>JACCDZ010360246.1_pt1 | contig 10778 bp, 7 predicted proteins | sample 7449551 | NCBI WGS metagenome assembly JACCDZ01 (sample SAMN15323452, study PRJNA562643) | freshwater metagenome | isolation source: river surface water | place: USA:Blue River Watershed | collected 2017-08-18
TGATAAAAAATACAAACCATTTTCTGTGTATCCATACATGGTTCGAGATATTGCAGTCTTTGTGCCAAAAGAAATTTCAAAAGAAGAGGTTTTTGGAATTATAAAAACTGAGGCAGGGGATTTGCTTCAAGTTTACAGACTCTTTGATGTGTTTACCAAGGCTGTAGATGGCAAAGAAATGACTTCGTATGCATATCGACTTGTTTTCCAGTCGTATGAACGAACTCTTGAGGAAGGTGAGGTGAATGCGATTATGGAAAGAATGACCGCAAAGCTTAATGGTAAGGAAGGTTGGAAGGTGAGATAGGGAGCAAATCATAATCTGCAATACAATACAGGCGGGTCGCGTAGCGACCCGCCTGTATTGTATTGCAATAAAAAAGCCGGTGTCCGCGAGGGGTGCATCGGCTGGGGGATATCGAGTTTGGCGGCATTCTCGTCGCTTACTCAGATGTTTTGGGAAGGTTCAGGTTTGAAGGTCATGGCGGTGTGGGTGGGATTTGTTCACAGAAACTGTGACATGTTTGATTTTAGCACATTGTATTAATCTGTATAGATAAAATATTAATAATTTCTCGGAGGACGGTCCTCGGAAGACAATATATTACATACCTGTCAATGGACTTGAAATCATGAAAAAATGCTATACTTAAGCCATTCATTAAGCAGATTTAATACCAATGGCAAAAGAAAAAGAAGAGAAGAAAGGCAGTTACGGAGCGGACCAAATCACAGTACTTGAGGGTCTTGAGCCAGTACGAAAACGTCCCGGAATGTATATCGGTACTACAGGTCCTGATGGTCTTCATCACCTTATTACCGAAATTTTCGATAACTCACGCGATGAAGCGATGGGTGGTTTTGCAAATGATATCGAAATTTCACTCCTTCCAAATAATCGTATTCGAGTGGTTGATAACGGCCGAGGTATTCCAGTTGATATTCACAAGTCTACAAAAGTTTCAGCTCTTGAAACTATCATGACCGTTCTTCATGCCGGAGGTAAATTCGGAGGTGAAGGATACAAGGTGTCTGGAGGTTTGCACGGTGTGGGTGCCTCAGTAGTAAACGCTCTCTCAGTATTTTGTGAAGTGCGAGTACACAAGGACGGTGGTGTATATGTTCAGGAATATTCTCAAGGCAAGAAAAAGTTTAACGTAAAGAAAATCGGTACTACAAAAGCTCACGGTACTATCGTGTCTTTCGAGCCAGATATCGAAATTTTCAAAGAGATTAAGTTTGAATGGAATCGAATCGTTCAGCACATGCGAAAGCAGGCGTATCTCGTGCGTGGACTTCGTATTTCTGTAATTGATGCGCGTGAACATACTGGGGTGATTGATCTTGAAGACATCATGTATCTTCGAGAGCTTGAACTCGAAGTTCCTTCAGAAACCTTCTACTTTGAAGGAGGACTTGTGTCACTTGTGCGATTTACCAACTCTACCCAAAAGCCAGTTCATAAGAATATTTTCTATGTTGAAAAGGCGGCTGAAGGAGTTGAATCTGTAGAAGTTGCTTTGCAATACGTGGACGATATCTCATCTCGAATACTTCCATTCGCAAACAATATTTATAACCCAGAAGGAGGTACTCATATCACTGGTTTTAAAACCTCTCTTACTCGTATCCTAAACTCTTATTCTCGTAAGAATAACCTTACAAAAGAAAGCGAAGAAAATTTCACCGGCGATGACGTGCTTGAAGGTTTGACTGCTGTTGTTTCTGTTAAGCTTCGTGAAATTCAATTTGAAGGACAGACCAAGGCAAAGCTCGGATCTGTAGAGGCTCAAGGTGCTGTAGCAACTGTCTTTAGTGAAGCATTCAATCTTTTCCTAGAAGAGAATCCTGATGACGCAAAGGCTATCGTAAGTAAGGCAATCTTAGCCCTTCGTGCTCGTAAAGCTGCAAAGGCTGCGAAGGACTCAATTCTTCGAAAGGGTGCACTTGAAGGTATGACTCTGCCAGGTAAGCTTGCGGATTGTGAATCGAGTGATGCCTCAATCTCTGAAGTGTTTATTGTGGAGGGAGACTCTGCGGGTGGTACAGCAAAGACTGGGCGTAATCGAAAGACTCAGGCGGTACTTCCACTTCGAGGTAAGATTTTGAACATCGAACGAGCGCGTCTCGATCGAATGCTTGGTTCAGAACAGATCAAGAACATGGTTATTGCTATGGGTACTGCAATCGGTGAGACTTTTGACCTTGCAAAGCTTCGTTATCACAAAATTATTATCGCGACCGATGCGGACGTGGACGGCGCACACATTCGAACTCTTATCCTTACTCTTTTCTATCGATACTTTAGACCAGTTATTGATGGTGGATATATCTATATTGCTCAACCACCATTGTATAAGGTGAAGCGTGGAAAGGAAGTGATGTATTTTTATTCAGAAGAAGAAAAGACCAAGGTGCTTGGTAAACAAGATATTCCACTTGAAATCGAAACTGAAGAAGGCGTAGAAATTGTGGAAGAAGAAGTGGCAGGGAAGAAAGAACAGAAGCTCCATGTGCAACGCTATAAGGGTCTCGGAGAAATGAACTCAGAAGAACTTTGGGAAACAACTATGGATCCTGAAAGACGAGTACTCAAGCGTGTTACTGTGGATGATGCGCAGGAGGCAGACAAGATATTTGATATGCTCATGGGTACGGATGTACCCGCTCGAAAGTCATTTATTCAGTCTAATGCTCATAAGGCGAATATTGATGCTTAGTCTTTGAAGGGTGGTGGTATACAAAAAGAACCTTATAAAATAAGGTTCTTTTTGTTATTGACAAATACATATATATGGTGGTATAATTATTATTAGGAGTGGTCTTCAACAACAACCAACAAAAACAATCCCAAAAAAAGATTCAGTTATGAAAAATGTTAGAACATATCGTATACCTTCCGGTTATACCGGATCCATTCTTGAAGAAGAAGTTCTTGGTAGCTGCAGAGTAGAATGGAGTGGTTATATGAAATTCCGGACCGCTATGCAGTTCGCACGTGAGAACCAACCTTCTCATCTTCCACCATGTGCTCTCAGGCTTCGTCAGGCGGTTCTTAGGGAGATGAAAATCCCTGAAGACTTCGAACTTAAGTTATTCACTTCCGTAGGGACACCACTGGATAAGTTCCACGGCATTGATGGCTGGTTTGAATTCAATGGATTCACTGTAACTTTTGATCTTACTATGCGTCCAAATAAAACGGCGCACAAAGCTCGGGTCACAGTGTTTCTGAAACATCCAGACGAGGTTGATCTGTCTTATCCTGCAAAGGACATTGCATTTGAATTTCATTTGGCGGAAAGGATGGCAAAGCCACGAACTAAGCAAGGAGTCCTGAAATGAAGTTTTCTTTCATCTGTCATAAGTGTGGAGCCCATACCGTCAATGAGACAACTTTTCGGTCATTTGTAACTCCGGCGATGCAGGAAAGATTAAATACTGCAATCAGAGGAGGAAAAGTGAGCGAAGTTCGTCTCAGGTTTAGTGTAGGTTGTCCTACATGCACGCCAGAAGGGAAATGCACAGCAACCCTCTCTGTTCTTAAAGCAAAGAACCCGCAATAATATTGCGGGTTCCGTTTTTTTATCAAAAAACTCTATGAGTCGTAAGACTCATAGAGTTTTCTTTTTATATTTCTCCCTTAAACTTTTCCATCACTTCTTCAAGTGTCACCTGTCCAATCTGTCCCTTGTCTCGAGACTCGAGAGTGATTTTACCTGCTTCAATATCTTTGTCTCCAATAATGATGAAGTAGGGAACTCGTTCATTCTTCGCACCACGAATCTTTTTACCGAACCCTTCATCGTTTGCAGAAATCTCTGCACGGATTCGTTCCTTGGTAAGCGCTTTTAATACTTCATACGCTTTATCATTGTGACGAGTATCGACAGGAATAACTTTCACTTGTACAGGTGCGAGCCAATAGGGGAAGTTACCTGCAAAGTGTTCGATTGCAATACCGAGGAATCGTTCAAGTGAGCCAGAGATGGCACGGTGTATTACTACAGGGCGCTCTTTTTCACTCTTTTCATTTGTGAATGAAAGATCAAATCGCTCAGGTAGGTTGAAGTCACATTGAATTGTTGCAAGTTGCCATTCACGACCGATTGAGTCTTTGAACATAAAGTCGAGTTTCGGTCCGTAGAACGCCGCTTCACCTTCACCTCGACGATAGTTGAGACCATTGTCCTGGGCAGCTTTCTCAAGCGCACCTTCTGCCATATTCCAGACTTCGGTACTACCAAGGTATTGAGAAAGATCTCCACCACGTACTGAGAGTCGCACCCAGTAATCTTTCATAAGCCCTACTCGTTCGTAGAATGTTTTTATGATGTTTACGATAGTTGAAACTTCTTCACCGATTTGTGATGCACGACAGAAGAGATGTCCATCGTCTTGGGTAAGTGATCGTACTCGCACAAGCCCTGCAAGCTGTCCGGTTTTTTCATCACGGTATACGGTTGCTGGTTCGAAGTATCGCACTGGCATATCTCGATAACTAAACTGATTGTCAGCGAAGATTTGCATGTGATGCGGACAGTTCATTGGCTTCATACAGAAATGTTCTTTTGAAGAATTTCCTGTGACCATAAACATATCATCCTTGTAGTGCGCGAGGTGTCCTGAAGTCTCGTAGAGCTCTTCTTTAGCAAGGTGTGGGGTCCATACTCTCTGATAGCCCTTTTCTCGATGAAGATCCCAAAGATAATCCTCAAGTACTTTCTTTATCATTGCACCGCGTGGCTGGAGGAGAGGAAGTCCAGAGCCAACAAGTGGAGAGAAGCTAAAAAGTTTCATCTCTTTACCAAGCTTTTTGTGATCACGCTTTTTTGCTTCTTCAAGCTGTACAAGATAGGTATCAAGTTCTTCTTTTGTAGCAAATGCAAAACCGTAAATACGGCTAAGCATAGTATTCTTCTCGTCACCTCTCCAGTATGCACCCGCGATTCGTTCGAGTTTGAATGCATCAGCTTTCATATCACTTACTTCTGCATGTCCACCACGGCAGAGGTCTATAAAACCGGTAGCTGGTAGTTGGTAGCTAGGAGCTAGGAGATCAGAGGCTGATGTCGGTGCTCCGGTTTTTGGTCCAGAATAATAGAGGGTTATTTTTTCGCCCTTCTCAATAATTCCATCAATGAGCTCTAGCTTGTATGGATTCTTTGCAAAGTATGTTCGAGCAGATTCTGCATCGATTTCTACTTCAGCGAACACCTCCCATGAAGAAAGTATTTTTCGCATACGCTTTTCAATATCTTTGAAATCTTTATCAGATGGAGCTTTCTCTGGTGCAAATTCAAAGTCATAGTAGAAACCATTTTCTACTGCAGGACCGATAGTATTCTTTGTCCCTGGATAGAGTTGCTCAATTGCTGTTGCGAGCAAGTGTGCAAAGGAGTGACGGATTTGTTCGAGTGATGACATGATTTGATTAATAAAATTAATTGATAACTGACAATGGGGAAGGGATACATTTGGGAAATAAAATTGCCCTAGTGAATATACGAATTACTTCGCGTATTCACTAGGGCGATCTTCTGACCGTGGTTCCACCTAGCTTCTTATTCTTTTGAATAAGCTCTTTTGTTGCAGATTAGGGAAGTTATTCCGCTCTAAGCTTTCGGTTGGTAGCCGAAACAATCTCTGTAGGGGATATGGTAGCGTATTTATGCGTTTGAGGCAAATTGACCCTCTCATATCTTGTAATTCAGGCATTTTAAAATAAAAAAACTTTCGCTCATGAGTTGGTAAGGCTCACGTGGTATCGCGAAAGTGTCTATAATTTTGGACATTTCATGCCCGGTTTCCAGTACCGTGATGATCAGAAAAACCTCTCCAGTATTTTTCCGTCATCAAAGATGTCCGGTCTTTATACTACACTACCAATCGATGATTGGAAATATTTTGAAATAAAAGGACCTTTTTCCGTCAACACTGTTTGATTCTCATTGTGAGACAGTGTCTTTTGTAGACAGAAAAAGGCCTATATTACCAGAGTGGATTGGTGGGTATCTAATCCATTATCCACTGTCGTTTATTGCGCTTTGCACCAGTAGCAAAGCTTTTTATATGTTACCGCTTAGGATTTATTTTGCAAATATTATTGTAGTGCCATTATAGAATCAGCCAACATCGATATCTCATTATCTCTCTCATTTACCTTACCTTTAATTGCCAAACATTTATCCGGGAGAAGTACTTTTTTGTATTGAGCATATGTTTTTGGAAATACCACCACATCAATTGATCCGGTAAGGTCAGTAAATTTGAGGAAGCACATCGGTTCGTTTTTCTTTGTCATGATTTCTCGCATGTCAGAAATAGTTCCCGCGACAACCACGCTAAACTCTTTGAGTTCTCCCTTAGCTTCTTTTTCTTTTTGTGCCTTTTGCTTTATCTTCATAATATCAATACCGCGTTTTTCAATCGCGGCTCGATATTTATCAAGAGGGTGTCCAGAAATGTAGAGGCCGAGAAGTTCTTTTTCCCACATTAATTTTTCTTCTGGTTTTACAGATGGGACAGGCGCGAGCTTTAATTGAGGCACAGAAGATTTGTCAGACATAAGTCCGAAGAGTGAATCTTGATTGCCACTATCTTTTGTTTGTTCCTTACTATAAAGCAAAAGTTGCTCCATGTTACCAAGCATTTGTTCCCGACTTCCACCCTCTGGGATAAGTTCGTCCATCGCACCACATTTGATAAGTGCTTCGAGACTCTTCTTATTCATCGAACGGTCTTTGATACGCTCCAGGAAGTTGGCGAGAGATTTATACGCGCCATTTATTGCTCGATCAGCAATAATTGCTTTACCAGTAGTTTCTCCAAAGTTTTTGATAGTGTTTAGTCCAAAACGAATAGTATCATTGCCACCATCTTTGCTTTTGATGAGAGTAAACTCTTCCAAGCTTTCATTCACTGATGGAGGAAGCACATTAATCTTCATACGCTTACACTCAGTAATTGTTTCTGCCACTTTTTCTACGTCTCCTGCTTCGTGCATAAGAATCGCAGTCATGTATTCACCAGGGAAGTTTGCTTTGAGATATGCTGTTTGGTACGCCACTTTACCATAGGACACAGAGTGTGCCTTGTTGAATCCGTACGCTGCAAATGGTTCAATCCATGTCCAGATTTGTTTTGCTTTCTTTTCTGGCCAACCACTTTTTTCCACACAGCCTTTTATAAACTTCTCTTTCTGAAGCGCCATTTCTTCAGGGATTTTTTTACCCACCGCTTTACGGAATTTATCTACTTCACCCCAGGTATATCCCGCGAGTTTGTGCGCCATCATGAGAAGGTCGTCTTGATACACGAGAATTCCGTAGGTCTTTTCGAGAATTGGTTTGAGTGCAGGGTCGAGATAGGTGATAAGTGATGGATCGTGTTTTCGTGCAATGTATTCAGGAATGAATTGAATAGGACCTGGTCGATAAAGAGCCACCATCGCGTTGATATCGTGGATAGTTGTAGGTCGAAGTTCTTTCAAGTATTTTGTCATTCCTTCACCGTTCAATTGGAAAAGGTCAGAGGTCTCTCCGCGAGCCAACATTTCGAATGTCTTTTTATCGGTGACTGGTATTGTGTCTGGATGCACATCGATATTGTGATTTTGCTTCACGAGCTTCATTGTGTCCGCAATGATAGAAAGGTTTTTGAGTCCGAGGAAGTCGAACTTCAAAAGCCCTGCTTCTTCAATCGAATACATGTCATACTGACTGATGATTTTGTTTTCACCTTTTGTATCGTATTGAAGCGGGGTGTAGTCGGTAAGTTCGGTAGGGGAAATCACCACGCCTGCGGCATGTACGGAGATGTGTCGAGCACAACCTTCGATTTTTTTTGCAAGATCGATGATGCGTCTTGTATCTTTGTCTTTATCATACAGCTCTTTGAGTTCAGGTACGATTTCAAGCGCATGATCAATCGTCATGGGGAAGCCTTGTGAGCCCATAGGAACCATCTTTGAAAGCTTGTCTCCTGTCTGTACTGGGTAACCGAGTGCTCGAGTAATATCACGAATAGAACCACGCGCTGCCATGGTACCGAATGTTCCGATTTGAGCCACTTTATCTACTCCGTATTTCTTACGCGCGTAGTCCACCATTTCATCACGTCTATCGTCGGCGAAGTCCATGTCGATGTCCGGTGCAGATGGTCGGTCAGGGTTTAGGAATCGTTCGAATGGAATTTCGTACTCGAGAGGGTCGATGTTTGTGATACCGGAAAGGTATGTCACCATAGATCCAGAGACGGATCCACGAATGTTTGAGAGAATTCCGTGTGAACGAGCGTAGGCGAGAAGGTCTGCTACGATGAGGAAGTATGGCGAGTAGCCTTTGTCTTTGATAACTTTGAGCTCGTAATCTACACGAGCAATAATGTGTTCTGCTCTCGGAACATTCCGTTTCTCGAATCCTTCATATACCACACGACGAAGTTCTTCGTCTGCGGTCGCGCCACTTGCGATTTTGAAGTCTGGAAATACCCACTTACCAAGTTCCATTTCGAATGTGCATGAGTCGGCGATTTTGCCACAGTTTTCGATTGCATCCGGATATTCACGGAAATATTCTTCAGCCTTTTCAGGTGAATACATTGAAAAATCTCCTTCTTCTTCGAGTTGGTTTCGATCGACTGCTTCATTGCCTCCAGATGAACTCACGAGCATGAGGGTTCTCTGTGCAAGCTTGTCTTCGGGTTTTATATAAAACACGCTTTGGTTTGCTACAAGTGGAGTCTTGGTACGACGAGCAAGCTCGACGGTGCGTCGCATGATTTCACTGTGTCCTTCTATGTCTGGGTTATGGGTAATTTCGAGATAAAAATCTTCTCCAAAAATACTTTTGTACCATTCAACAATGCTTCCAGCTTTATCGAGATCGTTTGCTTGGAGAGCTGTATGTGTTTCACCTGAGAATGCTGAGTTTATGACGATTAATCCTTTTGAATATTTTTGTAATATTTCTTTATCGATACGAGGCTTATAATAGAAACCTTCGAGATACGATTTTGAAATAAGTTCTACGAGATTTTTATAACCTTCTTGGTTTTTTGCAAGAAGAATAAGTCTTGTGCGACGAGAGTCGATACCCGATTGTTTATCATGGCGAGTACGTGGTGCCATGTACATGTCACACCCAATGATAGCTTTGATACCAGCTTTTTTACATTCTTTAAAAAATTCTATGGCGCCGTAGAGATTGCCGTTGTCGGTAAGGGCAATTGCTTTGAGATCATACTCTTTTGCTTTTTTTACAATGTCCTCAATCTTTGGGAGTGCTGAGAGGAGAGAGTAGTGACTGTGTATGTGGAGGTGAGTAAAGCGTGACATAGGTCTCTTTAGTATAACGTGGGACAGTAGTTGGTAGCTAGTAGATAGTAGTTGTGTAATGAGAAATAAAAAACCCGCTCCGGTGAGGAGAGGGTTGGAAATGTGAGATAGTTTGAATTTAAAAGTCTTAACAGGCTTTTCTCTTTCTCAAAAGTGTTTGAAAGAGTTCTGGGGTGTTTCCCTTTTTGTTAACAGCTTCATGGACAATCTTCGTTCTCAGATAGGTCCGGGCAGTATTTTCACGACCAATTAAAACTTGTAGTTTGTAGGTGGTTGGTTGTGCCGGGACTAGACCCAGGATAACCTCAATCATCTGAAGACCAGGACAATCAATCAGGTGCATCAGATGTTTCATGTGTTTGTTTTTGCGACGGCAAATAGATCGTGGACAAATATGAATTTTGCCAGTTTCACTGCTTTTGCTATTGTTTAAAAAATGATACTCAGACACGTCCGGGACGTGCGACAACTCAATGGTGGCTGTTTTTTCTGGTTGGTGTGACTTCGGTGGTTTTTTCATGGGGGGGATTTTGTGGTTGATGGTGAAAACTACACTCCTTGTTTGAGTTAACTTGCAATGTAGTTTTTTCCATCAACCACTTATCCAGATGACTAAGAACAAATCTAAAATATACTCTACACTTAAAATAAAAGGTGTCAAATCATCTTGTTTGCAAAAAAAAGAACCATTTCGCGGTGAAAGGGTTCTTGGAAATTTTGCTCAATTGATCTTATGCAGCTGGCAAATACGCATTGCGCTTTTGTCCATGGAATTGTGTGCGATGCGCTTGAGCACGCTTTTTTCCTCGGTTGCATATCCTCGAAATATTTTTCATTCGCGTCAAGTCTTTCATTTTTCGGCAAAAAGTTTGAAGATCAGTGCCCTTCAATACTTTGAAATAAATGATGTTTGAGCGATGTGCGAGGTATATTTTATGCATAACATCATTAAACTGGTGTCGCACATCAGGAAGCCATTCCAGAATACCTACGGGCAATTCATCCTGTTTCGTGTCCTTTGAAATCGTTTGGTTTTGATTCTTCCAGGTTCTATTCCAGAGGAAAGACAAGGTGATTGTTTCAGGTTCGAGCTTGGCGTTTACTTTACACATGTGGGGATTTGTTGGTGTGGATGAGAGCTGTACTATCCTGATTTAAGCTCGGTCAACTGCGACTGATTTTACTTAGATAGGCGAATACGTCTCTTTTCCATACCAACACTCAAGAGCAAATCTGAAATATACTCTACGCTTAATATAAAAAGTGTCAAGGGCCTAAAACAGTGTGTTAGAATAGGTATAAATGTCTGAAATTAATATCAAATATAAAGTCGGAATAGACGAAGTGGGGCGAGGGCCACTTGCGGGACCGGTTGTGGTCTGTGCTCTTTCTGTGCCAACGACTTTTGACTTTACTCTGACTGAAGGTATTAAGGATTCAA
>JACCDZ010551445.1_pt1 | contig 10776 bp, 11 predicted proteins | sample 7449551 | NCBI WGS metagenome assembly JACCDZ01 (sample SAMN15323452, study PRJNA562643) | freshwater metagenome | isolation source: river surface water | place: USA:Blue River Watershed | collected 2017-08-18
GCATGTCGTGAGCCTGAGGGTCCGTGGGTCGCGTGGCCTTGGGTCAGACCCAGTCCTTGTTCACTACACTCTAGTGTGTCAGGCGCGGCAGTTCCTTGGTGTTTGTGTATAGAAATGCAACGTTTCGGGCATGGGTGCGCGTAGAGCGGCGCAATGTGGCAAAACCGACACGCGTGATCTACACCTGGTAGACGGAAACCGCGCTTCAGGAGCCACGGCATGGATGCCAGCCTCGAACGCCAGCGACGGCTGGTGCCCACCAACGACTATGTTTTCAAGCGCCTGTTCAGCTATCGGCCGGCGTTGCTGATCGACCTGATCAATGCCATTTGCGGTGATCGCCTGCGCGTGACCTCGCTGAATGTCACCAACCCGCACATTCTGCCGGAGGAAATCAACGGCAAGGAAATCGTGCTCGATATTCTGGCGGTCGATCAGTACGGTCGGGCCTTCAACATTGAAATGCAGGTGCGTAACCACCGTGACTGGCCGGCGCGCATGCTGTACTACGCCGCCAGTGCCCTGACCGGTCAATTGAAAGTTGGGCAAGACTACGGCAAGCTCAAGCCTGTGATCGGCATTCACCTGCTCGACTTCGACCTGTTCAATGACACCACGCTGGCGCACTGGCATTTTGACTTGCGCGACCCGCGCCGCCCCGAACAGAGATTGACCGATGCCCTGCAGCTGGAGCTGATCGAACTGCCCAAGGCCGACCGTCTCATGCGCGAAGCTGGCAGCATGGCGAATGCGTCCGGCGAACAGTCAGACGCACTGAGCGCCTGGATCACATTCTTCAGACATGCGCAGGAGGACAACATCATGAGCGACATCCGCCACGAACCCGTGCAGCAGGCCCTGCATGATCTGGACAGCCTGTCGGTTTTCACGCAGGAATGGGCCAATGCCCTGTCGCGCAACAAAGCCGCCTGGGATCGAGCGGCCATGATGGATGACGCCCGGGAAGAGGGTCTGACACAGGGTCGTGCAGCAGGGCTTGCCGAAGGGCTGTCGGCAGGAAAGTCTGAACTTCTGCTCCGGCAGCTCACGCTCAAGTTCGGTGTGCTACCGCAAGACGCGCTCGACAGCCTCCATGCGGCCACCACTGACCAGCTTGAAGCCTGGGCCGAGCGGGTGCTGTTCGCCGATTCACTGGAAAAAGTGCTTCAGGGCTGACCGTTTCCGCTAACTTGGCTGAGTATCCGCCGCACCAAGGCATTAATGCAGTCGGTCTTTATCTTGTACGCGAGACGTAATTCGGGCGGGCAACGCGTTCCCTGGTGCCATTCCTCTCGGCCATTACGTCGTCATGCGGAGTTGGCGGGCTGGGATCGGCCATTGAGGTTTCAACTTTGGCTTGGAACCAGCGGTCATCGCAGTGCTATCGCACACCATCAATGTCAGGCGGTCGTAATACTTTTTTCAATGGCATCGGGACCATCAGGTGTTCGCCCGAGTTTTCACAGATTGCCAGGTACTCACTGGCCGCCTCTTCAAAACCCTGGCAAAGTTCGACAACGCTGTCGCCATGAGTCCGACGACGTCGCGCATGCCAGCGACATGCCTGACGAAACATGTATCTTCCTTGCTGTATTCAATGCGGGCAGAAAAGCCCTTGCACGTCATGATGTTCATCATGGATGTACTTCTAGGCGTTCAAGGAACAGCCGCTAACCACGTATCTGATAGGGCGTCATGTCAGCAGTTGATCGCTGCTGTAGCAATATGCTCTATCTGATGTATAGGTTCCGCTCACAGGCTTGGCCACCTCCGGCAACAAAAATCCACGCAAGCCTTACAGCGTTGGATGTAGTAGTTTATTACGATCAAGCTATTGGCGCCGCTCTAGCGGCGATATTGCGGTGTCATGCTGGTATGTAATGAAGAGGTGCTGAAATTACTAGGGAAGAGAGGGTGCTCGGCAAACAAAAAGCAACTTAAATACTACAAACTGGTGTATAGCAATTAATACAATTATCGTGATCAAAGTAGTGTCTTCGGTTATATGAGGGGCTCATGTCCATATTGTCTTCTGCCGGGAAGTCGACCCAACTGGTTCTGACCGGGCTGATTTTTGCAGTGTCCGGAGTTGCTGCGCTGACCTATCAAATCGTCTGGCAGCGTCAGCTATTTCTGGTCTTCGGCATCGATATGACATCGGTGACGCTGATTGTCTCTATCTTCATGTTCGGGCTAGGGATTGGCGGTATTTTGGGGGGGCAGCTGGCAGACAGCTATCGTGCCCGCTGCATTAGTTTGTTCTGTCTGTTCGAGGCGCTGATCGGGATATTCGGTCTGTGTAGCCCTCTACTGCTGGGGCTGCTCGGCGGTGCGGACAGTATGCTGATGGTGGTGGCCAAGACCTCGGTTTTGTTGCTATTGCCGACTATCCTCATGGGTGCGACGCTACCGCTGTTGTCAGTGGCTATGATCGAGTTGGGTCAGGATGTTGGTGAGTCTGTCGGTACGCTCTATTACTTCAATACCCTAGGTGCAGCGATCGCCTGCATGCTGCTTGGCTTCTGGTTCTTCAATTCCTATGGGTTGCATCATGCACTGATAATGGCGGCCGGCATGAACTTCACTTCGGCGGCAGCTGGATACCTGTTGAGCAAAACGAAATGAAGCAACCATGGATTTTTGTTGTCGTCTCCTTTCTGGTGGGGCTGCTGAGTCTATCCGAGGAAATCGTCTGGGTCCGGCTGGTCTCTTTACTGTTGCATTCGATTCCTCAGGCCTTTTCCTATGTGCTGCTGTGCTTTATTGCGGGCATTGCATTGGGGTCGTTGGTCGCTGCTAAGCGAGCCGCTACTCGTCATGAGCCCGAGCGTGTGTTGGTGGTTTTGCTGACGATTTCCGGGTTGAGCGTCATTAGTATGCCCTGGATTCTACTGACACTACGGGCCCATTTGAACTTGGGTGTGCTGGGGCTACTGATCTTGGTGACGGCTGCGTTCAAGGGTGCCATCTTTCCATTGGTGCATCACTATTTCAGTCGGCGTGGAGAGAGCCTCGGCCGCACACTTTCTTTTGTGTATGTCGCCAATGTCATGGGCTCGACCCTAGGGCCGCTGCTGACTGGCTTCATCCTTCTTGATCATTTCTCGGCTTATAGCGTGCTGTTTGCGCTCGGCATGGCGGAGCTCTTTCTTGCGTTGGCTTTGTGGAGTTCGGGGAGTGTGGTCTGGCGTCTGGCGGTGTTGGCCGGCCTTGGCCTGATCGGGGCATACGGCTTGATCAGCAGTCGTGAGGTGATGCCACGAATCATCGAGGCACAGTATTCTCCGGACATGAAGCTGACGCATCTGATCGAAAATCGCCATGGCGTTATTCATACTATGTATGCGCCTGAGAAAAGAGCGGAGCTGGTTTTTGGTGGCAATGTCTATGATGGCGCGGTAAATATTGATTTGCGAAATCAGGTCAACGGTCTGGAGCGTCTGTACCTGCTGGCCGCTTTGCAGCCCAGTCCGAAGCAAATCGCTGTCATCGGGCTTTCCGTTGGTTCGTGGCTCTACATTCTGCGAGCATTCCCCGACGTCGAGCAGATTGATGTTGTCGAGATAAATCCTGGCTATGTTGAGCTGAGCAAGCACTATCCAGGCTATGCCGACTACTTGTCCGACCCCCGTGTCCGCTTGCATTTCATGGATGGTCGTCAGTGGTTACGCGGCTCTAATGTCAAGGATCGCAAGTTTGACCTGATTGTTATGAATACGACCTGGCACTGGCGCATCTATGCCAGCAATCTGCTGTCGCAGGAGTTCCTCGGCGTCATCAACAAGCATCTCGCGCCCGGAGGCGTGGCGACATTTAATGCCACAGGGTCTCTTGATGCTTTCTATACTGCCAGCAAAGTTTTCCCGAAAGCGTGGCATTACGGCAATTTCATCTACGGCAGCCCAGTCGATGTACGTGCCCGAATAGCCGATGGAATGAAGTCGGTATGTCGCATCGACTTCAAGTTACTGGGGCTGCCGGACTGTAGTGATGCCAGCATGAGTGCGTCATTCAAAGACATGCTGGCGCACCCCATGCGTAGCTGGCGTGAATACGTGGCCCAAGAGGCGCTGTTATACTCGCCAGAAGCCATTACGGATGACAACATGTTGACGGAATATCGTCGTGGCAAGCAGCTGGGTAAGTAGGCTGTATGCAAGAGAGGATGCCAGTCATGGAAAGCGTGTATGAAACAGGGCAGTGGACCGGGCCACGGCGCTTGGTGGTATTTTCGCTCATTTGCCTCATGGCCTTGTTGGTGGTGGCATACGGCTTTCGAATCATGGACCTGTCGGCATATCAGGGACTAGGGGTCTTGTGGCGGAACGCCACGGCTTATCTGCCGGCCTTTCTAGCCGGCTTTGCGGCTCAGGTGCTCTATCCTGCTGTGAGGCGCCCAGCCAAGGCACGGACCTACGAAATGTGGGTTGATGTCATGCATGTCTTGTTCAACTCGATCTTCTACTTGACCATCTTTGGCGCGGGGGCTCTGGCCATCAGGTCTTGGATGATTGAAGCATCTCCGGCGTTTATGGCATGGGGGCGCGAGTTGCCTTATGCCGTGCAGGTAGCTATAGCACTATGGATGTTTGATTTTATGGTGTATTGGCGCCATCGCCTGAGTCATGAGTGGTCGCCTCTGTGGCCTATCCATGCGGTACATCATGTTAGTCAGCAAATAGATGTTTTGACGACTCACCGACTACACTTCCTTGAGGTCATGGCAGGTGGCATTCTTGTCGGTTGGGCTGCCGCCTGTTGCGGCCTCGATCCTGGGGCAGTAGCACTGGGTTTTATGATTTATCTTCAGTACAACCATTTCATTCATACCAATGTCCGCATCCGATTTCCCGGCCTGTTGAAGTATGTTCTGGTCAGCCCATTCATGCACCGCTGGCATCATGCAATGGAGAAGGAGGCACACGATCGCAACTATGCTGTAGTTTTTGCGTTTCACGACTGGATTTTCGGCACGGCAGTGCACCCAGCGTATGAGCCACGGAGCTATGGCGTCAGCTTTTCCGCAGCCGAGCATGTCGGCGAATCGTATCTGCAGCAGCAGCTCTATCCTTTTAGGGTATGGATACGCAGACTTCTGAAGTACTTCGGGCGATGATGGTTGAAGCCCTATGGGTTGTCGGGGATGGCTAGCGGCAGGAGAGCCCGCTCGTTGCGGCGTTACGCAGCGACCAGAATGCTGCTATGGAGATCGCCATCACCATGATCCAGAATGCCCACCAGAAGTTGGCGGAGAATAGGAGGCTGAAGCCTGGCGTGAGTGCGACGGTGATAGACACGGCGGTACTGACTGCAGTAATGGCGATAACTCTGCGGCGTCTAGAGATGTTATGGGCTGGCACCTGGGTAAACACGGCCTGCATCAGTACTGAAAAGGGTAGAGCAATGATTAGGTCAATGACATAGTGCTCCCCCAATGCTAAGGTGGCGCAGAATGTCAGCAGTAGGGTGGCGCCTGCCCAGAGTCTGGCTGCGGCGCCAAGATAGACAGCTATGAAGGCGAGTGACAGGGCCCATGCCATATGCAGTGATGGTATGCCATTGCGTGGAAAGTCTGGCCATGCCAAAGGCATTACGGTGCTAGTAGTGGCATCTGCAAGTGTAGGTATGTTGAGGGGGAAGCTCTCGCCGAGAAGATAAATAGGGCCGCAGACTGGTGCAATGAAGTAGATGCTGTAGCCAAGGGCAGCGGTTCCGAGAAATACGCCAATAATGTTGACGGGCATATTTTTTCCAGCGCCCATGAATTTTATGGAAATCATGAAAATTGGAAGAAAAATGTAACTCATCCTCAGTAAGTCCAGCATACCAGGAATGCTTTTGCTGTGCAGATTTATGTATGAACTTGGCAGATCGCCGAACATCAAGAGGTCCCAAATTAGCATTTTTAAGTCATGTGTTTCATGGCTCAATGTTGCGGTTAGCTTCAGATAAAATGAAGAGGCCATTATAAAAAGAAAAACTGCCAAGACATCCATGAAGTAGTATTTTATGCGGCGATTTTCATCGCTGTCGGAGTCGGTCGAAAGCAAATATATGAGTGTGCTAATGAGGCTTACGGTTCCCCAGCCGGCCATTAAGCAGTTAATGCTGCTAGAGGGTGATTGGTATGTAGAGAGAAGCAGGCCGAAAATAGCTCCGGCAGTCAGAGTCAGCAGTCGATGTAGTCGGGTAATTGGAAGCTGCCATGCGATGATGGCAAAACCGGCAGCGGCAGCAGACAGGAATCCGAACTGACCAGAAAAGTAGCCTGAAATGGCCAGCCGCCACTGCTCATGTGCTGGTGGCATTATTCCGGCCCACGAAATTATCTCTGCCGAAAAAATGATGACTAGGCTCAGCAGGAGATTAAATCTTGCGGCGCTGCTCTGCGTGAATGCTTCTTGTGGCATGCTTTGACTGATTTCTATGGATTTTATTGCGTTGGGAAGTAGTGTCTTCATGCGGAATGAGGCTGAGCTTGCACATTTGAGACATCATGCTCCCTGCATTTGACAATGAGTAACGTTAACAAAAGCAACTCGGCTATTGGTGCAATGCTTATTGATCCTGGAATGGTCAGTCGCAAGATGAAGCTGATCAGAGGAACTAGCCAAAGAAATATCAGAATTTCCTTTTCCTTTGGAAGCCAGCCTTTTTCCATGCCTCGAACGGAGAGCAGTATCAGTGGAATAGCCAGCCACGTCAGTTCATAGTCATACATGTAAGGGCTGAATCCCAGTGTTGCCAGAATCAGAATGGAGCCTCGCAGCGCCGAGTCGGTGGTCTTGATCCATATGTAGATCATGGTAGCAAGCAGGCTGAAGGAAAATACACCTTGTATGATATAGGCAGTTTCTATGCTGCCGCCAAGTAGTCTTGCGTTTGCAAAGGGGCTGGTCATGATGCGCCAGGGTATCCGCCCTGTTTCCAACCATAGCGCCGGGGAGTCTATGTTTTTGAAGAACTCTACCCATACCTGCTGACCAAGAAGCATGACGCTGGCGATAATTATTGCTAGGGCTGTGCTAACGAAAGCTATCAATGCCGTCCAGTAGCGACCAAGCGCCATGGCTAGCGGAAAAAGGATGGCCAGATGTGGTTTTATCGATAATATTCCCAGCAAAATTCCGGCGATCACTGGCCTCTTATCAAGAGTCGCCATGCCCAATGCAGCAATGGCTGCAGTTAAGAGTGAGTTTTGCCCGAAAGCGATATTTACCATGATGGCAGGAAAAGCCAGGATGATAAATGCTCCAGCCTGTTTTTTCGAAAGAATCTTGGCTGAAATGAAGAAAAGCAGCAGCGTTGAAAATATAAAGGTGAAATATGAGGCTTTGTAGTCGATGTAGGATAATGGAAAAGTTATGGCCTGATAGGTCGGTGGGTAAAACCAGCCAAAGCTTCCAGTTTCTGGATCTATTGACTTTGCTATTGAGTTGATAGACTCAAAGTCATAAGAGCGCTCTGCATTCCCTGTCTTTGCAAGGTGTGATGCAGCCCAGAATGCTACAAAATCTCTTCCTGGCTTGGGCGCTTGAACATTAGACGAGATAAAATTATTGAAAAGGAATTGGCCTGAAAATAGCGCGGAGAAAACAAAAAAAGCCCATGAAAAGAGTTGTAATCTTTTCTTCGTAAGCCAGTGTTGCGTCTCTTTAGCTGTAGTCATGCTATGCGCCTTCAAATCCGGGCAGAGTGCTCTCAATTTTGCCTTTGACACTGCGGCCAACATTTGAAAGTGCTAGAAAAACTACTAAGAATATACATCCAAGTATTAGTGCATATTCAATAGTGGTTGCTCCCTGTTGCCACTTTATAGGGTGAGAAAAATGCGCTTCTTCTTTAGTGAGCGTCCGCTTCTTTTTCATGACATGGTGTATCTCTAAATAAAACGGGCCAAAAGGCCCGTTTTATCTGCAATGAAACGCTACAGCTCTTGCGACTTAGGCGCCGAGGGAGTTCGCGACAGAGCTAAGAGTATTGGTGACGCCGGTGCCAACAGCCTGGAACGCCACAATCGCCACAACCGAAATCAGCGCAGCAATCAACGCATACTCAATGACCGTTGCGCCCTTCTCGTCGCGACGCAGCTTGGCCAGCAGTGCTTGGATCTTCTTCATTTTGTCTCTCCTGTAGGACTGGTCCGGTTTTGCTGCCGGATAGCTAGGAGTCTACGCAAATTTAGGGCTCTGACTAGCCCCTTTGCGGCGTCCTCTGTGGTTTCTTTGTTAAACACTGTTCTATTTTCATCAAACCCCGTGCCAACCTTGAAAGAACCTTGTTAGGATTAGTGAACACAGGCCGCCATCGGTTTGTACGTCATTTAGGGAAGCGTCAGCCATGAACAGTCGCGTCATGATCCTGCTCGCCGTGCTCCTCATCCTGGGGGCATCGATCGCGGGCTATCTCGGTTACAAGACCACGCAGGAAGCTAAGCAGGCCGCTTTGGCTGCCGAGCAAAAAGCTGTTGAGGCCAAGAAAGAGGCCGCCATAACCGTGCCCGGCAAGGAGCCGGTGGTGGTGGTCAAGCAGGACGTGCCGCTCTACAAAACGCTCACGGCAGAAGACCTGACGCTGGACTATCTTAAGGTCGCACCGCCGCGCACCTTCCGTACCATTGAAGAGGTTGTGGGCCAGCCGGTGCATACCGAGCTGACTGCCGGCACCCTGCTGGAGCTGGGGCATTTGCAGCCTGGTAGCGATGTCGCGCGCCTGTTGCGTGTTGGCGAGCGTGCCGTTGCCATTCCGGTCGATGAAGTAGTCGGTGGCGGCGGTTTCGTGCAGCCAGGCGACCTGGTGGATGTGCTGCTTTTCCTGCGTGGCGAAAATGGCGCCCGCGACTCGGCACAAATTGCCATGCAGTCCCTGCGGGTGGTCGGCTTCGGCGCCGAGATCATCAGCCAGAGCGGTGGTGTGGAAACGCCGGAAGAGAAGTCCGGTCGCAAGAACGAACGTGCCCGTGCCCGTACGGCTGTCCTGGCCGTGACGGAGAAAGATGCGTCTCGCTTGCTGCTGGCCAGCAGCCTGGGCACATTGCGCCTGGCCATTCGGCCGACGGCCGAAACCCTGGCGGCTGCCGAGGCAGAGGTTGACGCGGTTGCCGCTGGCAAAACCCCTGCTGCCGGCAAGCCGGCGCGTGCAATCGGCGAGTCCGTGGCGAAAGAGTCTGCGGTGCCAACGCAGCGTCAGTTGCTGACCTCCAGCGCGCTCATGCCCGCCGCTCCGCGCGCGCCGGCGCGTGCACCGAGCAAGCCCAAGGCGCCGGCCGAGCCGCCGGTGACTATCTACCGTGGCCTGAATGCACAGCAGGTGGCGCCATGACCCGTAATTCTTTGTTTGACCCGTGCCTGAGCCAGGGAAAAGCCATGTTTGAAATGTCACGTATGCGTCGCGTGTTGGGTTGTGCCACCTTGTCGCTCGGCGGCCTGCTGGTGCAGCCTGCGCTGGCTGCCGATTGCGACGATGCGTCTGCAAAGCTGCCGGCTCTGCTGGCGATTGCCGAAGGCCAGCAGGAGGTGCTGAATCTCGCGGGCATCATTACCCGTATTTCAGTCGGTGAGCCGGCCACGGCAGATGTCGCCTTGCTCGATCAGCGCAGTCTGCTGGTGCAGGCCCGGAAGGCCGGTGAGACCAGTCTGCTGGTCTGGAGCAAGTGTGCCAAGGAGCCGCAGCGTGTGCGCGTGCAGGTGCCGAAGCCGCCCAGTGTGGTGCAGCAGTTGACGCAGGGTTCGGTGACACCCGAGGCGCTGGCGGTTCTGCCTTCGCAGGTGCAGGTCGATATTCGCTTTGTCGAGCTCAGTCGCAGCCGTTTGCGTGAAATTGGCGTACGCATGGCGCGTGGTGGCGGAAAGTTCCAGGCCGGCTCCAATGGGGTAAATTTCGATACCGTGACCCAGTCCTTCAAGATTCCGGTCAGCTCCAGCCCGTTCAACCTGCTGTGGGGCGAGGCCGGCCGCAAGCTGTCAGTCGCTATTGATGCCCTGGAGCAGAGCGGCTATGCCTACACGCTGTCTCAGCCTTCGCTGGTGGCCCTGAGCGGCCAGTCGGCCACGTTCCTGGCGGGCGGCGAGGTGCCAATTCTGGTGCCGCAGAGTGGCAACTCGGGGTCCATCACGGTGGAGTACAAGGAGTTCGGTGTGCGCCTGTCGGTGACCCCGACGGTGCTCAGCGGCAACCAGATTTCGCTCAAGGTTGCTCCGGAAGTCAGCGAGCTGGACTACGCCAATGCCGTTACCCTGCAGGGCTCGACCATTCCGGCCTTGCGTGTGCGCCGTACCGACACCAGCATTTCGCTGGCAGACGGTGAAAGCTTCGTGATCAGCGGCCTGGTGTCGCGCACCATGCGTGACAATGCCGACAAGCTTCCGGGTCTGGGCGACATTCCGGTGCTCGGTGCCTTCTTTCGCTCCACCAGCTTCAAGACCGACGACAGCGAGCTGCTCATGATCGTGACCCCACGCCTCATCAAGCCGCTGGCCGCCGATGCGCGTCTGCCGGCGCTGCCGGGTGACAGCTGGCGCAGCTACGAGCCGGGTACCGGCAAGCTGTTCTGGCAGGGTGCCGAGTCGCCGTACCGTGACTCTCCCGTTGGTTTCTCCAGGTAATTGATCATGGCTAACACGGAACAGTCTGTCGTTATCATCACCCCGCTGCGCGAGCAGTTCGAGTGGTTGCAGTCCGCGCTCGATGGCACGGCCGATGTCGTCATGTCGCAGCAGAGTGACCTCAATGATGTGTTGCAGCTCATCAACATGGCGTCTGCTTCTATTGTCTTCA
>JACCDZ010371064.1_pt1 | contig 10775 bp, 18 predicted proteins | sample 7449551 | NCBI WGS metagenome assembly JACCDZ01 (sample SAMN15323452, study PRJNA562643) | freshwater metagenome | isolation source: river surface water | place: USA:Blue River Watershed | collected 2017-08-18
ATAGTCTGCACCCGCATACCATACTTGCATCTTCTCATAGTTGATATGCACATCGTTATTGTAAAGTCTTTCAGTGATAACATTAAGATCGGCTCCTATCCTATCTGCATATGCTTTGATCGTCGGATATGTTAACTTCCATAGTTCAGGAAAGAAGTCGTTTATGTAAGCTACGTGTACACATTTTTTCATTTCTTGGTAGCCTGATAATAATCGCCTTCAATAATAACATCATAATGCTGCTTCATATCCTCTTGAAGCGCTTTAACGTTGTTCCTTATTAATGTTTGGGTGATCAGTTTAAGTGGATATTCTCTACTTAGGAATGATAAAAGTTCATCCTTTGATATCGGTTCACTAGTCAAAAGTTTTTCTTGGATATGCCATTTTACTGAACCTTCCTGCAACTTCCTTAAACCACCCTTAATTCTATTAGGTTCTCTTAAGAGCTTGATGAGAGACTGAGCCATATACCCTGGTTTGTTTGGGGGAACTAATGGTTTAAATCTATCAGGTGCTTGCCCAAAATATAGACTCCCTCCGAGATAGAAACCCTCACCTTCAGGCCAGGATTCAACATTGTTATCCTTGCGTTTTTGGTTATAAGTTTCGATGATAGTATCTCGCTTGATCCATCCGTATTTAGCTGATAAGATCCAAACATCATGATCATTCTCTTCTGCCCAAACTATTCCGCCTCGAAGAAGTGTTCCTACATAGATTTCATCTGCTCTACCAGATTTGAGATATCGGTGTTTATTAGCTGAACAAGCAATTAAAAGTAAGGGCTTCATAAGTTTTTATCATCTTTCTGTTGTTGGATATATCTTTGCGACGCGAATAGATTATCACGTGGCGTCAATAACTCGGTCAATAGCTGTTTATCATTTGATGCCAAATCAATGTCTATGCAATCTAATGAATCTAAATCATCAAATCTATAGCTTATGCCCGAAAGCATTTCGAGGAACGAATTCCCCATGTCGATTTTCTCGATATCGATGTTTGATCTAGACGATATATACTCTTTAATAGCTTCTTCAACTTCCATTTGCGATAGGCTCACTAACATCTTCCTTCTCCTCAATAAAATTAAACTACAAAGATATTATAATGAAGTTATTTCAAAATGTCAAGCTGCATCGCTTTGTTTGATCATAAACAGAACTTGATTAAGAACTTCAGCTTGTGCTATTGCATCACCTAAAGCATTATGATGAGTCTTAGCATCTCGGAATTTTCTCATACTAAAACCTAGTTCTTCAGTCAATGTTCTACAATCCCTGAGGTTACTATACTTCCATGGGATCTCTAAACCTAGTTGTGTTAGTGTAGTTCTAAGAATCGGTACATCGAAGTCTGTACCCTGGCACCAAAGCTTCGCATCTTTCTGGATAAACTCACAAACCTCTTTCATAACATCATCAAGCGGTCTTTGATCGATCATAAGTTGCTTTTGCACTTCTTTTGGTTGCTGGCTCCACCACTCTAACGTTCTAGGATCGAATGTTCTTCCTAGTTCTTTATTTCGAGATTGATTGATGTTTGCGTAATACTGATCTCGGATCTCAAACTTCTCTCCTACAACGAAGTCAACTATACCAATAGATGCAATTGCTGCGTTCTCATCGGTTCCAAATGTTTCTAGGTCAAAAACTGTTTGTATAAATTTTTTAAATGCCATTACATGTCCTCTGAATAATCTTCTAACTCATTAATAGTTGAAGTTCCTGGTTTATCATAAAAGTACAAATCATCTTGGACTATAGGAAAAATATCTGCTCGCATAAACATATCTAGAGTCTTTGTCATACCTTCTCTTATCACATATGATAACAAGTTTCTTGCGATAGGTGAATCAATAGCATAAGCATGAGCTCTACATATAGATCGCCATTGACCACCATAGATTGATGCATGAGGAGGAACGGAACTAATTAAAGCTCCATTGTATTGTTCTCTGCTACCTAGATACTGAATGCAGTTATAGTACTTATGGAATATCAAGGGTTTCTCACATACTGCATCATGTTCTAGAATGATGATTGGTTTATCTATATCTGCGCAGTGCGCCCATAGTGATATATGAGAGAAGAAACATGCAACTTGGGATGGCGAGTACTTGTTGTTTGGGATTTTGATCCAATTGATCCAATCAGCTCTTCTCGCAACTGGAACTCGTACTACATTATCTTTAGTTCCATCAAATGCATCCCAAAAACTATATCGCTGACCTTTCTCATAACAAGAGTACGCACAACGATCTGCTAATCGTTTAGATTCATCATTTCCTTGTAGCCTAATGATGAATGTGTTATCTATCTCACGAGCTTCAGAGAATTTATAGTTTGACGTTAAGATCATCTAAAGCCTCTTTGATTTGATTCGCTTGAAGTATGTTCGAATAATATTTGTAAATATTTGAGATATCATTATAAACCTCTCTGTAGTTATCGTCAATGGTTTTTGAATACTTAAGGAACATCAGTGCAACTTGGATATAGTTGGTCATGTCCTTTTCTCGATAGTAATGCTTTAAGAGGTACCAATTATTCCAACAATCGGTTGGATCTTCATGGAATCTCTTCGCCATCAACTCGTGGTAACTACTTCTCGACTTTGATGTATCCTGATCATGAATCAGAAAGATCTTATCACTATAAACTTCTTTCTGATTATTTAAATCTTTAGGCCATAGGTGTTCATAGATTGGTTGTTTCCATATGTAGTGATGTCGCTTATGGATTTTGTTTGTTGGGATGTGATCTGGAGGACCAACAAACACATCGGGTGAATAGATGTCTAATCTTGTTGTTGTGATATTAGTAACATCAGGATGCTCTTTGATGATCTTTTGCATCTCAACGAGAACATTGATTGAGAACCATTCATCAATATCGGGTGATAGAGCCCACTCAACATGATCAGGAATCATATTAAGATTGTAGTTCCTAGCGATATCGAACTGGAATGGGGTAAAGTTCCTTTGTTGAACGATTACCTTTGTAGGATTCTCATGATGCTTATCACGAAGATAACTGACAGTACCATCGCTAGAGCCAGTATCAAGAACAACGATGTAATCAAACATTTCAGCGTATTGAAACCATCTCTCAATACGCTTGATTTCATTTTTACAAATCGTGTAAGCTGCTGTTATCATAATGTAAAATTTCTTCGCATTTCTTAAAGAACAACTCATTGAACAGATTCAATCTCGAACCAAACAGATGATAAGAAACAGGCATGCCACCATCCAGATTAAACGATGTTCCTATTCCGTACTTATAACCATTCCTAAGATCCCAATACTCACCTTTCTCATTTGTACTATCTATGTAGAATGGGGTAAACAGATGTAATGGAACCTTCTTAACTCTAGCATTGTAAGTCAGTTGTTCGCAAGTATCGCCGTCATAGTTAGGAAGAAAGTTTGGCCTTCCTAACGCTCTATATGTCTTTTCAGAGAACCCGATAAATGAACTTCCGGCATACACATGATAGTTGTTTTGAAGATGTGAGCTTATTTGCATATTGCCGATCAATGCTCCGCTATAAATTACGTCCCACATCCAATCGACCGCTATTCTCGATAAAGGGATAGCATCAACATCCATGATCAAAATAGCATCATGGCCTAACTCATAGAATGCCTTGTTCACGAATTTGTTGAGGATATCCCCATGTAACATCTCACTATGATGCCACTTATAGTACAATGGCTTGTATACTCCAGTGAGTCCAAATTTTTCCATTACTTTACTTTGATAATGGAAAAATTTTGGATCTATATCATCATTGAAAGATGTGAAGATTAATGGGTTCATTCGTACCTATCGCACTTATTAATAAACTCACCCATAACATACTTTGGTTGCAGTTCCCAGTTCTCTTTATCTTTATATGATATGATTCTGAGGTTAGCTCCAGTTTCTTGCCTACTGTAAAACACTTCGCCTAGCTGTTCTTTATTAAGAATAGTAACAAGACCCCACTGTTCTAATAATCTTGCTATGGTATTCCTGCGTTTGAAGTCATCTTCATCCATTTCAACTTGTCGACCATCTAAAGCATAAAGCTCTTTGAAATGGACGATGAAAAAGTAACCTCTTTTATGTAAGATATGAGCTGTTTGGTGTAGGGTGTTCCTCCATGAAGAAGGGATACCGATACGAGTTAATGTCTCCTTTACTTTTAGAAAATCATCATCCTGCTTCAATGCGATCTCGAGCGGAACATAATTTTCAATGTGATGTGCTAAATAATGTTGTAACATTTCCAAAACCTACTTTAGTTGATAGTCTTTTATTTAGCAACTAACATTTCATCAATAATTACTCCAACCTTCTTTAAAGCTTGAGATCTTATCTCATTTTTAAGGTCTTGTTGTTCTCTGATATGTTTTGCCTTTTGCGCTGCTATCGTTTCGTTAGCTCTTAGATTCTCTTCTGTTCGCAAATCACATTCATTGATGCGCCTATCAAGTTCATCTAATTTTGCCTTACTATATGGATCATTTAGCAAATTTTTAAATTCTGCAAAAAAACGTTGTTCTTTTGTATGTTGATCGTTTGGAATCGTCTCAAATAAAATATCGATGGTTGGATGTTTTTTGCTAGTTGGTTTATTTCCAAGGGCGTTTATGTATTCTTCAATATGGTCTCTACTTAACCAATTGCGCATTTTACTATATGCTTTTTGTCTGTCATGATCTTCGGGTGCGATCTCTTTGTAATGAACTTTAACGTAAGCCCAAATGTTCTCTGGTGTATCGTAATCGTAAAGTTCTGCGAATTTCAAAACATGTTTTAATCTTATATTTTCAGGTATCTGCTTAGCCATAATCAACTCTCCAATGATATAAATTTGGGGATATCTCTTGATATCCCCAAGGATCTTACTTAACTAAGTCGTAAAGTCGTTCTAACAAATCTTTACGTTCTTTCTTCGTGAACGCTGATAAGTTTGAAACAATCTCGAAAACATGAAACTCATCACATTTATAAGATGGTAAAGCATTGAATATAGCATCTACATCGAAAGCTTTCTTTTTCTTAGCTTTCTTGTTGCGACCTTCAACTGCAGCTTCGAACTCTTTTGTGCAGCTGAATGATAACCAGTTATAAAGGCGTTTGCGTGCTTTTTCGAATTCATGTTTGTCTTCATAGCGGTCATAACCCAACTCGTTTTCAACAAACTCACTGAGTGATTGCCGATGAGTATCTGCACCATAGATTGCAGCATAACGTTGTACTGTATCAACCATAACATTTCTAGGAAAAAACTGTTTCATAATATCTCCATTAATAAAAATTTACTTGCCTTTGATTTTGAGCATATGCTCATTCAACTCTTTTAGTTGACTCTTTGATAAGAGAGGAAGAATCAACATTGCCTCTCTCGTACTCATTTTCATAAAAAACTTGATTACTTCTACATCTTCGTTCTTAATACCTTTGGGCCATTTGTTGAACCTTTTTCGTTTTCTGATTGCCCCAGTCAAAAAACTTAGATGCATCTCATCAGTCAAATTTGGATAACCATTCATCTCATTTGAGAAGTATATAGTCTCTTGGCTCATTGATAAAGCCCTATTGATCATAAATCGATTATAAGCTTTTCGATTCTCATCAGATATAACGAAATCCTTTGAGTAGTTGATGCTATTCACTATATCAAAGAACGATATAGACTTTTCTTTTGGTTCTTCAACTTCTGCTACGACTTGATCAGGTGGAAGCCCAAACAGATCATTTAAATTCGACATTAGCCATAACCTCTGTCAAAAAAGCAACAAAGTTAATCTCTTGATCTGTCGCAAATGCACTTTTATGTTGGTAACTTGCAATCATCACGACTAGATGTGGTCCTTGATCTGTTATTGGAACTAATTTGTCATAAATTATACGGAATAGGTCGTTTACATCATAATCTACTACATTCTGCGCAACCCATTCTCTCATCTTCTGCCAATCTTTAGATCTTAAAATCGAAACTAATTCATCTACTTCTGCATCAGTTGAAGCTAATATCTTATCACTGATAGTATTATTATAGACGTTTTTTTGGAGTTCGACAATCGTTTTTCTAAAATCTGGAAAATATTTTTGAATGATTGCTGCTATAACTTCGTTATTAGCTTCGATACCTTCTTGTTTTAAAATGAATAAGACTCTTTTGAAAAATTGTTTTGCGATCAGAGGCTTATCTTTAGGATCTAACTTAAACTCGATATTGGTTAATCTACTATGTAAAGGCTTGATGAGTTTATTCTTGTTGTTACATGTTAAGATGAATCTACAGTTAGATGCATACTCTTCCATGAAAGCTTTAAAGCCGTTCTGAAAGGCTGGGCTCAGATAGTCAGCTTCATCAATTATAACAACCTTAGTCCCGCCTTTAAACGACTTAGTTACTGCGAAGTTCTTAATAGTATTCCTAAGAGTATCAATACCAGATTCTTCTGATCCATTGATGAATAGCCAATCTGCCTCTAACTGATCACATAAAGCTTTAGCTACTGTAGTCTTTCCGCATCCAGCATCTCCTGATAACAAGAGATTTGGGATTTCGTTCTTATCTAGAAGATTTTTGAAATATTCCTTGTTATCATTAGATAAAATACACTCATCGATAGTTTTCGGACGATACTTTTCGATCCACATAAATTGGTTTAGATCAAGCATCTTTCACCTTCAATACAGAATTTAATCCACATGCAAGCCAATACTCAACGGCTTTGTTCTTGGATTTGAAGTTAAGAATCGCTGAGCGTTTGTTCATCGTGCTAGCAATAACGATCTCGTAATCATCATGAATCACTTTAAAATTGACGATATCGATGTATACATCAAAGTCACTTCCATCGTGTGAACCAAGCTCTTTCGTATACGAAGAATGAGTTTCATTATCGCGACTACCTGCTTTTAAAACTACTTTATTATCTTCGCATTTGATAGTTAGTTCGGGGGATCCAGTAACTGCGATTGCTTTCATCATAGTTTGCATCTCATCTGCTGATAGATCAAACGAGTAGACCGGGATTGTTGAGATTTCCTTATCAGGAGGAGTTGCAATCAAGGATGCATCAGAATAGTACATATCAAACGAACCTTGTTGACCTTGAGATGACTTAATCTCGACTTTCTTACTATGACAAATGATTTCTGGATCGTTTAAACATGATAACATCGCAAGCATAGATGACAGATCATAGATTGCAAAGTCGAAAGGGATCTCTTCTTGTATAGTTGCTGATGCTAAGATTGTTTTCTCACCAGATACGGTTTTTAGGACATTTCCCTTTGAAAATAACAAGCTATTATTAATAGCAGCATAATTTTTCAAAATTTTGATCGTTTCATTACTAAGACGCATTGCTTCTCCTTGTTAATCCAATATTATAACATAATTTTTAAAACTGTTCCAAACTAATTAGCTCGCAGTTACGATCTCTATAAAAGTGTTGATTGAAGCTATACTGTATTGGTTTGTTATCCCAAAAGGAAAGTTCTTCTGGATATAATATCATTGCTTCTTTCTTCATCAGATCAGCGAGGATTGAGATGCCCGTAAACGTCGAGATCAATGGATTAGGGTTAGATCTGATGATGTTTAAGTTAGTAATCAGATCATTACTGTAATCTAAGTATGTGCATTTGTCTTCAGAAAACTTTCCTGAATTCTTGAGAACATCGAAGGATCTTCTCGTATCAGCATCTTTTGAGTAAGATCTATCACCTACAATGTAAGTCTTATGACTAGTATAAGAATCTTCAATTATAGGTACAAACAACTCAAACTCATCATCTACTTTTAGATTGATGTTTAGATTGTATCTAAAAAATTCTTCATACCGGCAAGTTTCCCATGGCCTATTCAATGATTTCGTATAGTCATTAGCTAGATAAGCAGCATGGTATATTTTATCAGATTTGCTAGATTCAAACTTTAAAGATGCTATGCAATCTTGGGCTTCCATTAGAGCTTTGAAGCCCTTAAAGTTCTTCATCTTATCCCTAACCTTAAGATGAATCTTTTGGCCCGTGTGTTTATATAACCCCGACAATACAGGAAGAATGTTACATGTATCACCGAGGTTTCCACTTTGTGGAAGAAAAATATTCATCAATGAACCTCAACTCCTTTTACGAGCTTAATCAAATTCTCCTTATCAACCAAATGGATTTTTAATCGTTTCATATCTTCATATGTCAATTCACATTCTTGTACTAAGGAATATGAATCATTCGCGATATCATCTTGAGATGGTTCTTTTTCGTATCCTAAGATATACTCAATATGTAGTTGATTGTCAATAATTTCATGATAAATCACGAACCACTTGCCTTTCGCGAGGAGTGCATTATACCAATCCTTTTTAGCTAGGTCATGTTTATTCATGGTGGCTCCTTATAATGTTAAACCAGTCGGAAGAACTATTTTCGTTGATAATGAAGTCATTTTTGTTATGCCTATAAGACATAAGGAGAAGCGTTTGATCATCATCGATTAGTCCTATATTCAACAACTTATTCATCTGGATATGAATGATGTTGCCTAAGGTAACTAGAGCATCCGCCGGGCCAATGATGTGTGATCCTTGGATTAATACTTCTCCGGTTCTGATTATATCGAATATTGGTTTATGAATCAAGCTATCTTCACTCAAGGGACCATTAGAAAAAACATTGATCTTACCTTTGTGATCGAACTTAAAGGTTTTTCCTGCTGGAGCATCTTGGTCTGTCCGACAGTAACCAAAGTCAATCCATGCTGCTGTATCAGTTAATTGAAGGCTTCCGTAATAGATCGCCTCTTTTATGAAGGCCGTTTTAATAGCATTGATTAAAACATACTCAGCCGACCAATACTCAGGGGATGACTTATTAACAACGAAATCTATAAACTCTTTCCGCTTCTGGACATCACCTATCTTAGATAAAAGCTCATGATAGCTCATAGATGGTTTGAATGGATGAACAGTAACGTTTGGGTACTTTTCAGCTAGATAGAATAGTTCTTCTTCACAAAAGAGTATGATCTTGTTGTTTAGTTTAGCAAGTCTCTCAAACCTCTCAATGTAGACTTCCTTTCCTCGTTTGATATAAGAAGGTATTACTTGACCATTCTTAGTACCAACCCAGTCATCTCTGCCTATATCTTGAAATGCTGTTACAATGATGACATCTTTACGCATGTCTAACTTCCCCAATAATTGCGAATGAATTCATAAGATCTACACCAGAAACAAAAACATTTTTCATTCCCAAAGCTATGAAGGCATCATGAAGTAGTTTGGGTGTAAACGCATGAACATGTTTGCGATTGTTCCAAGGCCTCCAGTATTCCTGAGAGTAGTCTGGAAGATATAAGAACATAACCCCATCATCTCTGATATTAGATTTCCAATACTCCAACACATCGAACCATGGTTCCTTAACATGTTCTAAACAGTGGCTAGAAAAAATGAAGTCAACTAAGCCATATTCCCCAAAAGGTAGATGCATTGCATGATAATCGTTAATCTCGGGATCGACTGGGAATACAAAACGATCATCCGAATCATATGAATTAGGGAGTTTCCAATCTATGCGATTACAACCGATATCATAACCTATGCCTTTACATAACTTATCTGCAAAAGGTGTTATGTATTGTGCTGCATTGCCTTCCGCTTGGATTGCTGGGTATTTTATTCCTTTAAATTCAATAGTTTCAATCATTCTTAATCGCTATAATAGTTAAAATATTTGGTTTATCATCTGCTGACTTTCTATGACAATCTTCGTTGTTAGACAAATGAACAACTCTGAATCCTATCTCGTTCATTATATTGACTAACCCAAATGAATCGAAGAAATGTAAATGTTCGTTCTCTCTTCGATGTCGCCAATTCATGAACCACTCTTGGGATGCAGTTGAATGGAACCAAGGAACAGATATCATAAAGCATTTAGTATTAAACTGCTTCAAATATGGAACTATGTCAGTTACTGGGATGTGCTCTAAAGAATCAAAGAAAGTAACAATATCATATTCACCATCAATGTTATCAACTCTCTTAACAAATTCCGGAACCGGAAGATCTGTGATGTCATACCCATATAGATCCATCGAGTTACTATGTGAACATATGCGTAAGAATTCACCCCTTCCATAACCTATATCTAGCAGTTTTGGTTTATATCCATAGTGTGATGGGTAAAACTGATCTAATAGTCTAAGTCGATCGGCATTCAAAAAATGGTTAACCCATGGATCATAATTATCATATTGAGCTATATAGTCGGCATCATACTTAACGAGATTTTCTTCTTTAAACATCTGCGTTACATAGCCTGGGCGCTTTGTTTTGTAATATACATTCAATCCCTGCATCATATCTTCCTTTTAAACTGTTTTAACACTTCGCTGATAGATATAGAGTCCATCTTCGCTGCATTCTTTCGCTCGTTAATAACTGAGTTAATCATATGCATAATCGCATAATATTCGAACAAACCCCGTTTTCTCATCTCGCCGACCACGGATAATATTGGAATAGACGGAGCACAGTACTTTAGTGTTGCATTAACTATATCATAAATTATAATATTTGGGATGATATGGTCGAAAATCCAAACTAGAATCATATCTATCGCAATGATGTATTTTACTTGAAGCTCGTCCAAAAATCTATCCATTTGTGCCTTCTATTAAGAATTTATTGAAAGATGCCATAACCCTTTTAGGAGTAAAGGTTTTAACGCTATCATTAAACTTTACTAAACCCC
>JACCDZ010454205.1_pt1 | contig 10768 bp, 9 predicted proteins | sample 7449551 | NCBI WGS metagenome assembly JACCDZ01 (sample SAMN15323452, study PRJNA562643) | freshwater metagenome | isolation source: river surface water | place: USA:Blue River Watershed | collected 2017-08-18
AGAAAATAAATTTGTACAAGAAGGTCGCAAGCCGTGGCTTGAAATTGTTGAAGAAGCAAAAGCGTTTACTGGTAAGTATCTCTGGCAGTCTACCGAGGGAGAAGATGGTGTTGTTACACCAAGTCGACCAGACGCGTTCACACTCTTTTTTGACGGTCCACGCATTACCCTTGGTACTGACTGTAATACCGGTAGTGCAGAATATACGCCACCAACTGGTTCTTCAACTGCACTCTCGTTTGGTGATATAGCGACCACAAAGATGTTCTGTGAAAGTGTCGAAGAGGGGCCGTACTTTGCGATGATTAGTGCAGTGACCGAGTATGAAGAGCCAAACACAAATACGCTTATCTTTACACTTGAAGACGGGAGGGAGATGACCTTCCTCCGTGAAGGTGCGACGTTAGAATTCGGAGATGGTACCGCTACAACCACCCAATAATAGCAGCAAGACATTCCAATTCACCGCGACGGTTTTCATCTATCCAAGCGACGCGGCGGCCTGGTATTTTGTGACTGTGCCTTCAAAAGACGCTGTGATGATTAAAAATACTGTGCCTAAACAGCGAGGATTTGGCTCGGTACCAGTATATGTTGAGATTGATGGTCTTGTATTCAAGACTGCCCTCTTTCCCAATAAATACGCAAAAAGCTATATTTTACCGCTTAAAAAAGCGATTCGCGAACAGCTCGGTATCATGGTAGGGGATAGCATCTCAGTGAACGTCCGTGTGTAACGTTTTCTCGATTTTGCACCATTATATGATAGGGTTGAAGAGACACCCATGACCGATTCCGAACTCAAATCAATCCTTGAAGCTGCTCATCGTCGCGAGACTGAAGCTTTTAAAGCGTTGTATGATGATTTGGAGCCCCGTATCTTCCCCTTTGTCGTGACGAGAGTGAAGGGTCAGGATATAGCAACTGATCTTACGCAAGACATACTCACTGATATTTTTCTCGCCATACCGTCCTTTACCTACCGGACGGTTGGCCAGTGGTATGCGTTTGTGTTCACGATAGTGCGCCGTACCTTAGCCCGACACTACGCGAGTCAATCGCGGGTAGTGGCACATGAGGTAGAAGCTGAGATTGATACACTCTCGAGTCAGTCAGGGTTATCTGCCCAAGATACCTTAGCCGTGAACGAAGCACTATCAGGTCTCGATCAAATTACTCGAGATATTGTGGTCCTTCACCACTGGTCTCGCTATACGTTTGGAGAAATCGCAGAGATGCTCAATCTGAGTGAAACTAATGTCCGAACGCGACACCATCGGGCAAAGGCGACACTCAGTCAATTATTAAACTGGTAAACGGCATTACATGGACAACGACCGAAACACTTTCAATACCAACATCGAAGCTGTCACTCCGCGACAGTCTGATGCTACTCGTGCGCGCCAATTTGATGCAATCATGTCAACGGTTACTGCGCAGCCCGTGGTGTCGCCGTATGCTTTTTATGCGACTCGCTATCGTGCCTCATTTGCCTACCTTGCGCTCATTCTCGTATTTGTCCTTGGTACTAGTTCAACGGTGGCGGCATCAGAAGCGGCTCGTCCGGGGGATTTGCTGTTCCCGGTCGATAGAGCCAAAGAAGAGATTCGCCTCCGTTTAGCAGATGATAGTAAAAAGGCTGAATTAACTGCGGCGCAACTCGAAGAGCGTTACGCCGAACTTATTAGTATTCTTGATGAATCAGCTGGGACAAGCACGGTAACGTATGATGATGAAGCTCGGATTGCTGCTGCGGTAACGTTGGTGACAAAGGCGGCCATTTCACTTGATACTGATGAAGCTGATGATCGGTTGCGTGATGTGCTACGCCAGCTCGACACTCTCGTGTTTGCAGACGTGGATAAAGACGATGCTCGGATTTCTGTATCTGATGACAGAATAGAAATTCGCACCGATACCGAGCGTATTCGACTTGAAAAACGGACTGATGATAGCAGTTCTCGTAACGATGGTGACGACGATGATAGAGATGATCATGATGATGACGATGGTGATCGAAGTCGAGACCGTGACGACGATAGTCGCGGCAGTAATAATGACCTTGATGATGACAGTCAAGTTCATGATGACGGCAGTCAGGATGACGATGAGGATTCTCGAAGTGACCGCGATGATGATAAGGATAGCGACGACCGAGACAGTGATCGTGATAACGACAAAGATGATGACGATCGTAACGATGATAAAGATGACGATAATGATGATCGCAATGACGATTCCCGTAATCGCTAGGTAAAAGAAAACCACCATAAAGGTGGTTTTCTTTTACGTCCACCTCAGGGTGGCGTATACTAAATATATGAAAAATACACCATCGTTTATTGACCATATTACAGAAAAGCGTTCGCATGAAGTGTTGTTCAAACAAGCGGTGGTCGAGGTGGTAACTAGTCTTGGTGAGTACATTGATACGAAACCAAACGCCGATCAGGTATGGCAACGGTTTGCGCGCCTGTGTGAGCCCGAACGAGTGATTTCCTTTAAGGTGCTGTGGACAGATGATAACGGTGATGCGCAAGTTAATACTGGTTACCGGGTGCAATTTAATTCTGCGCTCGGTCCTTATAAAGGAGGGCTTCGTTTTGACGTTACGGTGAATGAGGATGTTTTGAAGTTCCTTGGTTTTGAACAAATATTTAAAAATGCTTTGACTGGATTACCGCTTGGGGCCGGTAAGGGTGGGAGTGACTTCAATCCAAAAGGCAGGAGTCAAAATGAGATTCGCAATTTTTGTCGCGCCTTTATGATTGAGCTTCATCGACATGTCGGACTTGATACTGATGTTCCAGCGGGGGACATGGGAGTAGGTGGTCGTGAAATAGGCTATATGATAGGTATGTACCGTGAACTCACTCATAGTTTTAATGGTGCACTGACCGGTAAAGATCCCCTCATTGGGGGTTCGCTCGGACGGACTGAGGCAACTGGTCACGGAGTAGTGTACTTCGCTCGGGCGATGGCACGATACCATAAGCTCACCCTCACCGGAATGACGGCAGTTGTGTCTGGTAGTGGTAATGTAGCTGAGTATACCGCACGGCAGCTGGTGCGAGAGGGGGTGAAGGTGCTTACCTTATCCGATAGAAGTGGCTACATATATAAGTCGACTGGCTTATCGCTTGAAGATATAGATAGTATTATGACCCATAAAGACACTGATGCGACATTGGCAACCCTTAATCACCCTGATCTTTCGTTTGCGCCTGGTCAGCCGTGGCAGACGATTGCGGCAGATGCTTATTTCCCATGTGCGACCCAAAATGAAGTGACGGTCGAAGATGCTCGTGTAATGGCGCGTACTGCAAAACTGGTCGTCGAGGGAGCAAATATGCCACTTACCAATGATGCGCTCGAGGTTTTACGAGCAGAAGGAGTTTTACACGCACCTGGGAAGGCTAGTAATGCTGGTGGAGTGGCTGTCTCTGGGCTTGAGATGGTGCAAAATGCTTCGCATTATCCCTGGACACGAGCGGAGGTGGAGGAGAAGTTAGTGACTATTATGGAGCGCATCCATGATCAGTGCGTCGAGTATGGGAAAACTGCAGATACGGTTGATTATGTTAAAGGAGCCAATATTGCTGGAGCAGCCCGAGTCCTTGCAGCGATGGAAAAACTCGGCTGGTAAAATAAGCCACAGAGGCCGTAGGCCGACAATGGCGAATTTTCGCGAGTGAGGCCTATTCCTAATGGCCTCATCCGCGCACGACCACTCTGTTTCTTGAATCACTTTCATCCGTAGCGACTATTGCGAATTCTCGCGAGTAATGCGACCTCCAAGGGAGCATTATCCGCGCACGACCACTCTGTTTCTTGAATCGTTTTACCTCAGGGCAACTATTCCGAATTTTCGCGAGCAAAGGCTATCTCTTACAGAGACTGTCTACTCATGGGACTCTTTCTCATAAAATCGAAAGATTCTCCATGAGTCTTGCGAAATGGGTCCCATCCCATTTCTCACCTAATGCCTTTATCCACGTCTCAGCTTTACCGCGTAATCTACTTGTAGCGACAATGGTGAATTTCCGTAAGCAAGCGTCCTTTTATTGAGGGGTGACAAAATCCTCAGGTCGGGGTATAGTACTCGCGCGACGCCGTCAGGCTTTTTTCTTTTATCATTGCACCCCAATGCATGGAGCAAAAGAACGCATTATTACAGATACTTTAAATTAACATTTATAAATATATGGCAAGAAAATTCCCACTTCACAAAGTTCGAAACTTCGGTATTGTCGCCCACGTAGACGCAGGCAAGACAACCACCTCAGAGCGCGTGCTCTTTTACACTGGTGTATCTCACAAGATTGGTGAGGTACATGATGGTGCGACGGTTACCGATTGGATGGAGCAGGAGCGTGAACGTGGTATCACGATTACCGCAGCAGCAATCTCATGTAATTGGTCAAAGTCAGATGTGGTCGACCGCAAGGACGAGTCACAGATGTACACCTTCAACGTGATTGATACGCCGGGTCACATTGACTTCACTGCTGAAGTAAAGCGCTCAATGCGTGTACTTGACGGTGCGGTTGTGGTATTTGACTCAGTGGCTGGAGTAGAGCCACAGTCTGAGACGAACTGGGGTTATGCAGACGAGGCTAAGGTGCCACGTATTTGTTACATCAATAAGATGGACCGTCTCGGTGCATCATTTGAGAAGTCATACCAGAGTATCCTTGATCGTCTTTCAAAGAAGGCCGTACGTGTACAGCTTCCATGGGGTGCGGAAGACCAGCTTAAGGGTGTAGTGGATCTCATTCGTATGAAGGCGTACACCTTCGAAGGTGAAATGGGTACGACGATTGTCGAGCACGATATCCCTGCTGAGCTGAAGGATGACGCAGAGATGTACCGTGCTGAGCTCGTTGAGCGAGTAGTGGAGCATGATGATGCCTTGATGGAGGCTTACCTTGGTGGACAGGAGCCAACACTTGAGGAATTGAAGGCTACGCTCCGCAAGGCGGTAATCGGTAATGAGCTCTTCCCAGTATTTACTGGTTCGTCACTCAAGAATATCGGTGTTCAGTTTGTGCTTGACGGTGTAGTTGATTACCTTCCAGCTCCGACAGACCTTGCTGCAGTTAATGGTATCGACCCTAACACTGAGGCAGAGATTGTTCGTAATGCATCTGACGAAGAACCATTCTGTGCCCTTGCCTTCAAGCTTCAGACAGACCCGTTTGTGGGTGCACTCACGTTCTTCCGTGTGTACTCAGGTACCATTAAGGCAGGAAGCTACGTCTACAACGCCTCAACCGGACAAAAAGAGCGCCTCGGCCGTATCGTACGTCTCATGGCTGATAAGCGTACCGAGATTGATGAGGTATACGCTGGTGAGATTGCCGCTGGTGTGGGACTTAAGGAGGTAAAGACCTCGCACACCCTTTGTGATGAAGCAAAGCCAATCGTGCTTGAACAAATTGTCTTCCCGAAGCCGGTAGTAGCGATGAGTGTCGAGCCGAAGACGAAGAACGATCAGGAGAAGATGGGTACTGCACTCAAGAAGCTTTCAGATGAAGATCCAACTTTCATTGTTTCAACTGATGAAGAGACTATGCAGACGATTATCGCTGGTATGGGTGAACTTCACCTCGAAATTCTTGTTGATCGTATGAAGCGAGAGTTCGGTGTTGAGGCGAATGTGGGTGCTCCACAGGTGGCCTACCGTGAAACCATCCAGAGTGAAGCTGAGGCTGAGTACAAGTATATCAAGCAGTCTGGAGGTCGTGGACAATATGGTCACGTCAAGATTCGAATTCGTCCAATGCAGCCACTTGAGGAAGGTAAAGAAGTTCCAAAGAACGTCACTCGTGAAGATCACTTTGAGTTCATCAATAACATCAAGGGAGGTGCCATTCCAGGAGAGTACATTCCTGCCGTGATGAAGGGTGCAAAGGAGGCAATGGCGCGCGGTTTTGTGGCCGGTTACAAGATGGAAGACATCTCGGTTGAACTCTTCGATGGTTCATACCATGATGTGGACTCATCAGAAATCGCCTTTAAGCTTGCTGCAATTTACGCTTTTAAGGAAGCGGCTTCAAAGGCAGGTGCTGTACTCCTTGAGCCAGTGATGAAGGTTGAGGTTCGTACCCCAGAACAGTACATGGGTGACGTCAACGGAAATATCTCAAGTAAGCGCGGTCAGGTTGAGGGTATGAGTGAGCTCGGTGATAAGAAGGTGATCACTGCTAAGGTACCACTTTCTGAAATGTTCGGATACACCAACACACTCCGCTCAATGTCTCAGGGTCGCGCATCGATGACGATGACCTTCGATCACTACGATGTAGTACCACCAAACGTGGCCAACGACATCAAGAAGGCAAGAGGGGTGAAGGATGTGGTAGAAGAGGATTAATAAAAAGGCGCTCCAGAGAGCGCCTTTTTATTAATCCGTCCACATCCTGCAAGACCGTTTGAGATAGTTCATGAGTAAGAAAGTGTGGGGCACTTTCGCAAGACCCTGTCTGCTACTTTATCAGTGAAACGAGATAAAGTGGCGACAAAGTGTACAGTTTCTGTAAGAAGAAGGATATTGTAGAAGAAGCTTAATAAAAAAGCACCGACGGGCGCCATTTTATGCATTGAAAATGATTACCATTATTTTTGCACAGTACACTATACGAGGTTGCGGTTCGATAACGGTATACTGTATGTATGAATATTGCCAACCGCTTTTCTCTCATTACTAGTGTTATGGTAGCACTGCTCTTTATGTTTGGTGGAGTAGTGACCGTGAAAGCGCAAACGATTCCGGCGGTTGACCTGCAGGGCTTTGCTTGGAGTAGTACGATCGGTTGGATATCGATGAATTGTATTAATGACGGTAATTGTGCCAGCAGTGATTATAAGGTGACTATCAACGCCGACCGTACTATCACCGGGTATGCCTGGAGTAGTAATATTGGCTGGATTAAATTCGGTGGACTTTCAAGTTTCCCGATTGGTGGCGGCACCGCGGCAGAAAATGCAAACGTTATTGGCACCTATCCAAACCTTACTTGGTCAGGATGGGCGCGAGCTTGCTCAGCAACTGTTGGTGGCAATTGTACCAGTATGACCAATAATCCAGCAGCTGGAGATTGGGATGGTTGGATATCTCTTCGAGGAACAAACTATAATATCTCTGCCAATATGACGACTGGTATGGCAACGGGCTCATTTGCCTGGGGGAGTGATGTGGTTGGGTGGGTGGATATGTCCTCAAACATCACGTTTGCTACGAGTGCCGCATCGCTTATTGGAAACAACTGTACTATCCCGCTTGGTGCCAATAGTTGTAGTGTAAATCTAACTTGGAACATTTCTGATACCGTACCATCACCGAACATCTTTAATGTCGCGTCTGGCACGCAAATTAGTACTGATCGCGCCCGTACTAACTTTGCAGTGACGATACCGCACGGTAATCGAACCTTCCATGCGCGCTCTGGCACATCTCTTTTAGTCGCGCGAGTGCTGACCGCTACCTGTGCACCTGGTCTTGTGCACAATGGTTCACAGTGTATCGCTGGGACGGGCAGCACTTCTCCAACAATTGTGATGCGTGCTACTCCTCCAATCGTTCGTATGGGTAGTGTAGCTCGGATTAATTGGAATCTGTCGACAACCACTGGCAGTACGTGTACGCTGAATGGTCCTGGTATCAGTAATCTGCCAATCACTGTATCGAGCAGTTCTGCTCTAACCGGCCCGCTCAATAATAGTGCAACATATCGGCTTGGTTGCACTGGTACTTATGGCACGGTTGAGAGTCGTATTAACATTGAGGTAGTGCCTGTGGCAGCTGAGGTGTAACAGTGTCTTTATGAATCCAGAAACCCCAATCAAGCAGAGCGGTGAAGTCAAGCAGGCGAAGTTTCTGCGCTACATTATAACTGGTGGACTCCTGCTCGTATTATTTGCTATTGTATTTGCGTACATCTACTTCGGTATGCAGCTTGCAAAACAAGCTGATCCAGTGCCAGTAGCAGACAGCGAGCCGACAATATCTGAAGATGATCGAACCAGAGCAATTCTTCAGGCACTTGAAAATGCACCTACCGAGCCAACTGCCAACGTAGAAGAGATGTTAGAAGCACTTGAAAATGCACCTACCGAGCCAACTGCCAATAGGGAAGAGATGCTTCGTGCCCTTAACTATCCAGGAGTAGAGTAGTAAACTTGCAAAAACTTCGTACTTTGGTACTATTGCAGCTACCGCCACAGCCTCGGCTGTTGTCGGAGCGACTTATATTGCTCTTTCACACCCCTTGAGTAGGTGGTCGTAGCGCGACATGTTCTCGCGCCGTTACGATTGCATATTCAAGCACCGCTTTTTATATAAAAAGCAGCTGTGTGCGGATTATTACAATATTTAACCAATCACAAGTTTATGGCTGGTACTTTTGACCGCTCAAAGCCGCACGTAAACGTAGGTACCATTGGTCACGTTGACCACGGTAAGACTACTCTTACAGCTGCAATTCTTAATACCCTCCACGCACGTGGAAACGGGTACGGTGCTACTACTAAGGGAGTTGATGAAATCGACAAGGCTCCTGAAGAGAAGGCTCGTGGTATTACCATTTCTCTCTCACACAGTGAGTACGAGACTCCAAACCGTCACTACGCGCACATCGACGCGCCTGGTCACGCTGACTACATCAAGAACATGATTACTGGTGCCGCTCAGATGGACGGTGCTGTACTCGTGGTGGCAGCTACTGACGGTGCAATGCCTCAGACTCGTGAGCACGTACTTCTCGCCAAGCAGGTGGGTGTACCAAACATCATCGTGTTCCTCAACAAGTGCGACATGGTTGATGATGAAGAGATGCTTATGCTCGTTGAAGAAGAACTTCGTGAGCTCCTCACGAAGAACGGCTTCGATGGTGCAAACGCTCCAATCATTCACGGTTCAGGCCTCCAGGCACTTAACGACCCAGCTTCAAAGTGGGGTGATAAGGTTATCGAGCTCGTTGATGCGATGGACTCATACTTCCCACTCCCAGAGCGTCAGCTTGATAAGCCATTCCTCATGCCAGTAGAAGACATCTTCTCAATTGAAGGTCGTGGTACGGTAGTGACCGGTCGTGTAGAGCGTGGTGCGGTAAAGGTTGGTGAAGAAATTGAAATCGTTGGTATCAAGGATACAGTATCTTCAACCGTTACCGGTGTTGAAATGTTCAACAAGGCACTCGATGCAGCACAGGCTGGCGATAACGCTGGTATCCTTATTCGCGGTATCAAGAAGGAGGATGTACACCGTGGACAGGTACTTGCAAAGAAGGGTTCAGTAACCCCACACACTGAATTTGAGGCTGAAGTATACGTACTCTCAAAGGATGAAGGTGGTCGTCACACGCCATTCTTCTCAGGTTACAAGCCACAGTTCTACGTTCGTACTACTGACGTAACTGGTGAGGTAACCCTCGCAGAAGGTGTAGAGATGGTAATGCCAGGTGATACAGCAACCTTCAAGGTAAAGCTTGTAGCCCCAGTTGCGCTCGAAGAGCAGCAGAACTTTGCTATCCGTGAGGGTGGTAAGACCGTAGGAGCAGGTGTGGTAACCAAGATTGTTGCGTAAGCAATTATCAAGATCCACTCGATAATTACTTCGTTGTATGGCAACCACTACCAAAGCAGAAGCAATCAGCAAGCTCCGTATCCGAGTTCGTGCCTATGAGCATAAGATTCTCGATACGTCAGTGAAGCAGATCATTGATACCGCCTTGCGTTTCGACGCTAAGGTTGTCGGTCCGATCCCACTTCCAACCGAAATCAAGAAATATACCGTTAATCGTTCGACGTTCGTGCACAAAGACGCGCGAGAACAATTCGAAATGCGAATGCATAAGCGAGTGATTGACATCTTGAACCCAGGTCCGAAAGTGGTTGAGGCCCTCACCAATTTGTCACTCCCATCAGGAGTCAACATCGATGTGAAGATGATGTAAGGATCAATCCTACATCTCTCATGAAGATACATTGGTAGGTCATACAATGACACACAAAACCGCACTCACCCGAGTGCGGTTTTGTGTATAAGGTCCACTACCTGGTAGTTATATAGCTATAATACAATCATGAAACATTATACATCGATGTTACCAATGATAACACTGATGTTGTTACTTGTTGGCTTTCATTCACTCAGTGCCAGTTGGACGGCTCCGACAGCTGTACCCCCAGATAGCAACACGCTAGCACCACTAAATGTAGGGACTACGACACAAGTAAAAGCTGGTAATTTAACTGCGGCCATACTTGGCGCTACAACTGAAATGCGTTCTAATCGTTACTGTGATGCTCTTGGCGGTAACTGCTTTTTGTCGGGCGGTGTAGTCAACACAGATACTGGATTTCAGTTTAAAAATGGTCCATTTACATCTACTATACTCGGAGCCACAACTGAGGTGCGCTCAAATCGCTATTGTGATGCTGTGGGTGGAAATTGTTTTGCTCCGGGATCCACTGGAACAATTAATCCGGTTGGTAGTACTAACTGGGGTTATGCATGGGTCGGTGGCATGTTGTTCCAGTGGGGGAAGGTTTGTCCATCTTCCGGTACATGGGCACCATTTGAGGGTACATATAATTTCCATATTCCGTTCCCAAATGCAGCTTTTTCTATTACTGGGACAAGAGACACCCTTCATGCTGGTGCAACGCGAGCCAATTTTAATGCCGAGATTGTGAGTCGGAGTCAGTTTCGAGCCGGTACTCCAGGGGGCCTAGCCGGCTGCACTAACTGGCTAGCTATTGGCTA
>JACCDZ011090191.1_pt1 | contig 10768 bp, 7 predicted proteins | sample 7449551 | NCBI WGS metagenome assembly JACCDZ01 (sample SAMN15323452, study PRJNA562643) | freshwater metagenome | isolation source: river surface water | place: USA:Blue River Watershed | collected 2017-08-18
ATTTCAATCTGGACAAGCCGAAAAACGGTTTCCAGGGCTGCGTGTCTCCCGCCAGCACCAATAGCGACAACATCACCGTTCCGGCTGATGCCAATCCGTATCTGATCAACAGTCGCATGGATGGCGCAGCGGACCGCGGTGCCATCGTCATCCGGCGTAGTGTCAGCATTGCCGGCGGTGGCATTGCCAGTAACAGCCGTACCTTGCTCAAGGCGGTGGGTGCTCATCGCGCCTTTGTCATCAGTGATACGCCGGTTGCAGTGGCGCCTGCTTGCGCGACAACTGTGCCCCAGACCTGCCAGCCGGCTGGCGCGCCGCAGCTGGATCAGTCGCCAAGGACTCCTGTGGCGGATACAGGAGTCCTTGGCGACTTCCTGACCAGCAACTCCAAACCCAGGATCAACATCGCTGACTTCACGATTACAGGCAGTGATATCTACACCATCAGGTTGTATGACAAGCCACATGGCAGCAGTGAGGAGGATGATCCAGTTCTGGTTGGCTCGCTGGTGGCAAACAGCGGCACCGCAGCTCTGGATGCTGATGCAGATGGGCAACCGGATGGCTGGTACATCACAACCACGACCCTGAAAGAGGGTCTGCATGACCTCACCTATACCCTGACGCTGAACAATGAGGATGAAGGCGCGCACAGTCCTGCCCTGCGTATCGCTGTGCATGCGGCCAGTGTCAGTCCGCGCGTGGTGTCTCTCGGACAAATGGAGATACAGGGTTGTGTCACCGCCACGGTTAGCGATTGTGCCGGCAATATTGACGGCACTCTGAGCAGTACCAGTGCCAATGGCCTGACCTCGACGTATACGCTGACTGCCACCACCGGCAAGGGCGGCATCATTTATAACAACGAATATCTGGATCTGAGCACTGTCATCATTCATGACGGCGCGGCACTGGCAGCTCCTGCGCAGGGTGGCGCCATCTGGGCCGGCGATGATGCGGTCGTTGCTGTGGTGCTGGGTCAGTTGCATGACAATACGGCAGATGAAGGCGCCGCCATTTATTCCAGCAAGAATGCATTGGGCGTTTCGCAAAGTCTTTTTACAAAGAATACGCCGCGTACTGCGACCGGCGCCGTGGTGAAAGTGGCGGATGTGGCGACAGTGGCAGGTGGCAGCGGTGCCAGCCAGATTTCGGATTCGACCTTCTCCGGAAATGCCGGTCTGGCTTTGTCGCTGCGGGCCGGCACCATTGTCAATGGCAGCACCATTGTCCTGAATCAGGGGGGCATTGATTTCCATGGCGAGAAAATCTCTGTCTACAACACCATTCTGGCCGGCAACCCTGACAATTTTCCGGCAGATCCAAGCGCAAACGACTGTCAGAACCTGGCGGCCGCCAATATTGATTTCAAGTTCAGTCTGGCAATCACGGGTGGCGGTTGCGGTGCGGCGACGACCGGCTTGCGCTTCCTGAAAAATGACAATCAGGGCACTGCTGTGCCGGAAGAAAAGCTGATGGCCAGTGCGAGTGCCAGTGGCAAATGTATCGGTTACCAGCCTCCCGCTGCTGCCCTGAGTGCATTTACCGGCATGGGACTGCTGTGTCCACTTGCTACAAACAATCAAGAAGCGTCAGAGGTGGCATCGGCCACACATCTGCCACGCCTGCTGGATGGCTACAACAGCGCTAGCGATTCGCCTGTCATAGGCAAGGGCTCAAATAGTACGGCAAGCACAGATTCTTGCAGTGGAACGGATCAGCGTGGCAAGGAGCGTCGTCTGGTTTGTGATATCGGTGCGGCCGAGCTGCAGCCAATCGCGGGTACCTTGGTGTCTGGCAATGCCATCAGTTATGGCGAGACCTATACCGAGGCCCTGGACAGCAATCTTGATGATGAGCAACTTTTCCTGCCCTCGACGAGCAGTCCTTGCCCAGCTTTTGCGCTGACCAAGGCTGAAGATGCCGATGTGCCGGGTTGCCCGTGGATTACGGTGCCGCCATCGCGCGGCACCATCGTGTTCAATACCGATGGCAGTTATACCTACATTCCCAACGGCAATTATCACGGCTTTGACCGTTTCAGCTTTCGCGTGATCACCTCGCTCAGCAAGCTTAACGCTACACCCGACAGTCAGAGCCGGCTGATTAATGGCCAGATTATCGTCGAGCCGCGTACGGGCATCAGCGCGTATTCAACGGCGGGGGTATTTGATGTGTGGAGCTTGTTGGCATTGTCCGCACTGGCTCTGACGAGTTTGCGCCGCGGTCGGAGGAATCCGTGATGAAAAAGCTGAGGTATTCCGGCCTCCTGCTGGCGACGCTCATGGTCTCCAGCGCCTATGCCGACTCCACTATCACAGTGACCACTGAAGTGGATGAAAATGGCAGTAATCCTGGCGCCTGTTCTTTGCGTGAGGCACTGCATGTTGCCAATGACAAGGGCAAGAAGGCTTGGGGCGGCTGCCCTGCTGCTTCAAATGTCGGTGATATCACCATCCAGCTGGATGCGCTGACCTACACGCTGGACCTCGGCGCGCTGCAAGTGCTGGGCAGCGTCATCATTGCCGGCAAGGACACGGTTGTTGCTGACGATGAGGCAACGGCTGGTGTGGATGAGTCAATTGATCCCTATACCGGCAAGGCACCGAAACGGATACGGCCCGTGACCATCATTGATGGCCTGAATCAGGATCGCATCATCGACAGCTATGGAGCTACAGGCACCAGTCTGACGCTCAGGGATCTGGTGCTGCGTAATGGTCGTGCCGACTATGCCCGTTATCAGGGTAATGGCGGCGCCATTTATGCCGCCCTTTCCCTGGCGCTGGACAATACCCGTATCGAGAACAGTCGGGCTGAAGGGCTCGCGGGCTCATCCTCATACCTTGGGGGGATGGGGGGCGCCATTTATCTCAGTAAGTCCGGTGCTGGCATTGCCATGAGCAACGGTACTTTGCAGGGCAATGTGGCTGAAGGCGGCGGTGGCGCGATCGCCATGGTCTGTGAGGAAGATCTGGCGCTTGCGGGTCATGCCGTCAGCATCACCACCAGCCTGTTGAAGAGTAACAGTGCTGCGCGGGGCGCGGGCGGGGTCCAGGCTTGTGGCCTCTCCACGCTGACGGTCGCCAATAGCACCATGGCCATGAATGCCTCAATGACGGGCTCCGGAGTGCTGAGTTTTTTGCCCACGCGCGAAGGTCAGGGTTCGGTCAGTCTGAGTAATGTCACGATTGCCCAGAGTACAGGGGGAGCTGCTCTGGCCTTTGGCAAGATATCCGCTGTGCGTATCGATAGTTCGGCGCTGCTGGGAAATGCCGGCAATTGCATCCTTGCCACAGGCACCTCTTTTCCCAACGGTAATTACAACGCCGTTGATGACAACACCTGTAATGACTTGCTGGTGCCGCTTTCATCTGCGACTGATGCGAATCAGCGCCTTGTCGCCAGCTGGACCAATGAGCTGCTGCCACTGGCTGACCATGGCGGCGTGACCGAGGTTTATCTGCCTGTCGCTACGTCGACAAAAGTCCTGGACAAGGGCATGGCACTGGGCAGTTGTGGCAACGATCAGCGCGGCTTTGCTCGCCAGAGCGGCTCGGCTTGCGATATTGGTGCGGCGGAGCGGCAAACGGCGTCAGCCAACGAGGACTCGGCCGACAGTGGCAGCAATTTCGGGCGGGTAGCCATTATCGATGTGCTGGATAACGACGCTTTTGGCGAAGGTGATGGCACAGGAAGCAATGGCTATAACCGTTATGCCAATTTCGCGCAGGACGGCGAGTATGCCGTCAAGTTCGATAATGATGCCGCGGGCAAGTGCAAGTGGTATGACAAGAATGACACGACGGTCGACGAGGAGTATCGCAATCGTGTCGTCATTGACAATAACCGTGTCATTACGGCGGATGGCAGTCCTGTTTCATGCACCTATCGTGTCCGTGTCATTCCCAATGGTGGCGGGGCGCCCCAGCTCTCTGCCAGTGCAGCAGCCGTCTCTGCCAATATCAGGAATGTTTCCCCCAAAGCGGTTGCCGATGTATATGTGCGTCCGGTCGGAACTGTCAGCCTCTCCATGGATCTGGTTCTCAATGATACGGATGTGGATGACAGCAATGGTGGCCTGTCCACGCCACTCGAGGTGGTGGATATCAACGGTGATCCGGTTAATAAATATGCGCTTGTTTACATCAACAAGAAGCCGGATCTGGGCACCATTGTTGGTACTAGCAAACCTTGCCCGGACAATAGTGCTTCCAGCGTCAAGAACTGCTACCAGATGCCTTTGAGCTATGTGGCTAAGAATCCGCAATCGCCGTTTGAAGATAGCTTCCAGTACTCGGTGTATGACGAGGATGATGCGCCCTCTGCCGTTGCCACCGTCACCATCAAGACGGATGCTCCTGATCCTGACAAAGGTGAAACCGGCGGGAGTCTGGACCTGGCAGGCATGCTACTGCTCTCCCTGCTTGGCTTGCGAGCTGCGCGCAAGCTCTGATAAAAAGGCCGCCTTGCGGCCTTTTTTCATGGAATTTCCGGGGGTTATATGAAGTACTGGATGCGCTGCGGCGTGCTGTTGCTGGCGGTTTCCGGATTGGTCGCGTGTGCGACCAACAAAGGGCCGCTCAAGGCTTATGAGGGAGCGGTGCGCAGTAATGCCGAACTGGTGCTGGTTTCTGTGCCGGAACAGATCGAGGTGATGGCTATTGATGGACAGGAGCCGCCACCCAGTTTCCTCAAGAGCAAGGTGCAACTGGCGCTGCTGCCGGGTGAGCATGTTTTCAGCCTGCGTTATGTCGAGCTTTTCCAGGTCTCATCTGATGATCACGAGATCATTCGCTCGAAACAGGCCGCCTTGCGTTTCAGTGCCGCCGCGGGCAGCGAATACCGTCTGCAGGTAGCTGATCAGAAGAGTCTCGATAATGCGCGCAAGTTTGCCAAGAATCCGCAGTTCAGCTTGGTCAATACCAGGGATGGCAGCGCGACGAACTCGAGCGTCATCCAGTCCATGGCCGAGGCCTCACTGATCGATACCATCAGCAAGGCTTTTGTCAGTGGTAGTGAAGGGACAGCGCAGCAGCCCACCAATCTGGATTTGCTCAAGGATGTCTGGGGGCGGTCGACGCCTGAAGAGCAGGCCGGTTTCCGCGCCTGGCTGAATCAGCAAGGAAAATAATCGACTTCATGAGTAATCTCGAGATTCCCGGCTACACCATCCAGCGCATGCTGGGCAAAGGTGGCATGGCCACTGTCTATCTGGCGGTGCAAGAAAAGTTCGAGCGTGATATCGCCCTCAAGGTGATGGCGCCTGCACTTTCTGCCGATGAAGGTTTTCGCGAGCGCTTCCTGCGTGAAGCCAAAATCGTGGCCAGGATTTCGCATCCGAATATCGTGGCGGTTTATGACGTCAATGAAGTGAACGGCATTCACTACATTGCCATGGAGTATCACCCGGGCGGCGACCTCAAGGCCCGCCTGCGTAACGGACTGTCTGCTCGCGAGGCCATCGGTATCCTGCGGGACATGGCCAAGGCGCTGGATTACGCGCACAGCAAGGGCTATCTGCATCGCGATATCAAGCCCGACAATATTTTGTTCCGTGTTGACGGCAGTGCTGTGCTCACCGATTTCGGCATTGCCAAAGCCACCGAAGGTGATGCCAACCTGACGCAGATGGGCATGGTGGCCGGCACACCGAAATACATGAGTCCCGAGCAGGCGCGTGGCCAGCCGCTGGATGCCGATTCCGATCTCTACAGTCTGGGGGTTGTACTGTTTGAGATGCTGACCGGGCGGCTGCCTTATGAGGCCACTGACCCGATTGCGCTGGGCATACAACATATGAATGCGCCCATTCCCAAGCTGGAGGGACGTATTGCGCATTTTCAGCCCTTGATTGATCGCCTGCTGGCCAAAAACGCAGCGCAGCGTCCGCAAAGTGGCGCACAGCTGGTTCGTGAAATCGATGCCATTGAAAAAGGTTTCGATTACGACAGCACGCGCGAGACCGACATTCATGATGCAACCATTGTGCGACCCGTGTTTCGCAAGAGCAGCGCCGCCGCAGTGACAGTGGCGCCGGCATCCGTGGCGGACGATGCCACTGTCATTACGCCGGCGGCACCGGCTCCTGCTGCGGCACAAAGTCCGGCTCCTGCTGCAGATCCTGTTCCGGAAAAGTCATCTCTGCTGCCCAGGGTTGCGGCTGCTGCTGTCTTGCTCGCCGTCCTGGGTGGGGGCGGCTGGTGGTATGCAGGGCATAGTGCCGATGCGGCGCAGGCGGCACAGGTGGCGACTGAGCTTGATGCCGCCAAGGCTGCTTTTACGCGGCAGGCATTTACCTCGCCTGCAAATGATAATGCGCTGGCCCATTATCGTGCCGTGCTCGAGGTGCAGCCGGAAAATGCGGACGCCCGCGCCGGAGTGGCGGCGGTGGTTTTTGCCCTGCAGGCACAGGCGCGTGCCGCAATAGAAGCACATGATCCGGAGCAGGCCAGGGCTTTGCTGGCCCAGTTGGAGGCCGTACCGGCGGATGCTGCGGCGCTGGCCGATTTGCGCAAGGCTCTGGCGGCTGCGCCGCCTGCCCCTGCGCTTGATGCGGTGGCCACGGCAGCCCGTCAGTCCACACCAGCAAGGCCGCCAGCGGTGGCAGCGGTCCCGGCCGCTGATGGCCTGCAGCGCTTGCGCATCAGCGGCATGCTGGGCAGTGCGCGTCAGGCTCTGGAGGATGGTGATGCAGAGACGGCGATCAGTCGTTATCAGCAGGTACTGAAGCTGGATCCGCAAAACAGCGAGGCCCGATCAGGCCTGAAACAGGCCCGCTCCAGATGATGCCAGCGCATTATGCGCCCATAAAAAAGCCGCATTGCTGCGGCTTTTTTATGGGCCTGCGGTGCCCTTATCAGGGCGCTTTTACCGCATATTGCTCCAGTTGGCGGCGCAGTGCGGCGCTATCTTCTTTCTTGAGATTGGCCAGAGCAAAGGCATAGGCCTGATTTTCGGCGGCCATCACGGTATCGCCTTCGTCAGCAAAACGCTTGGCCGCTTCGGCATAACGCACTTCCGGGTCTTTGAGTTCGGCGACCAGTTTGTCGCCGATGACATCGGAAATTTTTTCCGTGAGTTTTTGCAGGATTTCCGAGTCGGCCGGCAGGCTGGCCAGCTTGAAGGGCATGCGGAACTGGCCAAGTTCTATGCCTTCGTTGCCTTCATCCGTGTACTCCGCCTTGGCGGTGTCAGAGCCGGTAGCCAGCACCTTGCCGCTTTTGGCTTCGACCAGGCGGAAGGAGGCAGAAATGATGCCGACCTTGCGCATGATCTGGAGATTGATGGTCACGTCTTCTTTTTTGTCCTGTGTCAGCGTGCGCACCGGCTCCGGCGTTTTGGCGCGTTGTGACTCCGAGAGGGCGGCCCACTGCTCATGCGCCGGGTTGGCGACAGTGGCTGTGTCTGTCACCACGCGCATGGTTTTCTTGCTGCGGTTTTCCGTGGTGTCCACCCGTGACTCCAGGATCTTGCCCTGGATCAGGTAATCAGCGGTGGAGAGTTCGCTGGGGGTGCCGGCGGCGCCGATTTCTTTTTCACGCAGGATGGCCTGGAACTGGTCACGCTCGATGAGCCTGATGTCGTTGGGAATCTTGTCGAAAAGATGTTGTGTCACCTTGGCGGCCACCGCGCCACCGAATTCGGCATTACCGGCTGCATCGGTGAAGGCGGCGGTACTCACTTTCTTGGTGGCCTTGGAGAGCGTGGCTTCCTGCGCGGTGCGCAGGTTGGCACGCAGGCCGGGGAATTCCGGATTGAATCCCTCGATCACCTTGAGGTAGCCCAGCGCAAGTCCGCTCTGGCCGTCCTTGATGGCAGTCTGGTAACGCAGGTGCACGGCTTTCAGGAAGGCTTCTTCTTGAGGCGGGCGGGCTGCATTGGCATTGGTCTTGGCGCGGATGTCGCGCGCTTGGCCCAGCAGTTTGTAGGCGTCGTCCAGATGGTTTTCTGCTGTAGCCGTTCCGGCCTGGGCAACGAAGTAAGCCACCATGTCATCCGAGGACTTGGACAGGCGCTTGAGGATTTCCGGAAATTCCGGTGTCTGCGACAGATTCATGAACTGGGTATAGGCCGCATCCAGCTGGCCTTCGGCCAGGCTGTCCCAGAATTTCTTTTCGAAGAGACGGGCATCGGCCAGCGTGAGCTGGGTGCCTATCGCGGCATCCTGCGGGTTGGCCTGCTTGAGTGCCGTCAGCGCCTGCTTGGCATCGCCGTACTGCTCATTCCTGAGGGCGTCGTCGGCCTTCTTGCGCAGGTTGGCGAGGACATCGGCGCGTTCACGGCTGTAGCGGTCATCACCGGTGAGTTTGGCGAGATCATCCAGCAGCGCGAGGCGCTGGCCCATTTCATTTTCCGTGAGACGGGCGAGCTGGTTTTGCTGTGCGGTAATGCGGGCCTGGGTGCGTCCCTTGAGTTCATTCAGCTCCGCAGCCAACTTGCGATGTTGTTCAGGTGCCCAGGTCTGCATTCTGGGCAGCTTGGCAAGCTGGGCATCAATCACCGGCAGCGGTACAAGACCGCTGGCTGTCCCTTGCTGGTTGAGCTCACTGCGGATTTCCTGCTCCAGTTTGTCGGAGAGCTGTTTCCCCAGCTGGGTGAGCTGGGCCTGCGCCTTCTGGCCTTCGGGAGTGTCCAGCTTCTGGCCGGCCAGTTTGGCGGCGTATTGGGTGTAGAGGGACTCGAGACTGCCGGACTGCTGTGCCGCTTGCAGCTCCTGCGGGCTCAGGGTGGGGGGGGCCGAGGTGCAAGCAGCCAGACTGACGGCAATGGCAATACCGCTGAGGGTAAGACGAGACATGCAAATCCCCTGAAGGTGATAAATCGTCCCGGCCGTAACAAATGCGCGGCCTTGGAAAGGCCTGAGTCTATCGGGCATGGCGGTGCGGGAAAAGCGCTCAGACGCCCGCATCCACAGCGCGTTGCCAACGCGTGAAAAGCAGGGCGGTCCAGAAACAAAGCGCGAGCAGCATGCTTTCCACGATGCCGAAGTGGCCGCCCAGGCCTGGTCCGTAAGCGGAAAGCACGGCCAGACAGAAATACGGCAGCAAGACCAGGGCCAGCCACACCCCGGTCATGGCGCGTCCACGCAGCAGGCCGGGCAGGAAGCAGAGCAGTGGCAGGGTTTTCAGCGTAATCACGAAGATATAGGCCAGCGCCGGTGTGTGGGCCGGGGCGAGGAGCAGACTTTCAGCCGTCATGAGCACCACTAGTGCGATCAGCCCGGCGAGGGTGATGTAACGCGCCAACGCCAGCTTTGCAGCGATTGTCATTGCAGGCCCCGCTTGGCGTGGCGGGCAAGACGGCGTCCCAGACCCAGACAAAGGCTGGTTTCGGTCTCATCCAGAGGCCGCTTCTTGCCGACGCCGGCCAGATGGCTGGCACCGTATGGCGTGCCGCCGCCCGTGGTTTGCAGCAAGCCCGGTTCGGAGTAGGGAATGCCCAGTATCACCATGCCGTGATGCAGCAAGGGCAGCATCATGCTGGTGAGCGTGGTTTCCTGACCGCCGTGCAGGGAGCTGGTGGAGGTAAAGACACAGGCGGGCTTGTCCACAAGACCGGCAGTCAGCCAAAGGCTGCTGGTGCCGTCGAGAAAATGCTTGAGGGCCGAGGCCATATTGCCGAAGCGGGTCGGGCTGCCCATGGCCAGTCCGGCGCAGCCGGCCAGCTCTTCCAGAGTGCAGTAGATATCGCCCGCATCCGGAATGGCGGGTGCTGTGGCTTCTGTGATCGGGGAAACCGAAGGCACAGTGCGCAGGCGGGCCTCGATGCCTTCCATTTCTATGCCGCGTGCAATCACTTCGGCCATGCGCTTGGTGGAGCCGTGGCGGCTGTAATAAAGCACGAGGACATAGGGGGGGCTTTTTGTATTGTCGGTCTGACTCACTTCAGCAGCTCCAGCACTTTTTCAGGGGGACGGCCGATGACGGCGCGTGTGCCGGCCACGGCGATGGGGCGTTCGATAAGGCGTGGATGCGCCACCATGACCGCAAGCAGCCGGGCCTCGCTGAGAGAGCTGTCATCCAGCCCCAGCTCCGCATATTCCGGCTCCTTGCTGCGTAGCAGCTCGCGGGCACTGATGCCCAGGGTGGTGAGCAGTTTTTTCAGGGTGGCGACATCTGGTGGGGTATCCAGATAACGCACGATACGCAGCGTCTGCCCCTCGGCTTCCAGCAGTGCTAGCGCTGCGCGGGATTTGGAGCAGCGCGGATTGTGATAGAGCGTGATCATGACAGGCCTGTGTGGTGCTGGGCGGAGTTTGGGCGGCGATGGATTGTAGCGATGCGCTGTGCTCTTGCGCAAAGCGCTGAACAGACAGGCTTTCGATAGTGCCCGAGCTTGTCGAAGGGCGCGCGGGCGGGAATACTTGCCGCGCAAGCCCGCGTGGGCTGATACAGGAATGGCTTCATGCGGCAGCACATCAAATCCGGCGGCCTACATTTCAGGAATTTCGTTGTTTTCGTCTATAGGCATTTCATTGACGACAACTGCCGCCAGCAGGCCATTGTGCTGACCTATACCACGCTGTTTGCCGTGGTGCCCATCATGACGGTGACTTTCACCCTGTTGGCTGCGATTCCTTCACTGCAGCATGTGACCAACGATATCCAGAGCTTTGTTTTCCGGCATTTCATTCCTTCAAGCGGCATGATGGTGCATCAGCGCCTGCAGGAATTTTCACAGCAAGCCGGGCAGCTGACCTTTGTCGGCGTGGTCATGTTGTTTGTGACGGCGCTGCTCATGCTGCTCACGATTGAAAAGTCCTTCA
>JACCDZ010685868.1_pt1 | contig 10765 bp, 13 predicted proteins | sample 7449551 | NCBI WGS metagenome assembly JACCDZ01 (sample SAMN15323452, study PRJNA562643) | freshwater metagenome | isolation source: river surface water | place: USA:Blue River Watershed | collected 2017-08-18
AGCGCCAACGCCATACCAGCATCGTGCATACGTCTGGGTAGGCCTGAGGTAGCAAAATCATAGGGACCTTGGCAACAGAGGGGTTCACAAGCCATCTCAAAAATATCCATGACCAAGGCCTGCTGTTCAAAGGTCATGTCTTGGTTGAAATAGCCGATGGATTCAGCGGCTTCAAACATCGACTGTCGATCACCGCGCATCGCCCCATGCATTAGATCCCGATACGACCCTGAAAACGATGCCGGAATCGCTCTCGTTGCACCAAAATCCAGCAGAACCAGTTGCTGTGTTTCACGATTGAAGCGATAGTTTGCAAAATTAGGATCTGACTGTGTGAGTTTAAAATCAAAAAGCTCTCTGAACACCAAGTCAAAAAGCTGATGGGCCACACGGTCTCTAAGACTCTGTGATTCCAACACCAGCGACTCAATCGATACGCCCTCTACCCAGGTCATGGCGAGGATATTTGACGTTGCCAGCTCACCGTAAAGTTCAGGTATCAAGAAGCCAGCGTGCGGCCCGAGGTGATCGGCATAGGTTTTTAACCAAGCGCCTTCAGCGCGGTAATCTGCTTCAGCATGTAGTTGTTGTTTTGCATCGTCGAGGATGCCACGAAGATCAAAAGCTGCTGGCAATAAGCCTGAGATGCGTAACAGCGCGGCCACGTTATCAACATCGCTATCAATGCTCTCTCGTACCCCGGGGTATTGCACTTTGATAGCGAGCCGCTTTCCCTCTCGGGTGGTTGCTTCGTGCACTTGACCTATCGAAGCCGCAGCCGCCGGTGTGAATGAAAATCGCTCGAAGTGCTCACTCCAGTCTTTTCCCCATGCTTGCTCCAGAATGACCACGAGCTGACTCATCGGCATTGAAAATGCATCACTGCGTAAGCGCGCCAAAATTTCAGCCAGTGCGGGCGGTATCAGGTCGCCTGCGTCCATCGACAATAGCTGCCCGACTTTCATGGCGGCACCGCGTAAACGCGACAGTTCATCGGCAACACGGCGGGCGTTTGCTGGTGTGAGCAGCATGGCATTTACTTTGGGTCGCTCCCCTCTCGCCAACTGCCTGGCGCCCTCGGCCAACATCCCCCCGGCCACTGTGCTAGCCATGACGCCGAGACGCGCTAAACGAGACCAACGGCCAGCAGGCACCGTCAATCCGCGCTGATTTTTCTCCATGAGACTAAACGTGAGTGCTCAGACCAACGATGATCGAAACGCAGGCGACTATCGTCAACCTTAGCCTCAGGGGCAGATACCAAGCAGGCAAGTCTATCTGTTTCACAATTCTTTGATCCATCAGGAACTGGGCTATGAAGCCGAGTACGATAAGCGCTGCACCAACTCGGACCGTCAAAAAATAAGTCAGCCACGCCATCAATGCAGGCACCACACTCCACATGTACGTGTAAGCACGTTGATCAGAACCCATAGTTGGGCTGGTCATCGCAAAGGCCCAGTGCAACGCACCAACAAAACTCAGAATGACGGCACCGTAAGCCAGTAATGCACCCCGATAAATGATCCCATGAGTTGGTTCAACCATACTCATTGCGGCAAACCCCAAAAAGGGCAAAAGCCCCCCATAGCCCAACCAAGCAACGGGAGTTGGCAAGCGACTGGTCTGCATTATTCAATGATCCTTGGTAACGGAACCGGGGTTTATCAAAACTAGCCACTTGATCATATTGAAACCAAGCTCGTTTGTCCAGGACAATAACGAAATGACGCAGCGCTACTGAGGCCGATTCACTGGTTAACGTCGACAACCCTAGCGAAAGTGACCGAGCTGATGGCACAAATCTGCTCTTATGCAGATTTTTAGTGGATCATTACAGATGTTCGCTCCTGGTAGCGCCGTTGATCATGCGTTAGCACACTTGTATTTTGTATGAGGCCTCAATGAAAAGCGTTGATGATTTCCGATTGATGTTCGGGAAAAAGGAAATAGTTCCCATTATCGTGGGGGGTATGGGCGTTGATATATCCACTGCGCAGCTAGCCCTGGAGACCGCAAGACTCGGGGGCATCGGCCACATTTCGGACGCCATGGTGCCCGACGTATGCGACAAGCGCTTTAAAACGACTTACGTCAAAGACAAGACCAAGTTTTATAAGCTGAATATTCCGAACTCGGATAAGTCGATCGTCCAGTTTGATCTGGGTCTGTTGGCCGAAGCGACCAAGCTGCATGTAGCCGCAACGATGGAAGCCAAGCGCGGTGATGGCTTGATTTTTGTAAACTGCATGGAAAAGCTCACCATGAACGCGCCGCGCGATACGCTGCGGGTGCGGATGGCGTCTGCACTGGGTGCGGGCATTGATGGCATTACGTTAAGCGCTGGTTTGCATTTGGGCTCATTTTCCCTGATCGAAGATCACCCCAGATTTCGCGATGCCAAACTAGGCATCATCGTCTCCTCAGTGCGTGCCTTGCAGATATTTTTGCGTAAGAACGCAAGACTGAATCGATTACCGGATTACATCGTGGTTGAAGGCCCTCTTGCTGGGGGACACCTTGGTTTTGGTGCTGACTGGGCGCAATACGACCTCGCCACCATCGTTGCAGAAATCGCTCAATACTTGAAAACAGAGCACCTGGAAATCCCGGTTGTGGCGGCTGGTGGCATTTTTACGGGTAGTGACGCGGTGTCGTTCCTTGAGAATGGCGCGTCGGCGGTTCAGGTAGCAACCCGCTTTACGGTAGCCGATGAGTGTGGCCTACCCGATAAGGTGAAACAGGAATACTTCAAGGCAAGCGAGCAGGATATTGAAGTCAACAACCTCTCCCCCACCGGGTACCCGATGCGCATGTTAAAGAGCTCTCCAGCCATTGGCTCGGGTATTCGGCCTGGATGCGAATCGTATGGTTACCTGTTGGATGGCAACGGTCACTGCGCCTACATCACTTCCTACAATCGAGAAATCGCAAAGCATCCAGACGGCAAGAACATCTCAGTCAAAGACAAGACCTGTCTGTGTACACACATGAGCAATATGAATTGCTGGACTTGCGGCCACTATACGTATCGATTAAAAGATACAACCCATCGCTTGGCAGATGGCAGTTATATGACCTTGAGTGCAGAACATATTTTCAAGGACTACCAGTACAGCACTGACCAGAAGATCTGTTTGCCGGATCTGGATTTACAGTAAAGCCGCTGTGAGCGGCCTATTCGAAGTTGACGTCACACGGAGCAGCTCAGCGTTGGGGCCGCTCTGAGTCTTGCAGCGGGTAAGAGTCTGCCTGATAGGCATTACCCTTCATGACTTTGACGATTGCAGCAGCAATTCCGAGGGTGAACAAAACGGTCCAGTAAAGAATGAGTACGGCGACTACCCCGACATCGATACTGATCAGTGTCTGCTCAACATTGATGGTTTTGCTATTCCAGTCGAACAAACGCGCGAATACCGACGGTTCGATAATAAACAACGACCCCCAACAGAACCATCGGATCAAAGATTTAAGTATCCGTGTCTCCAGCCCGGGGGGTTCAGGTCTCGGAACTGGCAGCTTTATCCCTGGAAATCGCATTTCATGCCTTCGTTAGCGACTAAACCAAACCACCTCGATTATCAATGGAGCGCGGACTCTTCTATTTCCGGCATCGCAGGTTTGACCTCCAGCGCTGCACGAATACGCGGCGGGAGCAGCAAGTAGGTCAGAATGCTGGATCCGGTGCAGATCATCCAGAAAAAAAGAAAGCCGAGAGAATAAGTGGCGCTTGTTGAAAACTTGACCGGCTCGCCCATCCAATAGAGCTGCTGCGGATCTGCAACCGCAAAAAAAGCGAATTCCACAATCGCGGCCGCAAAAAATGCGGGCCAAAGTATCCAGATCATTGATCTCACGACTGACTCCTTAGACGCTAAACAGAATAAACATCCTGTAGACATGCTAGGACTTATAGTTCGTTTTGTCTAGGACAATCGGTCAAATGCCCTACCTTGACGTAGATCAGACAGCCCGGATTACTAAAAGGATTGTGAACACTCATGTGAGGACTTCGGATCCAGGTACCTGCTGGATAGTCTCCGTGTTCGTCACTGAAGACCCCCTCTATGACAAAGATCTCTTCTCCGCCCCAATGGGTATGTGGTTGAAACCTCGTGCCTGGCGCCCATCGAACAAGTGCAACATGCTCGGTACCAAACTCATGCAGTGGCAGCACCTGCAACCCCGGTACCAAGCCCTGCCTGAATGCCACTTGTTTGGTGTCAATGACCACTCGATTGGCGTCAGCACGATCAAACTGATGGACTTTAACGAAGATCTCACAGCCTTGATCCGAAAATGCGTGATGCGTCGATCCCGGTGGATTTCTTACATAAGTTCCCTCGGGATAAGTTCCATGTTCATCCGAGAAAACCCCGGACAAAACTAGGAACTCTTCGCCGAGTGGATGTTCATGCGGTGTAAAAGATGATCCTGGTGCGTAACGCACAACACTGGTTGCCCGAGCAAACTCAGCCCCCAGCCGGTCCAGCATGTTTCGTTCAATCCCTTTTACGGGCGAAGGCACCCAGTTGTTATTGCGGGTATTGATAACGATACGATCATCAAAGTTGGCATTCAGTTCCATCTTAGACCCGACATTAAAAATGGTTTTCAACCACCATTTCATCACGCGGGATGAATCCCGGTTTCGCCCAGGCAGGTTTGATGCCCTTACCAATAACCAGCATGGCACCGACTGCGTAATCCGCTGGCAAATTGACGAGTTGACCAACTTTCTCGATATCAAATCCAATCATGGGGCAAGAGTCATATCCCATCGCCTTCGCACCGATCATGAGCGTCTGCAAAATTAATCCGACAGAGCGCATGGCTTCATCTCGTTGCAGCTGCTCTTTGCCGCTATAGAAAGGGTTGATCCAAGGCACGAGAATATCCTGAGCCTCTTTCGGTGCATTGACCCAATAGCGTTGTGGGTCTTTCTCCCAAGCTTTGATATCTGTGCAAACCACAAATAACAGCGATGCATCTGTGACCTGCGCTTGATCAAAGGCAGCCTCGCGCAATTGCGTTCGTAGCACTGGATCGACCACGTTCACCAGACGCCAGTGTTGAATGTTGAAGGAGGATGGTGATTGTGCAGCGACATCCAAAAGCAGCGCGAGTTCATCAGCTGTTAATCGATGATTCGGATCGAAATGTTTAACAGCGCGTCTCTGACGTATTGCTTCTATAGCGTTCATTTTCATCCCTTTAAGTAAGTAGGCTTAGACTATTGATATAGTAATTGGACAATGATTCTACTAAGTTACCCCGTTTGAGGTATATACACAGACGATAAACATACAACACAATATCCTCTTAATTTTCTGTACTCAAGCAATCGTTGAGGCACGCAGCAGAGGAAGGCTATGTTGATCGTACCCATCAGCTCTGAAGGGAAACATGCCGCATTGAAAACAGTGGCGGATATGTGATGTTCGCAAACATCTTTCGCAAAGTCCGAAATCTAGTTTTTGACACTGCCGTTGTGATTGTCACCATTCCATTTGCTCTGATAGTAGGGTTAGCTGGATTTATCCTGCCAATGAAAACTCGATTCAGGCTAGTCAAATGCTGGCAAGATTCGCGTTGTAATCGGTGAGGCCATCATGCCAGGATTCCGTGTCCAAGAACTTAATGTCCGTATCGAATCCTGGATACGGAAACAAAACCTCTAGACTTTTCTTTGGCTACCCCATGAGTAAGCACAAAATCCCTAGATCAATATTTTCTGCTCCAGTTTGGCAGGTTGGATTCCGTCCCTTTTTTATTGCTACCTGCTTAAGTGGGGCATTGCTTCCAATGTTGTGGGTGATTGTATACAGCAACTCTTTCGAGATGCTCAGTATGTCCTTTAACCCATTCATCAGTCCGTATCATTGGCATATACATGAAATGTTCTTTGGTTTTGGCTGGGCACTTCTAGGTGGCTTCCTGCTAACGGCAACCAAAAACTGGGTAGGCATAAGAGGACGACACGGATCAATACTCCTTGTTCTTGTCTTGTTGTGGACAGTTGAACGAATTGCTATGGGATTTGGTGGCGACTGGCCACAGGTTGTTGTCTACTTCTCGACCATACCCTTTATCGTACTGATCACATTGCTTCTAGAAATCGACTTGATCAGGAATTACACCAAAGATACTTATAAGGACAATTTTTACTTCATCCTCGCTTTACCGATTTTTGTAGTTGCCAAATTGGCCCTGTTAACCAAAGAGGTAGACCCCGCCCTTGGAATCAGTATTTCACTTGGATTATTCCGGTTATGCTTTTTACTGATGCTGGAAAGAACCATGGAAGCATTCATGAAAGCTACCGCTGGGGTTGCGCTTCGTCGCATAGCATGGGTTGATCACACTATTAAAGCACTGGGTTTCATACTGATTTTTGCGTTCAGCATGCAAAGCAATGTACAAAGTGCACTTTGCCTTCTCTTAGCATGCCTTATGTTAGTTCGATGGCTCTATTGGCATCCCTCAAAAGCTTTAAGCCGTATTGATGTCGGCGTGATGTATTTGGGCTACCTAGCGATCGTGGCAAATTTGGTACTGCAAGGGTTGATTCCGTTGCAACAGCACTGGAGTACATCTGTAGCAACACATGTATTCACATTAGGAACAATTGGCCTTGTTGCGCCAGCTATGGTTTTACGTATCAGCAACGGACATACAGGCCGAAAAGTACTTTTTACACCCATAGACAAATTGTGCATTTATCTTATGCTGCTCGGGTTTGGATTTCGTGTTTTATTACCTATTTTTGAACCCCACATCTATACGGAATGTCTCTACATTTCGGCTTTGTGCTGGCTGGTTTCTTTTTCAGTCATTGGATATCGTTACATTCCGATACTTCTAAAACCGCGCATTGATGGCAAAGCGCACTAAATAGCTGACATAGACGGCCTCGCTATTGCACTAACACCTACCAAATGGCCATATTCATCGTGTGTTAATGAAAAAGCCATGTCCAGAAGCGCAAAGGTCCCATCACCTAGCAAAGCTTTAGTGCGTACAGATGCCCCATGAAATCGCGTGTTGTCTTCAGAGATTGCTCTATGAAACCCTGCCCAATGAGCATTACGAAGATACTCAGGGATGATGATATCCAAATTTTGTCCTAGAGCATCAACTTTACTGATTTTGAATAAAACCTCTGCCCGCCTATTCCACAGCTGAATATTTCCCTTCAGATCCGAAACTATCAATGCATCAGGCAGATCATCGAGCAATCTGCTACAAAACTCAACAGCCATCTGTGTGTGCTCCATTCCCCGTTGATTTTGATTTGAATTCACCAATTATTTCCCAAGCATAAAGGATAGAATCCTCGTGAAACACTGAAGCCGTAGAGCTATCGCACCACCATATTCTCCCCCCGGATCCCTCCCCAAGATGCTTCCATAGGCGTATTTCACCTGAACACAATTTTATTGAGTAAACGTGATTCACTAAAACTGAACTTTCCATTAAGCCCTCTCATGGGATGGTCATACGTTATTTAAATCACAGGAGTATTGATTATGATCATTAAACTTATCTCACAAAATACACACTAATAGGTAGACACAAAATCCCAAAAATAGATTCAAATAGAAGGTGGATGCTTTACAAAAAAGGCTTATCGCTGTGCACCTTATTTTTTGTTGTTACGCTAGCTTTTCTAAAACGAGGCTCACATGAAATGTGTTGATGATTTCCGATTGATATTCGGCAAAAAGGAAATAGTCCCCATTATCGTCGGCGGAATGGGTGTTGATATTTCTACAGCACAACTAGCCTTAGAAGCCGCTCGCCTAGGAGGAATTGGCCATATTTCAGATGCCATGGTCCCTGATGTGTGCGATAAGCGCTTCAAAACAACCTACGTCAAAGACAAGACTAAGTTTTACAGGCTGAACATTCCGAATCCAGACAAATCGTTGGTTCAGTTTGATATGGGCCTATTGGCGGAAGCGACCAAATTGCACGTAGCGACCACCATGGAAGCAAAGCGTGGCGAGGGTCTGATCTTTGTTAACTGTATGGAAAAACTCACCATGAACGCCCCTCGCGAAACATTGCGAGTACGTATGAGATCGGCTTTGGACGCAGGGATTGATGGGATTACACTCAGCGCCGGTTTACATTTGAATTCGTTTGGCCTAATTGAAGATCATCCCAGATTCCGCGATGCGAAACTTGGCATTATTGTTTCGTCCGTTCGTGCTTTACAGATCTTCCTACGGAAGAATGCCAAGCTGAATCGTCTCCCTGATTATGTTGTAGTCGAAGGTCCTTTAGCGGGGGGCCACCTCGGTTTTGGTTCAGACTGGGAGCAATACGACCTAGCAACCATCATTGCGGAGATTGTTCATTATCTGAAAGCAGAAGATCTGGAGATCCCAGTGGTGGCTGCTGGTGGTATTTTCACTGGCACTGATGCTGTTTCGTTTCTTGAAAACGGTGCTTCTGCAGTCCAAGTCGCTACGCGCTTTACGATCGCAGAGGAGTGCGGCCTGCCCTATAAAGTGAAACAAGAATACTTTAAGGCAAGCGAAGATGACATCGAAGTCAACAACATTTCACCCACTGGCTATCCAATGCGCATGCTTAAAAGCTCTCCAGCAATTGGCTCAGGCATCAGACCAGGGTGCGAGTCCTATGGTTATCTTTTAGATGGAAGTGGTAACTGTTCTTACATTACGTCGTACAACCGGGAAATAGCTTTGCATCCAGATGGTAAGAACATATCGGTAAAGGACAAAACCTGTCTATGTACCCACATGAGCAATATGAATTGCTGGACATGTGGTCTGTATACCTATCGGTTGAAGGACACGACGAATCGTCTGTCCGATGGAAGCTATCAAATATTGAGTGCAGAGCACATCTTCAAGGACTATCAATTCAGTATTGATCAAAAAATCAGCTTGCCGGATATTTTTGTATAACTTGCTGACAGGCAAGTAACCTAATGTTCACCGCAATTACGGATACAAATAATGAATGGAAATCAGATTGACAAATTATGGGCCTGTTTATGTAATGTGATGGATCCGGAGGTTGGAATCAATGTCGTTGAGCTTGGTTTGATCTACAAGATCACGGTTACGAATAAGGATGTGCATATTCTGATGACAATGACCTCCGCCGCTTGCCCTATGGGCGATTTGCTACTTGGTGATGTTAAGCAGGCAATCTGTGAAGTGATCCCCGATGGCGTAAAAGTTAACGTTGAACTAACGTTTGATCCACTTTGGAACCCCTCAATGATGTCTGAAACAGCTCGAAAACACTTTGGCTGGTGACATTTGATAAACATAACACCCCGATATAGGATTCCCCTCCTGGTCATGGCTGTAATTGCCTTGATCGTAGGTATATTTGGAGGATTGATGCGGCTTGGTGTTCCAACACCAACGGTATTCAGCTCGCAAGCAGGAAATCATGGCACATTCATGCTGTCAGCTTTTTTTGGTACGGTTATCTGTCTTGAAAGAGCCGTAGCCTTAAATAAACCATGGGTGTATCTAGCGCCCCTTCTTAGCGGGCTTGGCGGATTGGCAATGCTCGTTGGAGTACCAATCGAATGGTCATCAGTACTTTTTACCTGCAGCGGCTTAATTCTTAGCATTGCCAGCTTCAAGATATATTTGCAGCAGCGGGTTTTATACACATTCACACTGTTTGTAGGGGCACTTTCCTGGATGGTAGGGAATGCGCTCTGGGCACTGTCAAATGATCATTTGGTAGCGGTTCCCTATGGAATCGGCTTTCTTGTCTTGACAATTGCCGGGGAACGTCTTGAGTTGACAAGGTTTTTGCCACCTAACCCAAAAGCTGACAGGATCTTCGCCTTTTTTATAGGAGTATCACTAATCGGAATTGTGTTTTCAGGATTGTTAGCTAAGACAGGAAGTGTATGCACCGGTGTTGGGCTGACTGGATTAGCCCTATGGCTTATAAATTTTGATATTGCTCGCACGACTATATGGAAATCTGGATTGACGCGATTTGTCGCTACATGCCTCCTCTTAGGATATGGATGGCTTTTCGTAGGCGGATTGTTGGTTATGAACAAGGCACTGGACCCTGGTGCATTATTGAGAGATGCTGCCCTTCACGCAATCTTGCTTGGTTTTGTTATGTCTATGGTTATAGGTCATGCACCTATTATTTTCCCAGCCATCATGCGCGTTAGGATTCCTTATAGTCCTATATTCTATTTACCTCTTTTAACCCTTCATATCAGTATATTTTTGAGAATAACTGGGGGATTCTTGGATGATTGGGCCTTAAGGCGTTTGGGAGCAGAGGGAAATGCGATAGCTATCTTATTGTTTGTAGCAGTCTTGCTTTATCAGGTTTTAGACGGTTATCGAAAAAGTCGGTAGTTAAGAATTGATTTCTTTCTACTTAGCGTTATCTAGCTGTCCTTTGGAAGCACTTTCGCGCTCTTGCTTTTCACGCAAACGTTTGTTTTTTTCGTCATTGTTTGTGAAGACGTACCGTCCAGCAAGAACACAACCTTTCATTCCTGGATCGCAAGGCAATTGCAACACTTTAGTGCACACCCCATTTATTTCGTGCGGGCAACCCCAAGAACTCATATTGGACAGATCCCTTTAAATATAGGTTGGACTGAAATATTTATGTTCGTTCTCGATCCAGAATAATTTTTTACAAGCTTAGAAGAACCGAATCGTAAAAAATTAAAAGTTTAGCTCAAAAAAGGAAATACCGATTTATTCAGTGCCACGAGAACAATATATCC
>JACCDZ012054729.1_pt1 | contig 10765 bp, 10 predicted proteins | sample 7449551 | NCBI WGS metagenome assembly JACCDZ01 (sample SAMN15323452, study PRJNA562643) | freshwater metagenome | isolation source: river surface water | place: USA:Blue River Watershed | collected 2017-08-18
GGCGGTGTCTATCTGTGTTTTTAAAACAACAATCTCATTATCAATTTTTTGATTCTCATCTAACTTAGATTTGTTTTGTTCAAATCTTTCTAACTTCATTTTTTTAGAATCAATCTCCAATTGCTTTTGGTCCACTTCTAATAAAAAACGCTCTTTTCTAAGTTTGTTTCTTTCATAAGTGTCAAACTCTGTTTTCAAATTTTCAAAAGCAGTTGATTGTTCTTTTAGTTGATCAACCTCCGTAAGATTGGTTTGAATATCTTTTTTATATTGCTCAATCTCATTTTTGGTATCTTCAATCTCATCTGAATGATCAACTTCATCTAAGGGTCTATTACACTTAGGGCATATCTTACCTTCTTCTAAAAGTTTGATGTGTTTTTCTTTTTCGGTGATTTCTCTTTCACCTAAACGATTTTCCATTAAAAGCTGATTGATCTTTGCTTTTAATTCATTATGATCCGCTTCAACATAATATTGTGATGGTTCAGAAACCGCAATCGCATCACTTTGTGATCTGCTGGCGTCTTGTTTAGAAATTAAATCTTTAATTTCATTTTCTAATGTAACCGGATTTATTTTAATAAGCTCTTGATCAATGTCATTATTTCTAGCCGATAATAAACCATCACGTCTTTCTTCGTATGATAATAACTTACTTTTAAAATTCTCTAATGCTGTTTCCAATCTAGAAATTTCATTAGTTGAATTAGTAATGCTTTCTTCGTTAGTTGTATTTTCGTGTTCCAAATCAACAATGTTGTTTGTATTTGAAACTAGTTTTTTTGACCAATCAGAATATATCTCTTTACAGATTTCTTCTTTTTGTTTTAAACTTTCTAACCCTAAGAATTTTGTAAGTATTTGACCTCTAGCTGTTGGTTTAGATTCAATTAATTCTTCTAAATTATAACCGGTCGTTAAAATGGTTGATAAGAAGTCTTCCTCAGTTCCGATAGCTGATTTAATAAACTCCTCAGTTTCTCTTCGTTGTTCACCAGTTAAATTTTCTGTTGTGCCATCTTCTTTCTCTTTATAGAAATCTAAATCAGCTTTAACACTATACTCACCACTTCTACCCTTTTTTCTTGTTAAACTTCTTTCGATTACATAATTCTCACCATCAATAGTGATATAACCCTTTACAACAACTTCATCATCGTCAGTAAACTTATTAAAGATTTCTGCGTTAGTCTTAGTCTTTGTTGTTGAGTTGAAAAATAAAAACATTAATAGATCAACAGAAGATGTTGATTTACCACCAAAGTTTTTAGGTGTTGATTCTATTACTGATATACCAGCTAATGGTGTAAAATCAATAACATTATCTTTACCGAAAGATAGGAAATTTGAAAACTCTATTTTCTTAATAAACCATTTATTATAGCGGACCTTGTTCTGATTAATTTTATCAATCTCAGAATTAACTCTACTATCTAAACGGTCAACTAGTTCCCATTTGATTTGTATACCGTTTTCAGTCAGGAAGTCCCGCATCAAAGTTTTTTGATACTGTGGGTCTAAAATGCTATCAGTTACTTCTAGCGTCTTTAATCTGGTGTTTTGTTTGTCAGTTAAAGTCTTTGTAACTACTTGTACATGCTTAGTATTGTACTTTGTTTGGAAGTACGCTTTTACCCTCTTGATTCTTTCAGGGGTAAAATTTTCTGAGACGTCTTCCCAGTCGATCTTTATAAATGGAGCTTTCATGCTCTAAAGATAACTAAAAAAAATTAAAACACAAAATTATCTACTTAATTCTACTTTCTTCAAAAAATTCTATAATACCATTAATTGCCCAAACCATACCACATGTTGCCATACCGTCAAAAAATATTTGGAATAACCAATTGATATCCAAGAATTTAGATGTTAAACCACCTAAACAAATAGACATAAAAAACCCAACCCAGGTTGATGTGCACATCATACAACTTAATAAATCACCAAAAAAAGTGGATTTCTTTTTTATTAATGCTCTGGTGTTTTCAAAAATGCTACCGTAAACAAGTATAGTTGACATTCCGTATGCTGTGAATGCCCATAAAAATATTAATGCCATTATAATGTATTTAAATAAGTTCTTATTATTTCAGAATCCCTTTTTCTTTCATTGTGTTGTGCTTCGGTAAAGAAATTGTGGAATATATAATTTTTATCATCAACGGATTCTGTATAGATTTCGTCTAAGTTATTACCAGTTAAATTAAATCTATCGTGGAAAATTTTAATATCATCTTCATATAATGATATGTGTAACTCATTGCTAATCAATTCGATCCAACTATCACACGCACCACTGTTTGACCATCGGCCAGTTAGTTCAACCCATTTTCTTGGAATGATTGGAAACAACATTCTGTTTTCTTGTCTACAATATTCTGTATGATTAACAACCAATGGGTTAACTACCATAAATTTATTTTGATATTTGTCCATCACTAAATCATAATGATTTGTTTCCATTAAACAATCATCGTTCCAAAGTAATAGATAGTCTCCGGTGGCAAGCTTTGCCATTTCGTTAACATATAAATTGAGATTTTTATAAAAATGCCTTTCACTAGTGTATATTTTAATAAATGGTTTATCTTTTATATATTCTTCAGTTTTAGATATGGTATCAACATCGTCATCATCCATTGCAACTAACACTTCCAAATTATTTAAATCAGAACACTTTTGAATTAAACTATCTGTTGATTTAACAAACAAATCAAAACGTTTTCTTGTAGGGTATATAATACTAAGCTTCATAACTGTTTATAAAATTTTTTAATTTTTCAGCATCTTCTGATCTCTTTTGGACCATTTTTTCTGAATGATATAACGCATCAACATTGTCTTTTCTGTGTCGCGCTAATCTATCTAAATGGTTTGAGTCAAATGTTGCTTTACCAAAAGCTGGATGCATGTGTTCAGTATAAATGTCAACGTGTACTCTTTTATTTAAAATATTTGATACGTCGTTTAACCAAGTGTCATTGTAATCACTACTAAAATATGGCGGTACAAAATAACCGCAAACGTTTACCCAATTTTTATGTAAAAAACCATGAGTACCAAATCTCTCGTTCCAGTACCCATCATTCCCGTGCACAAAAATAATCTTGTCTTTAGATTTATTAAACGCTTCTAATACTTTATCATCCCAACCCTGTGTTTGAAAAACAATATCATCTCCGCAATGCATAAAAATATCTGCTGTGGCTAATGGTTGAATTTGATTCCACATTTCACTCAACACAATTCTAGGACCTTGCAGGTATTTTATTTGTTCTGGAGATATCTTAACTTTTAACTCTTCTAATTTTTCTTTAGATGCATTATCATCATTATCAATATAGAAAACGAATTCAATTTTTGTTGGATCAGACGCCATTTTTAAACAACTCATTACAAGTCTATCAATACTTGATGGTCGAACTCTAGTTGGCGTTAATATGCTTATATTCATTATTTAAATTTGAAAATCGGTATTTCAATCATCTTGTGTTTATTGCGTTTGTGATGTTTGTTATAAACTTCTAAAACTTCTTTTTCCCTATCTGTAAGAATATCGGTACCATTATATTTCATAGCCCATTCTAATTCATCATATGTCGCACCTATTTGATCTTCATCTTTTCTATCATCATCCCACAAACCATCTGTTGGTCTGGCTTTTAATATACCATCAACCACACCTAGTTCTCTTGCGATCTCGTAAACTTCACTTTTATACAAGTCAGCAATTGGTGAGATGTCTACTCCACCATCACCATACTTGGTATAAAAACCAACACCAAAATCTTCTACTTTATTACCGGTACCAACAACTAAACCATTTTTTGATTGAGCAACTTGATATAATGTAACCATTCGTAATCTCGATCTACTATTAGCTAAACCTAATAAACTAGAAAACCCATCACCAAGTTGTTTTGAAACGGCTCCTTCAAATTCAACAAATGTTTGTGTCAGATTAATTTTAAGCCCAACAACATTTTTATAATTTTCTTCTAACCACTTAATGTGTTGATCAGATAAATCAACTTGTTCTTGTTTTTGTTTAATCGGCATGTTTAAAACATATACCGGCTTACCTGTTAATGCACATAGTGTTGATGTAACGGCAGAATCAATTCCGCCAGATACACCAACAACAAAGCAATCTAATTTATTTGTAGTTAGATAATCATCTAACCAAGTTACTATTTGTTTATAATCTTTCATTAGTTACCTACTTTAATATATTTCACGTTCTCATCTGTGATGTCTAGATATCTCCAAACATCAATTACCACAGAACCTTCTGGGAATTTATAATTCTTGAATTCAGAATGCTTTGTTGCAATAAAATAAACACCTGGTTTAAATTCTGGTTTAACTTCATCAATAAATGGATCATAGTGTGTATAATCCACATTTCTTTCTGATAATATATTTGCTAATAAAATTGCAGGTGAACCTAAAATTAAATTGGTTTCTTCTTTAAATGTTTTACCTAAGATATAATATGGCCCATCGTGATCCATGATTAAGTCAGCTAAAAATTCTGTTTGATCTTCTCTTGCTGCCATAATATCTTCAAAGAAATTATGTGATAAATCTAATTTTTTTGCTAACCAACTCATTGCGATATTGTCTCTTGGGTGACAACCACCACCATCTCCCATACCACCATTTAGATATTTTGGAGAGATTAATCTTTCGTTGGCTAACTTAATACCACCCATAACGCCGTCAACGCTAGCACCAGTCTTATGACAAATTTCCATAACAGTGTTTGCAAACACAATTTTCATTCCTATGAATGTATTATAGCAAACTTTAATTAACTCTGCATTAACGATATCTGTTTTATAGAATGGTCTATCGTGCAATGTTTTATACAATTTTTCAGCCGTTTCTGCTGCCCATTGATCATCAACACCAAATAAAACAAATTCTGGATGCGTAAAGTCGTGCAATGTTGTACCCATAGCAATAAAGAATGGATTATAACATAACTTGAAATTAGGATTATCTTTAATAATAGGTTTGATTTCTCTTTCAATCGTTCCAGGAAGAACTGTAGAGATAATGATCACTACCTTGTTTTCAGATTGATTAGCGATAGCATTAGATAATGCTTGAATTCCGCTTTTTAAATAAGCGTAATTAAAATCATCCCTTTCTTGTGGGATTCTAGTACAACCTTCATATTTGTAATCGTGTGGAGTTTGAATTGGAACAAAGATAATTTCACTGTTGTTCACAACCTCTTCTACCGATCCGAAATTGATTGTGTGTGTTTGTAATAACTCAGGAGAACCTTCTTCTCTGTATGGTAAGACCTTTGTGTCTAAGATTTCTTTAACTTGTGGGTTAATATCGTACCCCCAAACTTGGTGACCTTTGTTGTTTATTGCTAGTGCGCATGGTAAGCCTAGTTTTCCTAGACCAATAAAGCCTACATTCATTTTACTCATCATATAAATTGTTTAGATTACTGCTCTTAAGATACTTAGCTTTATTGACATTTTCAAGTGTATCTGTGATATTTTTGAGTTCATTAGTTAATTTTTCATTCTCTTTTTTAAGAAAATCAATTTCTTTAACTAACTCATCTTCTTTAGCATTATCTCTAACAATTTTAACAACTTCTTTTGTGTCCCCCTCAACAAAAACTTCCTTAATAACTTCGACTTTTACTTCTTTAATAATCTCTACAGGGACCTCTTTAATGACCTCAACAATAGTTTCTTTTTCGACCACCTCCTTTTTAATACTATTACCGCTAGTTGGCGTCTCTCCATATTTTTCAATAGTAAACCCCCGCTGGAATATTTTTCTAGCGAGGGCTTCCACATCTTTAATCTCGTTTATTTCACAATAGCTTAAAAACTCACTATCCAGGGTTAACGAGCTGTTCTTTTTCATCTTCTATATCTTTAATATCATTTATTTTAAAATGGAGAAATGGCTGGTCGCTTTCAATATCAATGAATTTATATTCATTTGACTCCATGTCATAAATACCGTAGCCATGATGTTTAACAGTCTCACCAAAATTTTGTTGGATTAATGAACCAACCATACTAGCTAAACCGCCACCAGGTAATTTAAATGTTTGCCTCTTATGGATATCACCGCATAGCAATAAATCTAGGTTAATAAAGTTTAAACGATCATAACCATCATCGAATTTAAAACCTAAATCAGTTGACATCCCTTGGATTGCCCCATGAAATAAACCAATATATGTTTTATCATTTTCTTTCTTAAATTCAGGACGAGCATTATGTTGATATAGTGAATAAACAACCCAATTAACATTATCATCTTGATATACTCCCATGTCTTTATAATACGTAATGTTATCATTATTTAATAATTCAACAACGGGAGTAATGCTGTCTAGACGTTCGTGATTGTTTTCTAAGAAATCATGATTACCTGGAATGATAATAACTTTACCATATGATGTTAATTCTTTTAAAAACCAAGTAGTTAAAAGAAGTTGTTCATTCGAGATATTAATTTTTTGATGTGCGATATCACCCGCAATAACAATTCTAATTTCGTTGTGCGATATATTTTCATCTGCCCATTCTAAAAATTTACTTCCGATCTCTTTTAACAATTTATCAAACTGTGCTTTATACAAATCATGCATAGCATAGGTTCTGATGTGTAAATCAGCAATGTGTACAATTTTCTTTATCATCTTCTTATATATTTTGACATGTCTAAATTTAAAACTTTGATGTTAACATCGTTTGGTACTTTATATTCTTGATAAGTTCCGTCTTCTTTTAATAAAACGATAACGCAACCAAGCAATTTAGTATCAGCAAACTTTGTACCCTCTAACATTTTCATCAATAGTCTTCCGTAAAAAGGTAATTGCAAATAATAATGACCTAATGCTGTGTCATGATATTCACCAAATGGGTTGTACATTTTACCCGTGTACCATTGCACTTCAAAATTCTTAGGTTGATTAGTCTTCCAATCGGTAATAACAAAACCAAAATTTGTTTTCTCTTTGTTCATCATTAACCAAACTTTATCCGGCTGACCAGTATAACCTAATTCATTATCGCCTAACACAATTTCAGTGTCCAATAATATTGCTCCTCTTTCTTGCATCAAATCTAGGAAATTTTTCCCAGCTTTAATCATATTGTCACTTTTATTTTTTTGTGCTTCGTCAATCGTGAATATTGGTTGTCTAACTTCTTTGTAACCACCGTATCTACTTATCACATCAGATTCTAATTCAAAGTGAACTCGGCTACCCATATTAGTTGAATAGTCCCCAGCTTTTTTCCATTCAGCAAGTAATTCTTTAGATGCATCAACATCTCCTTTACACATTTGTAAAGCTTTGCCTTCCGCATCAAAATGCTTATGAAACTTCTTAACTAACCTAGAAACAGATAAAAAATCGTTTTTGACATTTCCGTCCACGTCTTTCATATAATAAACGTGATCTTCTTCAATAAACGTAAGTCCTAATTGGTTTCTTCTTTGTTCTAATAACTCATTGATCTCCAATGAGATGTCTTTTAAATTCATATTATTCTAATTGTTTTTTTTCTAACCCTTCAAAATTTCCGCGTAAATCCGCAATATCTTTATCTAGCGGCATTTTAACTACCCAAACTTTTCCAAATAATTTACCACCGTTTAATTTGTGATATAACCTTTCTGCGTTAGCCCAAGCATCTCCATCAAGAACTATTACAATTTGTTTAGCGTTTTCATATAATTTCTTAAACAAAAGTTCACTCATTACTTTACCTAGTAACGGTATTGAGTTTTCCACAAATATGCTATCAAATGCCCCCTCAACAATATAAACTGTTGAGTCCCAGTTAATTAAGTGTTCATTAAAAATGATTAATTCTTTTGGTACATCTGGGTTTTTATATTTTAATTTGGATTTGGTATAGTACGATCTGGCAATAAAATAATTTAAATCACCTTCTTCATTATATGATGGAATAATTATTCTCCCAGCATAGGGACCTTGATAAGCAAAGCCAATGTTGTACTTTTTTATCATCATATCATTAACGCCCCTACTTTTTAAGTAAGCGGTTGCTTGTCTATAATGATGTGTTAGTCTTATCCCTAAAGTACATTGATTAAATGAAACATACTCTAATGGTAGTCTAATTGCTTTAACATACCTCTTTGTTTCACCAACATCTTCTGGTTTTAATAATTCATATAATTTAAGATGCCTAGATGTGCCATATCTTTTAACCAAACGATATAAACCACCCTGTGTGCCGTGTGTATCGCTACATGACCAACACTTATAAACCCCCATTCTATAGTTGATTTCAAGATTACCCTTTCCATCACCATGATCTAAACCCTTTATATCATGTGAGCAAACAGGGCAGTCAAAAGAAATTTGACCCTTGTAGTCATTGTGCATTTTTGGAGAACCTAGAATATCTTCTAAGATATCAATTATCTGTCCGTAATCTGTTTCAGTATTGGTCATGAAACTAATATAGTAAAAATAAATGACAAAAAAAAATCCCCTGGACACCACCCCAGGGGAATACCAACCAAAATACAACTTGCGTTGTACCCTCGTCTATATCTAATATAGTTCCTTTTCTTTTAAAAAAGAAACCATAGTTGCCATTTATTTTTCTTCTTTAATCATATTAATATACCCAATCACGGCTGTAGCCGCATCAGCCATATCATAATTTTCTTTTTTTAAATTACCGGTCTTACCATATAACCATTTTACTTCTGGGCATACAGCGTTAACGTGTTCCCAAATAACGTGTTTTTTGTCAATATCTTTTGGATAGCCACCAAATAAAACATTTCTTCCTTTATCGTTCGCACCAACTAAATCAGGAAATGCGTATTTTCTTGCATTATATGTGGAAATAAAAGTTGGTAAGATACCTAAAACATCATAACAATTTTTTAAGATCAAAGTATTATATCTTAATAAAGTACCAACAGTGTATATGTTGTTTGATTGTAATAATGGTTCTTCAATAATAACACGAGTAATACCCATGTCTTTATATTCCATTAAATGTTTTTTAAACGCGTCTGCTTTCTTGATAAGTTCTTCAATCTTATCTTCTGGTTGTGGTTTAATTTTAGGAGAAAAATGAGTCAACTCAAGTAAATTTTTACCTGTTAAATCAAATATCGCCCACCCAATTGTCTTTGTTGAGATGTCCAATCCAAGTATCTTGGATTTGTTTTTAAATTTTAATTCCATAAACAAAAGATAAAATTTTATTTATCATTTGTAAAGTCTTTTAGAAATCTAATCTTACAGAAAATACTTGTGTACCAGTTCTTTCTACCGGTTTTGCGGTCTTTGCAATGATTAGCGCTTCTTTAGCTTCGTTTAATAATGCTATTTCAGTAATTCTAGGATTACCGGTAGCGTATGTTGGATTTTGAGATGTTCTAAATTGAGTTGATGGTAAGTTTATCATATAATTTAAAACAGCAACATCTGTGGCTCTAGTCAATCTAATACTACCTGGAAAAGGTTGTGAGTCTCCGAATTCCGGTGATGTGTTTGCGACGTCTAATGCTATTGTATTTTGAGTATCTGGGAATAAACCTAAATAATCTTCAATATCATAGTAACTAGCAGAATTAAAATCATCTCCGGTCACCACAAATTGGTAGCCATATAAATTAGATGGATTAATTAGTGAACCCATTGTATGCCCACTTATTTGATCAGTAACGTCTATAATTTTCCAGTTCCCTGGAGTTGGTTGATTACCAGTTGGGATAACTTGAACTAAAGCATACATTTTGTTAGCAATATAACCACTAGTGTATGCACTATTACTCATGTTTCTAAATGCGTTTGTTTCAAATCTAAAAGATATGTTCGATGCACTTGTTCCAGTAACTTTATTATAATAATTACAATGCATGCCATCTATACCTGTTGTACCAGTATATTCAAACATATAAGTAACCCAAGCTGTTTGGCCAGTTAAAATTAATGGGTCCACACTCAAAGAACACGGAACATCTTTTGATGTAACTGTTGCTCTTGGTGCTGGTAATGTCCAACGTCTATTTGATTTATAATCTAATATTGCAACTAATTCTTGATCATCAAAAACAATTAATTTCTTATCAACAAATACTTTACCAACCCTAACACCTTGTTCATCAATCAAATATCTAAATTTAACATTGTTTGAATTTGGTTTTAAGTTTTTTCTTGATGATACGTAGTAATCTGTTGTATCTATTGTGAATAATGCACCAATTGTGGTTCCAGTATTTCTATGATATTTTATAAATGGTATATAAACTTCGAAATCATCAATATCAGTTGATTCGTGTGCTATATAATCATCATACTTGTAAAATCTTTCCGGGTCGTTAACAATATCCCCTAATTCAGAAAAGTGAACAATTGCAATGCAACGTTGATCTTCTGGAGTAACGTTTACGCTTTCTCCAAATGAATTAACAAATGCTGTTGGGTTAGTTATAGTCCCACCAGTCATGTTTGTAAATGTTTGTCCTGAACTAGTAGTGTATCCCAAATATTCTTTGGTAGATGCGTACTTTGTACCTGTGTAACCATATAAACTTTCGTCTATTCCACCATAATCTAAACCGGCTGGTTTTTGTGTCCAAACCAATTCTAACCCCCATGGATCATGTTGTGATAAATTTGAAACGGGACTAGGTGAACAAGCAGGAGACACTTCTGTATCAATCGGATATTCTAGTTTACATTTGTTACAGATAACTTGTGCGTAACCAC
>JACCDZ010573087.1_pt1 | contig 10764 bp, 21 predicted proteins | sample 7449551 | NCBI WGS metagenome assembly JACCDZ01 (sample SAMN15323452, study PRJNA562643) | freshwater metagenome | isolation source: river surface water | place: USA:Blue River Watershed | collected 2017-08-18
ATCCACTACGGCCACCACCAGGTAAACAGTGGTTTTCAGTGTCGATGGCAGCTCATCAAACGGCATAAGCTGTGGGTCAGTCATGGCTGTCATATCGTACGCTGGTCCATATGTCCAGCCAGATTCCAACTGCTTAGCCATCCAAAGCCGATGGGTATGTTGGGGATCCGTGTACTGGTTTTCCAGCAGAAACAACACGCTATCAATAACCCCAGTCCGGTATGGTTCCGGAGTCTCCGTCCACGACAGATATCCGTCATCACCTTGACTTCTACGATACGCTGAGATGACCTGATACGCTACATGAGCGATGCTTTCTACAGTCGTGGTGACGTTCTCCATATAGAATAAATATACGCCACCGCGTTCGTTAATATCGAGGTACGGGATGAGCGCATTCACCACTGCCTTGAAGATGTAGTCCTTGGCCTTTTGTCCCACAGGCAGCTCATCGTACGGCACGATGCACGGATGAGTCTTCTTGTCAGCATCTTTCACCGGACCATACACCCATCCGCCATCCACCTTTTCCTTCAGCCAACTGTCATGCGAATGCGACGGCAGTGCATCCGGATGATTACGGTGAAAGATTACGCCATTGACTGCGCTCACCCGCTGCCATTCAGGTGCTTCATCCCACGGCTTCTGGGAGGTATCCCCCTGGCTGGCGCAGTATGCTGCATTGACTTCGTGTGCCACTTTGGCGATATCGCTTACTTTCATGGTACTTCCTTTCCTATGGTTGTTTATCCCAACGTAGACCATGCCGTGCCGTCACTGTAGCATGGATCATTCTTTTTGTCTTCTCTACATAACTCAGTGGCTCTCCGGTGACTTCATCTACTTCCGGTACTGACATATCCCGATTCACCAGACGCATACGTGTAGCTTCAACATACGCGTCCTTTTCTCGGATTGACAATGTACTCCAAAACTTGTTACTGACATCACCTGCGACCATGCCGTATACCGTCTCCGCATAGTGTGCCAGTTCAGCGATTTCCTCAGTAGTCATCGCTACGCTCCTTGTAGGTCACTTAGGCTCTTTACTGCCTAGTAGTGTATGCATATCACGCACAATATCCGCTATAGCACGATCTTTGTACATCCATCGTTGAAAACTATTACGCGAGTTTAATCTATCGAACTCGTTTAACAGACTCTTTAATGCATCTAGATATTCACCAATCTCCTGTAAGTGCCGATGCACAACTGCCAATAAGGCAGGATGATACTCACACTCTTCAATAAGTAGTGTAGCTCTGAGTGTCTGACCAGTGAGATTAAGCTTACCATCCTTCACCTCTTCGATCAGACTACCAGCTAACGTAACAGGTGGCTTAACTGCCATACGAGTACGTCGCATTTGGTTGTTCACGCTCAACCGCTTTACCAGCATAGCGCATCGTTTCGCCGAGTCGGCGACGGTTGTCACGTAGGGTTTCATAGTACACCATCCGCCGCTGTTCATTCCATGGTTCGGTACCCACTGGATGGCCGTGCCTGTCATGCGTAATAGGCTCAAGTTCAGCATCGGATGCTAACAACGCACGTGTGTGCATGGTTCTTTCTCCTAGGTTCAGTAGATATGCCGCAGCATTGGTGAAACAGCTCAGGGTGCCGTACGGCACCCTGAGCGATGTAGTTGAATTATGGGATAATGTCAGCGTAGAACGTAGTCAATAAGGCATCGACGTGGTGGGCAACCTTAGCCAGCATAGCAGATCCCGGTTCCACATGGCCAATAATGAAGTAAACGTATACTGAAGAATACGTCGACAGCGCGTGCTCCAGCACCTCGTCTCTTACGTCGTTAGGCTTGTCGGTGCTATCGACCATTTGAGTCAACACACAATTTTCCGTATCTACAGTGACCAGATATACGCGCATTTTGTGGGAATCATAGATCGGCTTCAGTGCGCTGAATTCTTTCACACTGTTGATGCGCGTCCAACCGTCATTTTGCAGCGTCATACTGGTCAATGCAAAGTACGCATCGCGGTACTGCTGAGTGACTGTGTTCTCAGGCATGGGTATCTCTCGGGTAGTTTACTTGAGTGCAGGGTAGTGCTCTTCCATCATACCGCGCACAGCTTCACTGCCGAGATCAAAGAGATTTTCAGCATCAGCTGCGTCAAATGTAAAGTACACGTAGCGATGCGTGGCCAGTGCTTTCAGTAGCGCTTCAGGCTTGTCCTCAATCGGCTCGAACTTGCAATCCTGCATGTTTACAGCACAAAAGTACACCTGTTCGCCACTGCACTTCACCGGTTCCATAAGCTTGTACTCATGTACGCTGCAAATACGCGACCATCCGTTGACTTGCGCCAGTGTGTTAGCAATGGCCCCATATGCTTCGCGATATTCTTCAGTGTAGTTTTGCATGGTTTGAATCTCCTATAGTAAGTGCCCCACAGTGCCATTCGGCACTGTGGATAATGCTATTATGTCGTTAGCCCCCTTGAGCAACGCGGTTCTGGCATGCAAGAGGGCCAGCTGCACCGGGCGCTGCCAGTTTGCAAGGTCCTTCTCCTTCAGGTTTGGTGGTTAATGCGACCAGGATTTCGTAGAGCATGTAATCCCATACCACAGCGCATACGCGTTCGACATCGTCGGATGGCCATGTATCAGAATGGTGCCGGATTGTAGACGCGATGAATTTATGGGCGATAGACGTACGCACCATTTCTTCACCAGCCATCGCCCTCCAATCTGGATTCTTACCCATATTTCGTCTTTGTTTAAGGGCATCCAGAACCACCTTGCGTACGGCTGGGCAATCCTCCATGACATCCCACAGATACCGAGTGTACTCCTCATCGGTGGGCTCATCATTTACCACGATGCCATTCCGGAACTTAAACGCCTCAGTCAACCACTTGATAACCGATGGGTGACTCCACTGGAGACAGATAAATTCGGCGGTGAGGACGGAGTAGTAACAACCATACCGCCCTGACCATCATACGCTCCGCGTTAACGACCGTAGTAGTGCGTTCCAGGTAGTTGTAATACTGAAGGAACTGTGCGCGATTATGCTCGTATACCTTCAACATATCAGCCAGAACTGGCACGGTAACGCGTTCCTCATCTACCTGGTACACATACTTAGCGGCTGTGGGATGCGCCACCATCAGGGCGAGTGCCCGGCGCATTTCCTGGGTAGGCAGAGGCACCCACACCGCGGATACCGTCGTCGAAGCATTGCCGTAGAGGTATCTAGTCAGATTAATCTTGCCGTACTTTTCCTTGTCTACCACGCCCAGACGCTTCAATGCGTCAATGGACTTCTTCAGTGCTGCATAGTCTACAGCACGTTCGTCAGCAGGTTTCATGATGAACTCTCCTGTATGGGTATTAAATATTGTCAGCTGCTAACTGGTTAAGACGCTTGCCATTGGGAATTGCAGCGTGTATGCAGTTATAGTACCTACGACAGTATCTGAAATCCGGGCGATTATCTTTAGGCGTAGATGCAAACTCAAAGACAGGCTTGTCGTACGTACCGTCCACATCGACTAGGCTAATGCTGGTATACCAGATCGATCCACACCAAAGATCGGTGAACTCCCTAGAGACCACACTCAGGATATGCGTGACTAGAGGCTCCCTTATATGCTCGACGATATAACTCACCACATCTGCATACTCCGGCATACCGTCGTGTAGAAACATCATCTCCGTATCCCACGTGTTATCGTCGTTTTTACTGATACCGACATTGGCATCCTCTACCATAGCTGCCATGATGAGATGCGCGTACTGATACGGACACAGCTCATATCTGCCACTAAGCTGGATCATTCGGTTATACTGAGTGACAATGTCCTGGTAAATTGCAGTGAGTTTCTCATCACCGAACAATAGTACACTCTCGTTAGCGTAATTATCCATAAATGTCCAAAAATAATGAGACCTAGGCGGATATCCGCCTAGGTCTTGAGATCGGATCAATCTTCGATGTGGCTGTACAGCTCCTCTACTTCGTCCAGAGCGTCATAGTAACTGTCTGCATCGAAGTGCGACTTATCAAAGATGTCCTTCGGAGACCAACTGATGTAGCCATCCGTGTACTGCACTAAATAACCAGGCGTATCCTGAACCGGATCTTTCTCTGTAGCCGGACGTTTCAGGATATCTCTGGCTTCACCAAAGGTAGCCGGTTTGGCCTTGATGAGTTTGATACCGATGTAGCTTTGGAATTCTGACATACATTTCTCCTTGAATGATGGCCTATGCTGCTTTGAGTAAAACATCCAGACGAGACTGGTACTTCAGTGCCTTGACTGGATGTTGGATGAAAGTGTCCCTTAGGTGGGTATAGTGATCGCTGAGCTCAGCGATACTGCCATACAGCGTATAATTACCCATGACGTCCAACTCACCTACGCCTAGCGTTACCGCGCTGAACGATCGACTATCGGGACCGAAGTCAATGGGCACACCCTGAAAGGTGAAGTTCTCAGGGTCTATCACGCCTTGCAATCCATCGATGAGCGCCTGTGACCGGATACCCAGATCCACATCGCAGACGTGCATGTACAGTCCATGGCACGCCATGCCCATACTGCCCAGGGCATAGATCATGCTGTCGGAACATGCGTACGGCCGATACGGTACCCCGGCCAGTTCAGCCAGATGGCATTCCAGCTGACGCATGTAACTGATGGCTTCTGCCTTGTTGGTAAATGTTCTCATGGTGCTCTCCTTAAGTCAGTTTGATGGTACTACTCATCTAGGTGATATGAGTGTAGAAATATTTAAACCGACAAAAGAAAAGACACGCCCATATGGGCGTGTCTGCGGTGGCTTTACCAGCCTACTCGTATGAGCAGACCGTTATGCACACGGTACGGTAGACCGTGCACATAGATGGCACGGCGATACCCGTGCGCATAACGGTCAATCGCAATGGCCTGTTCAAAGGTCATTGCACGAGGGTAGAACTTTACCGGCATGGTCTGCCTCCAGTAATACGTCGGCCTTCTTCAGTAGCCGCCAAACGTGCTACCAACTGATCGGTGGCTTCTTTGATTTTCTTACGAAGACCTGATATAAAGTTCTTATTGCCTCTCCAGTCGCCTCCGGTCCCTGCTACCGGCGTGACGATGGAGACGTATTTGTTGGAAATACGGATCATCAGGTGCTTAGAGCCCTGACGTGCCACCTCCCACTGGAGTCCCTCCTTACGGCAGAAGGACTCCAGAGCGACTCGGATATCCGAGTCGATCTTGCGACAAGTTGTCATTAGAACTCCAATTCTTCTTCCGGTACAGTCCAGAAGTTTGGCATCGGTGTGCGTACCTGCGGATCGCACACCGATGTACCATTCAGCCATGCTTCATCACCACGACGCTGTTTTACCATCTGTGCCTTGGTGAAGCAGTCTGCGTTTTGACTTGGCCGACGGATGTCGCACCACATGTCGTTGGTCTTGCCGTTATTCGTGATGCGCATCTTCACAAAGCCACGACCAAATGGACAAGCGCTACTCACGCCCGCATAGTCAAGTGGCACAACAGTGGGCTCCATCCGTTCATATCGCCGATTTACCACCCAGATACCGTTCAGTTGCGCCAGCAACATCTGACGAGCAGCCAGCGGAGACAGTCCTTGAGTGCACGCCTGAGGCGCCACCACTGTGACGTTCGTCTTAGCGAACGCCAGGTTGATTGCGCCCAATGCGAGGAACAGGGCGATGATAATAATCGTACGGCCAATAAAAGCCAGTACGTTATCGACGGTCATGATGTTATCTTCTTTGAATTGCATGGTGTTACTCCTTATGAATGACCCACCTGCCGGCCGGCAGGTGGGGTACTACACATTCAACGTGGCGATGTAGAACATACCACTAGGTCACGTTTAACCACGTGCATGATCTACTAGAGGGGTATGCTACCCTCTCTCTAATTACTGCCGGCGCTATTACGCCAGCAGCATCCAAGTCAAGCGCTCTTGCGCGGCACGGTCGTCGCCGCCGCTGGTAGCCTTCTGGAGCGCTTCGGTATCTTCCGGCGCTCCAGAGTACAGCTCAGGCGCTACCTCGACCTCCGGAGCAGGAGGCAGCCAAATAGTGACGGTCTCTTCGACCTTCACCAATTTAACATCATCGACTTTAAACGTCACATGGGAGTGATCCCACAGATATACGTCAAGTAGCTCGATCAAGAGATGGCCAGTTCGGTGTGACAACTCGTACTCCGCCACCGGTACTGCCATGCGCAGGCCACGGTAGTATGCCGGCTCAGCCGTATTGGTGAAGCGGTTCTGCACTTCGGTCAGCCTGGACCGTTCCCTATATTTCTCCAGGTCCTCAGTGAAGCGATCCAGTACCGCATACTTGACTGGAATGCTGGCGTTGAGGGCATACTCCGCCTGGGTGGCGTGATACGCGCCACCCATTGCCGCAGCAGCACGCAGCAGTAGGTTGCGATCAGCTGCGCGCACCTCGCGGTTGACGTCGGCAATGATTTGCTTCAATGCGCCTTTGAGCTTGGACGACATTTGGGACATGGTAGTGCCTTTCTGGAGCATAGCTCCTGGTTGTGCAGTGAAATCATTTCACTGATTCAATACGGTTATATTAACCTAGAAAAAGATTGAATGCGCATAGGCTGGCTTACGCCAGCCTATGCATCAACATCAGTTCGAGAGCAGCACTTCACTCAGTTCGCGCTTCAGTGCCAACAACTGTTCTGCAGGAGTGATCCTGACCGGTGCTTCCGGGAAGTACCCGTTAAGCCACTTAGTCATTGCGCTGTCGTTGATGTGATACAGCCGCGTCATCCACTGCGCATCCTTCGGCAGGAGCTCACTCAAGTCCTTCGGCTGCTCCTTCTTCGAGATGAGTTTCTCGAAGTTGTTGAACATATTCAGCAGCGTGAAGTTCTCACTGATGTCACCAGTCCAATGGAAATCCTGGTTAGGGACTTCCACCGTGACCGTAATCATTTCGGCGGATGCACTACGGAAGATCGTCATACCCATGACCGTGAACTTCAGGATAGCAGTGCTGTTTGTCCTGAGCGTATATGGCGCAATGCCGTTATATGCATACTGGTACCGCAGTGGCTGTAGCGCCTGATCGAACTCATTCGGCACAGCCTTTGGCAGCTTAGCCGGTAGCGCCATGCCGCTGTGAGACATGTACGTCAACAACTGCAGGATGACGTCTTCCATGGTTTCACTGCGTTGACGACGGTACTCGTCACGACGCTCCATGTAAGCTGCCGATTGATGGGTACGCAACCGACGACGGTAGTCGATGAGGATGATCGAGATAGATGCGGTCACGATGATGGGTAGTGCGACGAATACGAAGAATTGTACGATATCTTGATTCATTGGTCTGACTCCAAGTAGAAGTTGTGGGTGATGTCCTGTCCGGGTAATTCGTACCGCATGACAATGTTGGTGGGTGTATCGCCAGCCTCAAAGTCCTGGTGGTGGGTGTAGATACCGATATCGAATTCAGCCGCTACGTCGTAGCGCAAATCGCGCAGCATGCCATTACTGACGATTGCGCGGATACGTTCGCAAAACAAGTTGTGAAACGCCTCGCATGCTTGCTGGCTGTCGCATGTTGCGTCGATAGTGATGAGGGTAGCCATGGCAAAGACCATGCTATCGATATCCTCGTAGTAGAAATCTGCCATTTTCAGTGTCCTTTACGGACACGACTGGGCAGAGTCTTCGGGATACCGATACGCTGTTTAGTTGTAGACTTAGCTTGCTGCATATCAGCACCGGTCTTCCAAGCATGACGCTTTTGCGCTTCAGCCAGATACATGTCGATCTCGTGTTGGAGTTCATCCAACACGGCATGATCCACCGGAGACGTATGCGTCGTACGTGCTACACTGAGCACCATGCACAGTACCGCATGGTGTTTCACGTAGTCAGCGTAGTCCGCAGAGAGACTGATGTTACGTTGGGCTTGATCTCGCATCATGTTCAGTTTCAAAGAGGGTGTCATTTTACTTTCCTTCAAAGGGCAGTCGGAGATTGAGTCTGAAGCTGTAATGGTGGGTCGGCATATTGAATACCACCCATTCCGCTACCTTTCCACTCTTACGTGGTTTAGGCATGAGGCAAGGGATAGTGCGGTGGTCTACATCATCACCTAAGAGAATCAGTCCACCCATAGATTCTAACTCATCCTTCATCATGGACAAGCTATGGGTGGAGAGCAGTCCGTTAGGCATGATGTCGATTGGGTAAACATAGTCAGCAGCAGTGTTGTACCAGCCTTGGTCAATGACCTTTACATGGTCATACACGCGCTTGGCTTCAAAGCGGGTAGTCGTCTTATCGATGTAGACCAGTGCATCTGGCTTGACCTCCATGATGATGTTGTTGAACCGATCATGGGTAAACGTCCTGACAGACTTGGTACGGCTAGGTGCACGTTCGCGTGTTGCACCGCCAGCCATCTCAGAGATGAAGTGTGTCCTGAGCCACTTGTACAAATCTTTGTTAAGAAACTCCACTACTCGGTTCAGCTCGTCTTGGGTAGCGATCCGGTAGGCGTTATTGCCCCATTCCACCGCATCTACCACCTGACGTGCCACTTCATACACCGACGACGGTACAGGCGCTCTGGCATGCATTTCCAACGTCGTGCGGATGCAGTTAATCACTGCACGATGTGCAGCACCCCAACGCAGCGGGAGCATGGATTGACCACACTCGTTCCACGTCAGGTTAGCTGCATTGATAATGTTTCGTGTGAGCGCATGAATACGCGCCTCACTACTGACTCTTACGAGCTTCATAGCGTACCTCGTTTATTGAGCACGTAGTCCAACAACACTACGCCGTATGACAATTGATCGATCGGCATCAACACGATGCAATTAAGCCGACCGCCGGCAATGGAGGACTTCACTCCACCTAAGCGACGATTCACAGCACCGTGATAATACTTGATTTCCTTTGTCTCCGTATGTTGCACCTTCAGGTATACGGCCTCCCAGTCGATACCTTTGTAATGGATTGCTTCGATTGGCACGTGCAGTTCACGGTATCTGCTAGTGTCACCGTACGATACCTCTACGGCGTGTACACCATCCGTGACAGTCACGTTTGTATTGCCTGTATGGCGGATAAAGACCGCCTGCATATACCTATTAGCGATCGCGGTTTTACGCATGTGCATCCTCCATTGTAAGTGAAAAACTGACAGAACTACTTAGCTCTTCACGATAGTGATATGACTTTGCAATTTCTTACCATGCGCACTCAGTCACTGTAGTGCAATGTGACATCCATCTGGTATTGACCCAGATCGATTTCCACTGACGTAGTACGCTCTCCTGTTCTGGAACGTACACCCATGTAGCGGATGCCTGATAGCACGTGCACTAGGCAAGTTTCTGCTTCTTCAGATACGTACGCTCTGTCTGTCACAATGACCGGTTTGAGGTAGTCTTCATCCACAGATCCAATGAATAGCCCACGACTGGTATAGTCAGGTGCACAGATATGGGTATTACCCGTCACTGGATCGGTGAATTCCACTACGAGTCCTTCTGGTAAGTCGTAGTTAATGATGAAGTCATTGATGTGCGATGGCTTATTATAGCCCAGATGGATCGTCCACGGGTGGGCGTTCTTTGTGTAGAATACCGGTCGAGGACCGATGGCACTGTATACTTCCACCCAGTTTGGTTTGATACCATCCTGACATACCGTGTACATCGCAGCTTTGAACAGCTCCATTACGGTAGACCAATATCCATAGCGATGTGTGGAGGTAAGCGACATCAGACGTATGAACTCAGTGGCTTGAACGTGCTTGATCACTTCTGCCATATACAAAGTGGCTTTACGCTTATTGCGCTTACCCGCACGGTTTAGCGTGTCCATGACCAGGGCCTGTGGCCAATGCTTATATTCCAATCCAGGCACTAGAGGTGGGAGTAACTCTTTTACGTCTTCATTCGTCATGCTGATACTCCTACGGATAGTGAGCGCACTGCGCTCACTATCTTTAAACAGCGGTTATCTGAGGATGGTAAAGCGGCAGCCGGTGTCCATCGCAACGATATCGTGCATGGTATGATCGGTAGCTGCGACCTGCACAAAGGTGTCGGTCATGTACCGATCAGGGTTAGTGAGAGGAGCACCTGCTCCTGAGTACGCGTAGGCGCACGCAGTCGAGTCGCTATCAGAATACACTCGCTGAATGTTGGCGCGTACTTCCATATCCAGCAGCGTTTGATGTACCACCGTCTGACCACCCGTGTGATATTTGTTATCGTGGTCGCCCGCATTGTAGCTGGCATAAACAAAAGCTTCAGGATATTCGTCCAACCAGAACGGCTCACGCGGTTGTGCCAAGACGTTTACGTTGATTTCAATTGTCATCATTGCCCCTATAGCATCCGGCACTGCACGTGAACTTGTTGTAGACATTGGCGAAGCATTGACCAGTACGATCATCCTCTGAAATTTTCGCCGATACTCCAGCTACATCGCCCACGGAACTGCAGATGTTGTCACCTTCAGGATAAGGCGACATGGCAGAAGCGCACACATTAGTGTACGCCATACTGTGCACGAAATTGTTCGTGCATGCTGCCACGTAACCCACCTCGTGACGCCCCTTACCGGCGATAAAGCCGGCACTGCCGCTGGCATGCACCATCGGCGTCCCGGTCGCAAAATCAATCTGCGAACTGGCATGCGTACCTGCATAGACATACGCGCTCATATCTTCACTCATCATTCATGATCTCCTATGGTTCAACTTGTTCAACG
>JACCDZ010944642.1_pt1 | contig 10763 bp, 11 predicted proteins | sample 7449551 | NCBI WGS metagenome assembly JACCDZ01 (sample SAMN15323452, study PRJNA562643) | freshwater metagenome | isolation source: river surface water | place: USA:Blue River Watershed | collected 2017-08-18
GTAGAAAATTCAAATACGACCGTAACAATTGATAAAAAACAAACTAGATATGTGGCTGCCTGGAACTTTATGATTTCACTAAACGCAAATGACTACATTGAATTGATGTGGTTTTCTTCTCAAGCAAATGCGCAAATTCACTATGTAGGACCACAAAGTAATCCAGACAGACCTGCAGTTCCTTCTCTAATACTTACTATCAACCAAGTAAGTTAATTACATACCGCTATCTAGCACATCATTTAATATTGAATCAGCGTGTGAGTTTTCCTCACGTGGAATCCATTGATAAGAAACCAATTTTGGATCATGGGTTGCTAGTGCAATCTTTACCAACTTCAACATATCTGGGTGCTTTACCTTCCACCGACCAGACATCTGTTCAACTACTAACTTTGAATCCATCTTTACCAAGATCGTGGCTGTTGGATCGATTTCATTAACCGCTTTAAGCCCCGCAATTAATCCGCTGTATTCAGCAACATTATTTGAAGCGACACCAATGGATGCACCAATTTCCTTGACAACCTTGTCATTCTCATAAACCACAGAGCCATAAGCAGCTGGTCCAGGATTACCTCGAGAGCCACCGTCTGCAGTTACTAAAAAATGCCTTGCCATTTAAATTCTTACCAAAATTCTGCGGCACTCCTCGCAACGAAGTAACTCATCAGCAGCTAATCCCTTAATGCGCTCCATCTCAACTGCATTAATTGCCAAGTTACATCCGTTGCACTTACCACCTACCAATGAAGCAGCACCCACGCCATTGCTATTTCCTCTAATTTTTTCATAAAGATCAAGTAATGGTTTTTCAATATTTGGGGTTAACTCAGATCTGCTCTTTTGTTTAGCTAAAATCACCAAGTTAATCTCAGTTGTTGCCGTGGTTAATCGCTGGTTAATCTCACTCTTTAAAGTTTCAAGAGATTCTAAATCTGTTGTTAAAACCTGACGCCGCTCATTAACCGCCTCGCTTCTAACCATGATCTCAAGTTCAATTTCCTCAAGTGCCACTTGTCGCTTCTTTAATGTTTCAATCTCATGTTGGGTTTGCTCAAGCTCTTTTGGTGATCCGGTTCCGGCATTTAATCTCGCCTCATCCTTTTTAATACGGTCAGTTACTGTCTCAACATCTGCCTCGCCACGACGCAGCTCTAGGGAAATCTGATCTGCCTCTGCCTTAACTGTTGCTAACTCTTCAGTTGCGGCCACGATTCGCTTATCAATATGAATTAATTGCTCTACCTCTGGCAGTGACTTTAATTTGGTATTGGTCTGCATGATTTCATCATCAATAAATTGCAGTTGTAATATCAAATTTTGCTGCTCAACGGAGGCTTGCATGCAAAGCACCCCCTAATTCTTTTGGCTTGCTATGTAGTTATTACCGCATGACAAGTCTAGGGTAAGGGAGCATTTCCGCCAATTTAGAGCGAAATATTTTTACTTTAATTCAAACCAAACCGCGGTATCAGTTGGAATCAAATTTTTTGATAATGGTTGACTGCTCACTAAAACCTTTGCATTCTGAGGCAGCTCAATTGGTTCACCTAAGTTTAAGTAGCAAACAAAGCCACCTGGTCTAGAAAAGGAAACCACATCCTGATTGATCTCTAACCAATTGATTATGCCATCACCTAATCCTGGATGTGATTTTCTGATTTTTAAAGCTTGGCGATACAAGTTAAGAGGTGAAGTTTCATCATCTTCTTGTGATTGAACTGAATAATCTCCCCAATTATTTGATTGTGGCAGCCAGGCATCAATTGGATTTAACTTCGAGTTTTCCGAGAAGCCAAATGCTCCAGCTGAGTTTGTTTTCCATGGCAATGGCACGCGACAACCATCGCGACCACGATCGGTAAATTCACTCATTGCCCAACGTGGATCTGTCAATCGATCCTCAGGGATATCTCTTACCTCAGGTAGAGCTAACTCTTCTCCTTGGTAAATATATGCGCCACCCGGAAGTGCCAGCATAAGTAATGCGCCAGCTCTTGCTCGTTTGCGACCACGAGCTAAATTCAATTTACTTGGATCGCCCTGTCTCTCCAATGTAGTTCCACCACTCAAGCCAAGCCCTAAGTCAAATCGATCGACAGATCTAACAACATCATGATTATTAAATACCCAAGAAGAGGGGGCATCGACATCTTTAAGCGAATCAATAGAGCGCTGAATTAACTCTTTTAACTCCTTGGCCTCCCATTTGGATCCAAAGAATTCAAAGTTAAATGAATTCATTAATTCACCAGGGCGCAGGTAACGGGCAATTCGACTTGATGGGAATACCCATGCCTCCGCGACCGCCATTCGATCACCTGGATATGAATCAAGAATTTTTCGCCACTCTTTATATATTTCATGAACACCATCTTGATCCCAAAACGGCATTGGTTTGCCATCTAATAATGCAGGATCAGTTGGTACATCGGGTAAACCTTCGGCTTTAATCATTCCGTGTGCAACATCAATGCGAAAACCATCTACGCCTAAATCAAGCCAAAACCTTAAAACTTTTTCAAAATAAGATTTTACCTCTTGATTTTGCCAATTGAAATCTGGTTGTTCAACAGCAAATAGATGCAGATACCACTGGCCTAATTTTCCATCCTCTTCAGTTACTCTCTCCCAAGCTGGCCCACCAAAGACTGCCTGCCAATTATTGGGTGGTAATTCCCCATTTTTACCCTTGCCATCTCTAAATATAAATCTATCTCGCGCCGCAGATCCCGGCGCCGCTTTAAGCGCCTCTTGAAACCAAATGTGTTGATCAGAACAATGATTTGGAACTATGTCTACCAAGATACGCATTCCTAAATTATGTGTCTCGCTAATTAATCGTTTTGCATCTGCCAAAGTTCCATAATCTGGCTCTATTTCCATGTAATCTGCAACATCATAACCATGATCTTTTTGTGGCGATGGATACCAGGGTGTAATCCAGATTGCATCAATTCCTAATTTATGAAGATATGGAAGCTTAGAAATAATTCCCGGAATATCACCTTTGCCATCACCATTACCGTCAGCAAATGAGCGGATATATATTTGATAAGTTACTGAATCGCGCCACCATTTACGTTGTGACCGATCAAGTGTCTTGCTTTGAATTGGGTTAGCCATATTTATCCCTTAACCGATCCAGCTGTTAGGCCGCTTATGATGTATTTTTGCAATGAAAGGAAAATAATCACTATCGGAACCGATGCGATGATCGATCCAGCCGCAAATGCTCCCCAGTTTTCAGCGTACTGTCCGCCAATAAATCCTTGTAATCCAACTGCAATTGTTCGACTATTCATATCTATCAAAAACAGTCTTGCCAAAATAAACTCATTAAAGGTACCGATAAAACTTAAAAGACTCACAACAGCGAGAATTGGTGCAGCTAGCGGAATAAAAATTTGCCAATAAGTTTGCATAGCGCTTGCACCATCAACTTTGGCTGCCTCATCTAATTCCATTGGAATGGAGTCAACAAAACCTTTTAGTAGCCATATGTTTACACCCATCGCTCCACCTAAATAAACGAGCAATAAACCCGGTTGAGTTCCTAAGCCAAATCCCGGCGCAAATTTATATACACGCTCCATAATGACATAGACCGCTGAAAGCGCCAGGATTGCAGGAAACATCTGAATTAAAAAGAGTAATTGAATACCGCTCTTTTTGCCTTTGAATTTCAAGCGACTAAATGCAAATGCTGATGATGCACCAATAATGACAGATAGAACGGCAACGGTGGCTGAGATAAGAATGGTATTTTTCATCCAAACTAAATACGGAATTGTTGGATCATTAAAGAGTTTTTTATAATTTATCAGCGAAAAATCATCCGGAATAAATGAGGTAATTTTTAAGCTCCCAGTCGGGTTGAAAGAGGAGATTACAACTAGATAGAGTGGAAATAGGGCAAATAAAGATACCGATACTCCAACTGCATGCCGCCATAAATTATTGCTTAGCCATTTTTTCATTAGAATGAATCCAATACCTTTGATTTACGAATTCCATAAAGTGAAATTGTTGCTACGATAAAGAAGATTATGACTGAAATAGCACTCGCAAAACCAAGATCTTGAACATTTGTACCAAAGGCGATTCGGTATGTATAGCTGATTAAGATATCAGTTGCACCGGCCACTTGCCCATCAAGATCATTTCTTGGCCCACCCCCCGTGAGTAAGTAAATTAAATTAAAATTATTAAAATTAAAAGCAAATGATGCAACTAGCAGCGGGGAGACGATCTTCAATAACAATGGCAGGGTGATTTTTGAGAAAATTTGGCGTGGTGATGCACCATCAATCTCTGCCGCCTCTGATAGTTCACTTGGAATAGCCTGCATTGCACCACTTGTAATCAAATAAAAATATGGGAATCCCAACCACAAATTAACTAAGATCACTGCAAATCTTGCAAAGTTAGCATTTTGAAACCAGGCAATCTCAGTATTAAATAATGTATTGATTGCACCAAACTCAGTATTAAACATTCCTGCCCAAATTAAAATACTCATGATACTTGGCATTGCATATGGCAAGATGAAGATAGATCTGTAAATTCTGCGACCACGAATCGCCTTATTCATAGCCATAGCGACCAGCAATCCCAATGCGAACTGGGTTAATACAGTTAAGCCTGCAAAGGTAATAGTCCAAAGAAATACCGATATAAGTGGATCACGGACTTTTTCATTCTTCACAATATCTATGTAATGTGAGAACCAAATTGGTGCTCGCCATCCAGGTTGTAAAACATCCTCTGGATTATTTATATTCGCAAAATTACCTTCGCCGTTATCAACATAAACTTGACCATCAATTAAGTTTTTAAATTCTCCATTTTTTTCATTAAAAGAATAGGTCTGTCTCACTACCGCGCCAACAGATGATCCTTCCATCATAATAAAATAATCGCCCTCAAATTTAAATCTATATTTAGAGAAATCTTGATCTTGAGAAGTCGATTCATCATTTGTCGACGGCGTAAAGTTTGGCGCAGCGGTTGCCACTCCGTTTTCATCTAAAGTTAACTGACTAGATTCCAAATCAATTCGATTTATTTGCGTACTCAGGAAATACTTTTTATTAATTGGATCAGAAGCTAAAATGGCAAATTCATTGTCGGTTTTACCAGTGACTACATCAAAGGTGGTCCCAGCTTCATCTGGTGCGACAGCGAGTAAATTGATTCGATCGATTGCTTCTGACTTGGATATGTAGTTGCCTGTTTGATATTTAACAGTAGACATAGCAACTGTATAAAGAATAGGCGCAAGGACAAATGCGGTAAGAAACAAGATTCCTGGTAAGAAAAATTTAAGTGGTATAGATATCGATGTTAGATAAGTTATTGCGATTAAAATCAAGGCGAGAAGTAAGAAAACACCTATCTCATACTCTTTTTTTGCAAATGCACTCTGTATAAACAGCAAAAGAAGAGAAAAAACCAAAAGTAAAGCAATGTACTTCAATACCCGAGGTAAGAAATAAGCAACTTTGCTGGACAAGGATTCCTCTTTACTTTCTAAAACATTTATCCCTATAAATTGAGAAACTGGTGGGAATAATCACCCCCACCAGTTTCTCCGATTTACTCAGATCTAGGCTAGATCCTTAACGCCAGCAGCTAAGTTAGCGGCCAAGTAGCCATTTAACTTAACAGCCTCTGCTTTTGGATCTTTTCCATTTGTGAGAACTGCAGTCCAGTAAGCAGGTAATGCTTCCCAGTAACTGAGTGAACCTTTAGTTCCATTAAGAATTGCACCAATTTCTGGCACTCCTGCTCTTGAAGCAGCTTTACCAAAGTTAGCTAGTGCAGTGAATTCATTCTTAGCTTGAGCACCTTTTTCAGCTGGTGGTCGCAATTCAATCGCTTGATATGCACTTGCGCCAGCGGTTGATGCAAAGAAATTAACTAGTGCATCTTTTGCGCCTGCTTCAACTCCATGCTTTGCAGCATATGAAGTCAATAGCGCACCGCTTACTGAACCAAACATATTGCCAGTTGTTCCAGCTTTAACACCAGGAACAGGCATAACGTTCATTTGGAATCCAGCCAACATGTAATCCTGCCACTCCCAAGTACCAATAACTGCGTATGGAACCTTGCCAGCAAGGTAATCAGTTTTACAGTTTGCATCAGATGCCGGGAAGAAGCCATTGCCCTTACCATTTGCACCTAGTAAATATGTCTTCACATTGTTAGCAAATGTAGTTGCATTTAGCGGAGCTTTTGTTGCATCAACTTTTCCATTTTTCATGGTGAAAGCACTGCCACCTAGCGCAGTAAACACAGAGTATGCACCCCATGACATTCCGCCGCCAGCAATACATAGACCTGACTTTAAGCCAAGCTTAGTTTTATTGGCTTTATAGAAATTAACCATTTCGCCAAAAGATTTTGGTTGAGATTTAACGATTGCTTCGTTATAGATCATTCCAACGCCGTTAATATCTAGTGGAATGCCGTATAGCTTATTTTTATATGTTAAATCGAAAAAGTTATTTGCTGAAAATCTTGATTTTACAGATGCAGACAGCGTGATTGGAGCAAGTTTTCCATTCTTTGCACCTTCAGAAACCCAGCTATTTGGGCCAAGAATGATATCTGGACCAGTTAACTCGGTTGCTTTGTCCCAAGCATCTTTCATGGCATCAAAGCTTGAGAAGCTTCGAACCTTAAGGCTGTGGCCTGAAACCCAATCAGACTTTGCCTTCAACGTTTGAGTTAAATTTGGCCCGCGAGTCTCATCGGCCCAAATTAGTATTTCTTTATCCGCTGCACTTGCCGGAAAAGTATTTACTCCCATACATAATGCAAGTGCTAAAGCCGAAGCTATGCCCCTTGCAATTATTCTTTTTTGCATTAAGTAACCTTCCTAGGATTAGGTCGCCTCACTAGGGCAACTTGGGTAAATTTAACTCACCAGTAATAAAAAAAGCCATAGTTCATAAGTTGGGCATGCCGACTTAAATTTATAACAAAAAGTTATAAATCCTGCTTTACCGCATAAATAATGCGTTAAGCCTCTTTGTGGTGAAGTAAAGCCCCAAAACAATCATTATTAAGAAGTAACAAATATGTACCGCCAGGTGCCAGCCAATAATTCCTAGAGTTAAGTTTCGAACCAATTCAATCGCATGCCAAAGTGGCAGCGCTTTGATAAGTATCTGCGCCCAATCGGGGAAAACTGAAAGCGGATAAAAGGAGCCAGAGAATAAAAAGATTGGCAACAAAGAGATATTTATTAATCCCATTTGTTGGTATGACTTAAAGTAAGAGGTAATCGCCATTCCTACAGAGGCAAACCCAAATGCGATTAAAACTGCGGCAGGGATTGCAATCATTCCCCACCAACTTGGAATTAATCCCATCGGGGTTGCAATACACATGAAGCCAAGTGAGTAAACAAATCCCCTAAGAAGTGCTGAAAGAATCTCACCGAGTGCCACATCAAGCGGCCCCAAAGAGGTAGCTAACATTCCCTGATAGGTTTTCGATTCATTTAATTTAAAGTAAACATTCCAAGTTGAATCATAAATTGCCCCATTCATCGCACTGGTTGCCAGCAAACCCGGGGCGATAAACATTGCATAATTAACTGTCAATCCAGTAGATAAAGTTATGTCCCCGATCAACTTACCGACGCCATAACCAAAAGAAAATAGATATAAAACTGGCTCTAGAAAGCCAGATAACACTGCAAACCAGGTTGATGATTTAAAAGCTATTAATGATCGCTCAAGTACCGCTCTTGATCTGCGAGCGTAGTACTTCTCGCCTCTTCTTCCAATTTGTTTTTCAGCTATTGCAACAGCGGTCGATATCAACATTACTTTGCCAACCTCTTCGAATAATTTTTAAATGCAAAAAATAAACCAACCACGAGCATGACCGCCATATACGTTAAATGAACAACCACCATCCCGCTAGAAACATTGCTTCCATAAGTTAGTAATCTTCCTAAATCAGTGGCATGCCAAAGCGGTGAGATCCATCCAATCCATTGTAAAAAAATCGGCATTTGCTCAAGTGGGTAAAAAGTTCCAGAAAATAAAAATAATGGCATCATGATAAATCGACCAGTAATCATCATAAAAAAATCATCTTTTTTAGCGCGTGCAGCAAGAGCTAAAATAATTGCACCAAAACCAGCTCCGGCTAAAATTGCAGTTGGAACTACAAGTAATGCTTTCGGACTTTTTAAAGCTCCAAAAAAGTACAAGGTTGTTGTATAAACCACTACGGTGAAAGTTGTTCGAATCAACGCCGAAAAGAAAACACCTCCAGCAATGTCTCCACCAGTCAGAGGGGTTGCATTCATAGCGAAAAAATTTTTGTACCACTTAAACCCTTGAAATGTTGGAAAGATTACTTCATCTAACATCCCTTGAATTGCTGCCGCAGCCAGCAAGGCAGGAGCTAGAAATGTTAAGTAGTTAACTCCGTCAACTGGAGAATTACTATCAATTAAAGAACCGACTCCAATTCCAATCGATATCAAATAAAGCACTGGGTTTGCTATTGCTACAAAGATGATAATGCGGGTCCATTTGAGCATATTGCGCAAGCGCGCCTCAACAACATACCAAAAGCCAGTCTTTGAAACTCTACGATCCGCTAATTTAATCAAACTCATTCAATCAATGATCTTCCGGTTAATCTAAGGAATACATCCTCTAATGAACTACGCCGAACTAAAGAGGTATTTGGGTGAATATTTAGAGCTGAGATTTTTGCTAACAACTCCTCGCCTGATTCGGTATACATCAACAATCGATCTGGCAGTACTTCTAATCTCTCGGATAAATTATCTAATTTTTCAACCATCTGTGCATTTCTATCTGAACCGAATCTAACTTCCAAAACCTCTTTACTTGAATACTCTTTAATCAATCCTGCAGGTGAACCTTCAGCCATAATTTTTCCATTGTCCATAACAATCAAGCGATCACATAATTGCTCAGCCTCATCCATGTGGTGAGTGGTAATTAAAAGGGTTACGCCCTTTTCTTTCAATCTAAACAACCGATCCCACAAAATGTGCCTCGCTTGTGGATCTAATCCAGTCGTTGGTTCATCTAACATCAATATATCTGGATCTGAAACTAATGCTCTAGCAATGGTTAAGCGTCGTTTCATTCCACCACTTAACGAGTTAACTTTGGCATTTTTCTTCTCAGCTAATTGAGCAAATTCAAGTAATTCATCTAGTTTTTTCGTAACCATATTTTTTGGTAGACCAAAATATCGTCCATATATATAAAGATTTTCTGCGCAAGTTAACTCTTCATCTAAGTTGTCTTGTTGCGGAACTACTCCTAAGTGGGCACGAATTTGTGGGCCATGTAGTTCTGGGTCTTTCCCAAGGATCTGCACATCACCAGAGGTTCGCTGTGAAGTTGCACCAAGGATGCGCATTGTTGAGGATTTACCCGCACCATTAGGTCCCAGCAGCCCAAAAGACTCGCCTTGTTTCACAGAAAAAGAGATTCCGTCAACTGCTGTAAATGAGCCAAATTTTTTAACAAGATTTCTTATTTGAATTAATTCCATGTTGTGAATTTACCCTGCAACTCAAGAAAGACTAGTAGGCAGTAAGTATTTCTAACCTCCGAATATTTGATTCATTTATCTAAAGATCGATTGACCCATTGTAATAGAAAATGTCCCACATGATTTATGCTCATTCTATGAAACTAACTACATGTCTTTGGTTTAATGGCAATGCTCGAGAAGCGGCCAATTTCTATACAAGTATCTTTCCGGAAAGTGAAGTTGCTGATAATTGGATAGCGCCAACAGATACTCCGGGAAATAAGCAGGGCGAAGAGATAGTCGTTAACTTCAAAATATTTGGACAAAACTTTATTGGCCTAAATGGTGGACCGCATTTTCCTCACTCTGAGGCAATCTCATTCCAAATTCCATGTGCCGATCAAAATGAGATCAATCGTTATTGGGATTTATTAATCAAGGATGGCGGACAAGAGAGTCAATGTGGTTGGCTAAAAGATAAGTTTGGCATCTCTTGGCAGGTTACATCCCCTGAGATGAATAAGTACTTAGGTGGCAGTGATTCAGAGGGTGCACAACGAGCAACTCAAGCAATGCTTGCTATGAAGAAGATTGTTTTGGCAGATCTTGAAAAAGCCTACAAAGGTAATTAATTTTTAATTGCTATGAGCAACAAGATTGAAATCTCACTTCTGTCTAGAGATGAATGGGAAAGATTAAAAGCAATTCGGATTCGTGCACTTACTGAAAATTCCGAAGCGTTTGGGCAAACTTTGGAGGAGGTAAAAGCCCTATCAAAGGATGATTGGTATAAATATTACGAGAAGAGTGATTACTTAATTGCATCAATTGATGGAGCAGATATTGGAATGCTCTATATCGAAGTATTAAAAGGTGATCATGGTGCAACATGTTGGATTGGTGGATGTTGGACCGATCCTGCGCATAGAGGAAAAGGTGTAATGCGTGCCTTATTTAATTACATCGATTTACATGCAAAAGAAAAAGATTGGACCAGGCAGGGCTTAGGAGTTTGGACAGATAATTACTCCGCAATAAAAGCTTATGAGTATTTAGGTTTTGCTTTTGCTGGCGAGAAGATGCCTGGCAACAGAGAAGGTAAGTTTTTCCAGCACATGATTCGTAATACTTCACTTTAAAACTTTGGTGGGCGGTGAGGGTTTCGAACCCCCGACATCCTCGGTGTAAACGAGGCGCTCTACCACTGAGCTAAC
>JACCDZ010170911.1_pt1 | contig 10761 bp, 6 predicted proteins | sample 7449551 | NCBI WGS metagenome assembly JACCDZ01 (sample SAMN15323452, study PRJNA562643) | freshwater metagenome | isolation source: river surface water | place: USA:Blue River Watershed | collected 2017-08-18
CGTCGCTCTCGAAAAACAGCACCTGGGCGCAGCCTTCGCCGGCGTAGATCTTGGCGGGCAAGGGCGTGGTGTTGCTGAATTCGAGGGTGACGTAGCCTTCCCACTCGGGCTCGAACGGCGTCACGTTGACGATGATGCCGCAGCGCGCGTAGGTGCTCTTGCCCAGGCAGATGGTCAGCACATTGCGCGGAATGCGGAAGTACTCGACCGTGCGGGCCAGCGCAAAGCTGTTGGGCGGGATGATGCAGACATCGCTGTTGATGTCCACAAAGCTCTTTTCGTCGAAGTTCTTGGGGTCCACCACCGTGGAGTAGATGTTGGTGAACACCTTGAACTCGGGGGCGCAGCGGATGTCGTAGCCGTAGCTGCTGGTGCCGTAGCTGACGATCTTCTGGCCTTCGGCATTGACGCGAATCTGGCCCGGCTCGAAGGGTTCGATCATGCCGTGTTCCTCCGCCATGCGGCGAATCCAGCGGTCTGATTTGATGCTCATGCAATCTCCTGTTTCACTGGCGTGATTGTGCTTGATTCACGGGCAACTGAAACGCAGGCGCGATGCACCATGTCGATGCGCCCTGAGATGGCACAGAAATCGCATGCAGTCGGCGCACAAAACAAGCGCACACCCGGACGGGTGATGCACCACACGCTGAGGTTCCCATGTCAGATTTCAAAGCCTTTTTGAGGTCGGGGCACGCCCCGACTTTGTTCGCCTCTTTCCTCTATTTCGACTTCACGTTCGCGATCTGGGTGCTGAACGGTGCCATGGCGCCGTTCATCAGTGAAGCCTTCAACCTGACCCCGGCCGAAAAGGGCTTCATGATTTCCGTGCCGATTCTGGCGGGGGCCTTGATGCGCTTCCCGCTGGGTTTGTTGTCTCAGTACATCGGACGCAAGAGTGCGGCGATGGTGGAGATGGGGCTCATCGTGCTCGCCCTGTTGTTTGGCTTCTTCTTTGTGGACACCCACAGCGAAGTGCTGGCCATGGGCGTGTTGCTGGGGATTGCCGGTGGCAGCTTTGGCATTGCCCTGTCGCTGGGTTCGGGCTGGTTCCCGCCCAAGTACAAGGGGCTGGCGATGGGCATCGCCGGCGCGGGCAACAGCGGCACGGTGCTGGCCGTGTTGTTTGCCCCGCCCCTGGCCACACACTTCGGTTGGCAGGCGGTTTACGGCATGGCCGCGGCCACGATGGTGCTGCCCATGATCGTGATGGCCCTGGTCGCCAAGGAACCCCCTGATCGCGAACACCAGACTTTCCGTGAGCACACCGCCTGTCTGTACGAGAAGGACGGTTGGGCCTTCAGCCTGATCTATGTGATCACCTTTGGTGGCTTCATCGGGCTGGCGAACTTCCTGCCGACCTACTTCTATGACCAGTTCAAGGTGAGCAAGATCGAGGCAGGTCAGTTGACCATGCTGGCCACGTTGATGGGCTCGGCCACGCGGGTGCTGGGTGGCTATATCTCTGATCGCTGGGGCGGCATCACCACGCTGACAGGCGTGCTGGTGTTGGCGATCATCACTTTGGTGGTGTGTGGCGCCATGGGTCAGAGCCTGGCCCTGACCACGCTGCTGTTCATGTTGTGCTTTGCTGCGCTGGGTGCCGGCAACGGCGCCCTCTTCCAGTTGGTGCCGCTGCGCTGGCCGGTGACGACGGCGGTGGCCGGCTCGATGATCGGGGAGCTGGGCGCTTTGGGCGGCGGGTTCATTCCCAATGCGATGGGCTTGTCCAAGCAGCACTTCGGCACGTACTTCTATGGCTTCCTGGCGTTTGCTTTGCTGGGGGTGGCGGTTCTGGTGATGATGCGGGTCATGCAGTTGCGCTGGACGCGGACCTGGGCTGAAAAGGGTGGCCGCGCGCGCACCACGGGCGCCTTGGCCACGGCCTATGGCAGCCAGGGCAGCACGCAGAACGCGGCCTGATCTGGTGGTGCTGAGCCCTCACCGGGCTCAGCCCTTGGGCAGGAACACCAGCCAGTAGATCAGCAGCAGGTTGAAGAGCACCGAGATGCCCAGCGCCATTTGCCAGATGGCAGCCGGATCTCGGGTGAGCAAGGGCGTGGACAGGGGCGCGTTGATGGGCCGGGAGGCGCCTCGCTCCAAAGCCAACAGGATCTCTTCAGCCGTTTCAAAGCGCTGGCGCGGATCGCGCGCGATCGCTTTGAGGATGAGGTGATCCAGCCAGATGGGCACATCGGGGCGCATGCGGGAGGGGGCCACCGGGTCACGTTTGTAGCGACCGATCTGGTAGGGCTCGATGTCGCCATAAGGCAGCTTGCCGGTGAGCCACTCGTAGAGCGTCACGCCGAAGGCAAAGAGATCGCTTTGGCTGCTGGCGCGAGCCGCCTCGGCATCGTCACCCCACTGTTCGGGGTTCATGTAGGTGGGAGTGCCCGCATGGAGCACACGCAAGGCTTCGGGTTCTTTGCCTGACAGGGCCACACCCAGATCCAGAATGCGCCATTGCCCGTCGTCACCCAGGTGGATGTTGTCGGGTTTGATGTCCCGGTGGATGACCCCATGCTGGTGCAGTCGCCCCAGGGCACGCACCAGAACCGTGGCCCCGTCCACCACATCGGTGACGGTGAAGCGCTGCTCCTTGCCGAGCATTTCGCCCAAGGTGATGCCGGGGTGCCAGTCAAACAGGGCATAAAAGCAGCTGGCGTCCTGGCGCTCGTGCACACGCACCAGGCCCCGCGCGTCGCGTTCGGTGACACGAGCGCCCAGCCAGGCCTCGTGGGCCAGCATGGCGCGCTCTTGCGGGTCGTTGGCCCGCGCTTCGTGGAGGGTCTTGAGCGCAAAGCGCTGCGCGGTGCCCAGGTCTTGCACCCGATAGAGGCGGTGCACGCCATTGGCGAAGACACAGTCTTCCACCCGCATGCCGTCGATCACCTCACCGGCTTGCCATCGCGGCGGAATGGGCAACTGCCGACCGCGTCGCTCCGCATCTTCCAGTCGGGCGGCCGTGAGGCCTTTGATGCGCAACACCACGGCCGTGGCGTTGTCGCGCCCCCCTGCGGCCAGGGCCTTGTCCACCAGGGCTTGGGCGGCCTGTTGGGCGTCCCCCTCCTCCGCCAAGGCCTGCAAGGTCTTGCGCTTGACGGTGCCATGCACCCCGTCGCTGGTGAGGACGAAGGTGTCACCGATCTGAAGCTCCCCGGTCAGGTATTCGACCCGCAAGGCATCGTCCAGCCCGACCGCGCGCGTCAAACCGTTCTGGAATGGCAAGGTGCCCAGGGTGTGGTCCTGCGTCAATTGGGTGCATTCACCACCACGCACCAGATAGGCGCGGCTGTCCCCCACATGGGCCAGCACGTATCCGTGCCCTCGCAGCACCAAAGCGGTGAGCGTGCACATGCCCGCGTGTCCGCCGTCTTGCTGCCCCGCGCCTTGACGTCGGCGGTTGTGGTCGACCAGCCAGGTGTTTTGCGCAGCGATGATCCGGTCGAGTGCGACCGTGGTGTCCCACGTGGCCGGGGTGGCGTAGTAGTCATTGAGCACCGCGTGGACGGTGCTGCGCGCCGCTTCGCGCCCGCCGCCCCCGGCAGACACGCCATCGGCCAGCGCCGCCACCACGCCCCAAGGCGCCTCGTCACCACGGGGGTGCGCCACCTGTGCGCAGTCTTCCAATTCGGTGCGGGGCCCGATGCGACAGGCCAGGCCGACTTCCACGTCAAACGTCATTCATGTCCTTCCAACGGCAGGCGGCACAGCACCTGGCCGGTGCGCTGTGCACACCAGGCGCATGCGTGCAAGTTCTGCGCCCATGGACGGTGCATGCACCACGGGCGTTGGCCTGAATCGTGCTTGACATGGGCAAACAAAAGATTTCCTCCCCGCTGACGGAGTGTTCGCATGAAGAAGATGAAGCTGGTGATGGTCGGCAACGGCATGGCCGGCGTCCGCACGCTTGAAGAGCTGCTGAAGCTTGCACCGGATTTGTATGAAATCACGGTGTTCGGTGCCGAGCCACATCCGAACTACAACCGCATTTTGCTGTCGCCTGTGCTGGCGGGCGAGCAAACGCTGGACGAGATTGTGCTGAACCCGCTGTCTTGGTACAGCGACCACGGCATCACCCTGCATGCGGGCAAAAAGGTGGTCACTGTGGACCGGCAACGCCGCATCGTGACCACCGACGATGGCACCGAAGCCGAATACGACCGCCTGTTGTTGGCCACGGGTTCGAACCCCTTTGTGCCCCCCCTGCCCGGCAAGGATCTGGAAGGGGTGATTGCCTACCGCGACATTGCCGACACGAATTACATGATCGAGACCGCGCGCACGCACAAGCATGCGGTGGTGATCGGTGGCGGGCTGTTGGGCCTGGAGGCGGCCAATGGCTTGATGGTGCGAGGCATGTCCGTCACGGTGGTGCACATCTCTGGTGTGCTGATGGAGCGTCAGCTCGACCACGTGGCCGGGCACCTGTTGCAGCGTGCCCTGGAGGAACGTGGTCTGAAGTTCCGCATGGGCGCCCACACGCAAGAGCTGATCGGCGATGCCCACGGGCGGGTTCAGGCCGTGAAGTTCAAGGATGGCAGCGAGGTGCCTGCCGATCTGGTCGTGATGGCCGCTGGCGTGCGCCCGAACACGGAGTTGGCCGAGGCCATCGGTGTTCACTGCAACCGGGGCATCGTGGTGACCGACACCATGCAGTCGGTCACTGATCCACGTGTGTACGCCGTGGGCGAGTGTGCGTCGCATCGCGGCGTGGCCTATGGTTTGGTGGCCCCCTTGTTCGAACAGGGCAAGGTGTGCGCCAATCATCTGGCGTTGTTTGGCATTGGCCGATACACCGGCTCGCAGACCTCGACAAAGCTGAAGGTGACCGGCGTGGACCTTTTCTCGGCCGGTGATTTTGTGGGGGGAGAAGGCACCGAAGAGATCGTCTTGTCAGACCCCTTTGGATCGGTCTACAAGAAGTTGGTCATCAAGGGTGACAAGCTCGTGGGCGCCTGCATGTACGGCGACACGGCTGATGGCAGTTACTACTTTCAGCTGATCCGCGAGGGGACCTCCATTCGGGATCACCGCGACTTACTGATGTTTGGCGCAGCCTCATCCGATGCGCCAGTGCCAGCGTCTGCCAAAGAGAGCAAGGTCAGCCTCCCTTCGCCCTCACCTGCCGAAGCCAGCAGCCCCAACGAAATGCAGTACTTGGCCGAATTGATGCGCCAATGCGCTGACGCTTGCGCCAAGGAGGTGAAGGTGACCCGCTGCAGCAAGGGGTGGGCGCTGCATGTGGCAGGCCCCGAGGGTGCCCAGCGCGAAGACGCCACCTTGCTGGCCGAGGTGCGGACACCTGACGAGGTGCTGGCGTATGCCGGCGCCTTCTTGCAGCTGTATCGCGAGGAAGGCCAGTATCAAGAGCACGCAGCCCGCTACGTCGGGCGCGTGGGATTGGCCCATGTGCACAACAAGATCGTTCGGGACCAGGCAGGCCGCCATGCTTTGTGGGGACGACTGCAAACCACGCTGACCGGCCAAGTGGCGCCGGCCAACGAATGCGTGGCCGAGTGCGGTTGAACCCGCTCGCCCCCCCTTTCAGCCCGCCCGACAACGACAAAGAGACATAGAGCGCCATGAGCCAAGCCAGCCCCGGAACCCACCGCACCACACGCGCCACCTGTTGTTACTGCGGTACGGGGTGCGGCGTCCTGATCGAGTCCACCCCTGATGGCCGCATCGTCAATGTCCAGGGTGACCCGCAGCACCCGGCCAACTTTGGCCGCCTGTGCACGAAAGGCAGTACCCTGCACCTCACCGCGTCCCAGTCCGTTCAGCAGCAGGTGCGTCTGCTCACGCCCATGCGACGCGAGCAACGAGGCGGTGACGCGGCCCCCATTGCCTGGGAGACCGCGCTGGAGGAGGCTGCCGACAAGTTCGCCGCCATCATCCGCGAACATGGGCCTCAAGCGGTTGCGTTCTACGGTTCGGGGCAGTTGCTGACCGAGGACTACTACGTGCTCAACAAGCTGGTGAAGGGGCTGATTGGCACGAACAACCTCGACACCAACTCTCGCTTGTGCATGAGCAGTGCCGTGACCGGCTACAAAGCGACTTTGGGCAGCGATGCACCCCCGGCCTGCTACGACGACTTTCAGTCTGCGCAAACCCTCTTCATTGCCGGCGCCAACACCGCTTACGCACACCCCATTCTGTTTCGCCGCATCGAGGACGCGCGCCAGGCCAACCCGGACATGAAGCTGGTGGTGGTGGACCCCCGTCGAACGGAAACCGCCGAGATGGCCGACCTTCATCTGGCGATCCAGCCTGGCACCGACGTGGCCCTGTTTCATGGGATGCTGCACGTGCTGATGCACGAGGGCTTGCTGGACCTGGACTATGTGGCCCGCCATACCGAGGGGTTTGAGGCGCTGAGAGACGTGGTGCGCGCATACACGCCTGCCGTCGCGGCCCGCACCTGCGGGATCTCGGAGGCCGACCTGATTCAGGCTGCCCGCTGGTTTGGTGGCCACACCCCGACCTTGTCGCTGTATTGCCAAGGCTTGAACCAAAGCAGCCATGGCACAGACAAGAACGCGGCCCTGATCAACCTGCACCTGGCCACCGGCCAGATCGGCAAACCCGGCGCCGGCCCCTTCTCCTTGACAGGGCAGCCGAACGCCATGGGCGGGCGTGAAGTGGGCGGAATGGCCAACCTGCTGAGCGCTCACCGTGATCTGCGCAAAGCGCAAGACCGTGCCGAAGTGGCTGCCCTGTGGGGGCTCCCCGACGTGCCCTCACAACCCGGCCTCACCGCGGTGGAGATGTTCGAGGCTGCGGCGCGTGGCGAGATCAAGGCCCTCTGGATTGCCTGCACGAACCCGGCACAGTCTCTGCCCGACCAAGCCACCGTTCGCCAGGCGCTGAGCCGATGCGAACTGGTGGTGGTACAAGAAGCCTTTGCCTCCACCGCGACCTGTGCCTACGCCGACCTGCTACTGCCGGCCACCACCTGGGGCGAGAAAGACGGCACCGTGACCAACAGCGAGCGCCGCATCAGCCGCGTACGGCCGGCCATTGCCGCGCCGGGTGAGGCCAGACAAGACTGGGCCATCTTCGCGGACTTCGCGCAGCGCCTGGAACGCCGCCTGCCCGAGCGCACAAGCACCTACCTGAATGGCCTCACCACCCTGTTCCCCTACTCCAGCGCCGAGGCCATCTGGAACGAGCACCGTGACAGCACCCGCGGGCGCGACCTCGACATCACCGGCCTGAGCTACGACATCCTCGAAAACACCGGCCCGCAACAATGGCCGATGCCCGAGGGCGCCGCTCACGGCACCGCTCGCCTCTACACCGACGGGCGCTTCCCCACAGCCAGCGGCCGGGCACAGTTTGTGGCCATGCAGCCCGCACCGGTGGCCGAACCCGTTGACGCCCACTACCCCTTCAGCCTGAACACCGGCCGCCTGCGCGACCAGTGGCACGGCATGAGCCGCACCGGCACACTGGGGCGACTGTTTGGCCACGTGAGTGAACCCGTCATGGACCTGCATCCACAAGACATGCAGCGCCTGGGGCTGCAAGATGGCGACCTGGTGCGGGTGAGCTCGCGCCGTGGGCAGGTACACATCCCCGTCAAGGCAGGCGACGCTGTGCGCCCGACCCATGGGTTCATCGCCATGCACTGGGGCCAGGAGTTCCTGAGCGGACAAGACAGCCAGGGACAAGCCATCTCCGGCGTGAATGCCCTGACCAACCCGGCCTTCTGCCCCACCTCACGCCAGCCCGAGCTGAAGCATGCCGCCGCTCACATCGCCCCCTTGCACCTGCCGTGGCGCTTGTTGGCCGTGGCGTGGCTACCTGAGGCCGAAGCTTTGGCCGTGCGCGAGGCCATCAAACCGCTGATGGGGCAGTTCGCCTTCAGCAGTTGTGTGCCGTTTGGCCGCGAGCCCCATGCCGAAGGCAAAGTGGGCGTGCTCCTTCGGGCGGCTCATGGCGAGCCCGTCAGCGACGACCTGGTTAAACAGATCACCGAGTGGATGGGCGTGACCGGAGTTGACCTGATGCGCTACCAGGACAAGGCCCGAGGCCAACGCCGCCTGATGCGGATGGAGCGCTGCACAGATGGCCTGCGCCTGGCGGCCTTCGTCATGACCGGCGACATTCGCGCAGAGGCCTGGATTCGCCCCCTGCTGCAAGACGAATTGCTGGCGGACACCTACGGCCGTGCCTTGCTGGCCCCCGGGGAGGTGCCGCCGGTCGCCATCGAATCCAAGGGCGCACAGGTGTGCACCTGCTTCAACGTGACCGAGCCGCAGATTGTGACGATGCTGCGAACCTGTTCGGGAGACACAGGCGCACGGCTGGCCCAGCTCCAAGGCAGCCTGAAATGCGGGACCAACTGCGGCTCATGCATACCGACCTTGCGCAAACTGGTCAAGGACACGCCAGTAGACAGCAGCCACCCGACCGTGATGGTGGTGTGAGTGGCGCCGCCGCACCGAATGCCCTGGATAATGAGGTGACAACGCACCCTCACATCATGAGCATTGCCCCCTATATCAAGGAAATTGGCCGCGGCAAAGACGGCGCACGGCCGCTGAGCACCGAGCAGTCACTCGATTTGTTCTCCCAGGTACTGGACCGCCAGGTCACCGACCTGGAAATTGGTGCGTTTTGCCTCGCCATGCGCATCAAAGGTGAAACCGCCGAGGAGCTGCAGGGCTTCGTGCAGGCCACACAGGCACGGTGCCTGCCGCTGGAAGAGGCCAGCCAGGTTGCACTCAAGAGGCCCTTGGGGATTGTGACCCTGCCTTCTTACAACGGCGCCCGCAAATTGCCCAACCTGACCGCACTGCTCGCCCAGGCCTTGGCACAGCGCGGCGTGAAGGTGTTGGTGCATGGACTGGCCAAGGACCCTGCCCGCGTGACCACGGCTGAGGTGTTTGAACAGGCGGGCTTGCCGGTGGTCAGCAGTGACCACGAGTTGGCGCGCGCCTGGAGTGATGGCCAGCCGGCCTTCATGGACTTGGCGCATCTGTGCAGCCCTTTGGCCAAGTTGCTGGCCGTGCGCTGGACGATTGGCCTGCGCAACCCCGGCCACACAGTGGCCAAGCTCTTGAATCCCTTTGAGGCGCACGCTGCGCAAGGGGTCAGGAGCATCCAGGTGGTCAACCACACGCACCCGGAATATGCCCTGTCACTGAAAGACTACCTGCAGTTGACCCAGGCTCACGCCTTGTTGATGCGAGGCACAGAGGGCGAGCCCGTGGCCGATGCCCGTCGCCAACCCCGGTTTGACGTGTTCTTGCACGGCCAAGCACAGGCGCAACTGAGTCGCGCCCCGGAAGAAGGCGTCTTGACCCAATTGCCGGATCTGCCCAGCAGCCACGCTGCCAGCGACACAGCAGCCTATATGCAAGCGGTGATGACTGGCGCCAAACCCTTACCTCCATCGATTGCGGCGCAGGTTGATCGCCTGGTCGATAGCCTGACCGCGTTGGCCGCGGGTTGATCCACCCCGCTGAGGTCAGAGTTGGTCGAAGGGGCTGAGCACACCACGACCGCCTTTGTTCAACACGTGCGTGTAGATTTGGGTGGTGGCCACGTTGGCGTGCCCCAACAGCTCTTGCACAGTCCGAATGTCGTACCCGGCTTGGAGCATGTGGGTCGCAAAACTGTGACGCAACACATGCGGTGAACAGGGTTTGGTGATACCGGCGCGCTTGGCCGCCCCTGACACTGCACGTTGCACCGATTGCTCAGCGAGATGGTGTCGCCTGATCACCCCCGATCTTGGGTCAACCGAGCGCACCTGGCTGGGGAAAACATACTGCCATCCCCATGATCGGCCCGCTTGGGCATATTTGGCCTGAAGTGCCTGCGGCAAATGGACCTCACCGTAACCTGCATCCAGATCGGTTTGATGCAATTGCTGGGTTTTGCGCAATCGCTGACGCAGCGGTTCGATGAGGTTTTCAGGCAAGACCGTCACGCGGTCTTTGTTGCCTTTTCCCTCGCGGATGATGATTTCACGCCGTTCGAAGTCGATATCCTTGACGCGCAGCCTTAAACCTTCCATCAAGCGCATGCCTGTGCCGTATAGCAGCGACGCCAACAGGCCCGTGGTGCCACTGAGTTCTTGAAGCAAACTGCGCACTTCACGAGCAGTTAGCACCACCGGCAATCGCTGGGGAACCTTTGCGATGACGACGTCGTCCAGCCAGGGTAAGTCGATACCCAATACATGGCGGTACAAAAATAAGACGGCAGCCTTGGCCTGGTTCTGCGTGGAGGCGGACACATGCCGCGTGACCGCAAGGTGGCTCAGAAATTTGGCGACATCCTCGGGGCCCATGTCTTTTGGGTGGCGCTTGTTGTGAAACAGAATAAAACGACGCACCCAGTCCACATAGGCATCTTCGGTTCGGATGGCGTAATGCATGACCCGCAACTGCGCACGGAGTGTGTCAAGCAGTTTGGGGCCCTGCGAGGGCATTTGTTCTGGCAACGCCGGTGCCACCGAGGCGGGGCTGGGGTATGCTGACCGCAACGGGCGAGATGGCTCTGGCATGAGTTTTTAGGTGGCCTAATGAGTGACGTGGGATCAGCGAAACATCCGCATAACGGCATGTTGCCTCTGGGGCCGTCACCTGTCGCCCCTCCTAAGGACGATTGGGTCCCAACACGTCATCGGTGTAGAGTGGTGAGATCTAATGTCAGTTAGGCTTTTTGCGCGGACAGAGGCGCAAGTGAGGATCGAATGGATATCAAGGACCATTGGCCTGAAATTCAACAAGTCGTAATGCA
>JACCDZ010127721.1_pt1 | contig 10755 bp, 10 predicted proteins | sample 7449551 | NCBI WGS metagenome assembly JACCDZ01 (sample SAMN15323452, study PRJNA562643) | freshwater metagenome | isolation source: river surface water | place: USA:Blue River Watershed | collected 2017-08-18
GAGCACTCTGCCGCGCATATTCTTCCATCTTATCAAAAGCTGGCTTGGCTTCTTTAGCGGCACCCATGAACTCAACAGATAGATTGCCGACAACTTTCTGATATTCTTGAAGACTAAAATGCCCATCAGTGTAAAGCTGATTTAATCTTGTTAAATCAGATTGAAATTTTTCTGCAGGGGATAAGGAAGATTCAAGAGCTTTCTTAGCATCTTCCTGATCCTTCTTGAATTGCTTAGCAGAATCACTCGTTTCATAGTATTTGGTCGATAGATGCCCAACAATCTTTGCATATTCATTAGTGGTATGAAATCCCTTTGAATACAGCTCGAATTGTTTGTTTAACTCATCGTTGAATTTTTCGAGAGGGTCAAATGTGGCTTCGAGTGATTTTCTTGCTTCAGCTTGTTGCCTTTCGAATTCTCGTGCAACTTCAGATTTGCCTGAGCCTGTTCCACCTGATCTTGGAGGTTTACTGCCATTTCCACCATTTCCACCTCCGCCACCTCCACCACCATATGATTTTGTAGCTGGCTTCTCTTCTTCTTTCTTTAATTCTTGTAGATATCTTTCATGGACTTGAAGATTGGCTAATAACGTTTTCTTCTCGTCATTGTATTTTTTGATTCTGGTTTCAATAGCTCTGTCAGAATCTTTGGATAACCCGATGGATGCTCTTTCCTCATCCATCAAATCATTAAGAGTGCTTATTCTTTCTTTTAATGATGCTGATTCTTTCTTGGATAGTTCTGGCCCAGTTTGAATCGGTGATTCGAATGCACCAGATACTCCAGCACCAAGAACTTGAAGCCATGTTTTACCAACGCTCGTTGCTTCTTTCATTCGAGCTATTGAAAGATTTAAGCTCTCAACTAATGGCCCAGCGATTGATATGCCGAGAGATGAAACTGTTGATTTCAGAAGGTCAAGCTGATCATTGAAATCAGCAGAAGCTTTTGCTTGCTCTGAAGTGATGTTGTAAAGCTCTTTTCCTTTAGAGACTAATGCATCATATTCTTCAGTGGTTGTAGCAGCTAATGTGGCAAGCTCAACGAATTTTGGCCCAAGCGTATCATTGATAGCCAAAGCTCGTTGCTCTTCATTGATGTTTCTAAGAGCTTTGAAATATTCTCTGAATTGTTGTTCAGGAGTGAGTTTTGATAAACGATCAACATCTAAACCCAACTTTCTGAATGAGTCGCCCGCTTCTTCATTGCCGCGTTTAGCATCAAGAGTCAGTTGAGATACTTTCCGTATCCCTTTGGCGAGAGTCTCAAGGCTTACATCTGTTTGCTCAGCAAGAAATTTTAAGCCACCTAGCGATTCAACAGCGATACCAGTTCTTGCTTTCAGCTTATCAAATTCGTCGCCTAAATCAATGGCTGATTTGACGACTGAACCGAACGAAGCGACTAGTCCCGTTAAAGCAGCAGCACCACCTAAACCTGCAATAACTGAACCAAGGCTAGAAAATGAGCTTTTAAGGCCACCAACTTTCGAATTTATCTCATCAACATTCTTGATGATGGATTGGAATGCTGGTCGCGTATTATCGACACCAACTATTTCTATTCGTGATTCATTAGCCATTTTCCGAAGCCTTGATCTTGTTATTAATTCTTTCTTGAATGATGTCTAACAAATGGATTGCTGTGGTTGTGCTCGCTATTTCTTCATACTCAATTCGAATTTCCAATGCGTGATAGTTGTATTCACCGCCAAGTGCATTCCAAAGTGATATTGCTTGAAATATTTCAATAGGATATTTCTTGTAGTCGATTTCAAACCCCGTATGCTTAGCTATTTCTGTTTCTTCGAGGTAGTCTTCGAGTGCTTTCCCAATTGAGACAATTTCTCACTTCTCTTCATGGATTTATCAATTAAGTCTGCATACAATTCTTTTACAACTTCAGGATGGTCTGATAGAAATTCTTCTAAAATTTCTCCATCAAACTCAACATCAACTTTCTCATCTCCATCTTCGACGAAGTGAGCTTCATTAGCATTCTTCCAATCTTTGATTTGTAACTTCAGTAAATCAAATCCGGTTAAATTTGTTTCTAAGTTCTGTGCTATAAATGACAGCTTAGGTATCTCAAGGGTATAAGTGATACCTGATACTTCTTTTTGATAAGTTCTTTCTTTTTTTATGCGTTCTACTAGTGACATGTTTTCTCCTTCTAAAACTTTATTTATCTAGCAGAATCTCCTCAAGGGATGCCTGTTAGCCGCAAAGACGGCTAACAGTATGAAAGATTTGATTACGATTGATACCAACGCTCTGACCCTTGAACAGCCAAAGAAATTTGACCTGTCACAGCTTGACCAGCAGAAGCTTGAACACCACGTCCACCTGCAACCTGAGCATTCATATAAAGTTTGTAACCATTTTTGAAGATTACTTCAAAGGCTCTGTTGGTTTTTGCTTCGGATGCTTCACGAACTTCTGTAATAGCCGCATTAAATGCATCGCTATAAACATCCATTGTTACTTGTGGGGCACTATCAGCACCAAACAATTCGGATGCAGTTTCATCGTGTACAGTAAGAATTTGCTGACGATTTGGTTGTGGTTCTGCAAAGTTGAAGTTGGTAATGTTATCGAAAGGAACCCATTCTTTTACAGATTTGATTGTTCCTCCTGATACGTACGTACCGAAATCAGTAGTATTCAACCCTTCCAAAGTTACATTCGCGCTCGTTTTAGCTGCAACGCGAGCAACAGAGTTATTAATCCGAGGCAAACCAACAACACTTTCGATGATTACGATATCACCAACGTTATGGGTATGACCTGCACAAGCAACAACAGCATTGGCTGCTTTAGTAATGCCAGTAATTGCAACAGAGTTAGCTGCAGTAGCTTGAATGTTTATTTTTACGCCTTGGGCAAGAAATGCCATTTTAATCTCCTATAGGATTCGATTATGCTTTTAAAAATTTAACTAAGTATTTCTTCACAATCATCTGATGTTATTACGGTGAACAACAATGTTTGATTCATTATCCTGATGCTCTGATCGCCACCTTCAACTACCTCAATCTTTTCTTGAAGTGGTTGAATAGACTCATCAAAGAATGGATCGTTTAGTAATGCTTTTTCAATCTTCGCAATAATTGCATCAACTGCATCATCAACGCCTTTGTATGCTTTGTTGACTATTCTCAGAGATATTATGAAATCTCTCTGCTTCATTATTCCAACAGTGCTCTGAGAAATATCACATTGAGGAATTTCAACTATCACACATGGAAGATTATCATCACTCAATGTTCCGTAAACAGAATCAACGGCTCTGATCTTCTGAGCTTTTAAAACATCTTTAACTTTGTTACGTATCTGAGTTCTGATGTGCATTAGTTACTCCATCTCTTCTCGAGAAATATGATCGATAAGCCTGTTCCATCATTCTCGATTGATGCAACTTCATAAACATCTTTGTTGATGAGTACTTCAGTCTCTCTTTGAATGTCTAATTCTTCAATTTTTGTTGATGGGATGTATATATGCGGTGCACTTGTTGCAACCCCATCAGCATTAACAAACTCATTTGAATAGATACAAACCGTTTCAACGTCATTAATTAAAACGGTTGTATCAAAGTCGTTGAAGAAGAGAGAGAAGTCTTCAGCAAACATAATTACACCAAGACGCTATTATCTAAAGTCTTATTTAAGTTTTCGATTACGCGCGATTAGCAATCTTCGCAAAGAAACCTCTAGTTTTTGTACCATTTGCTGGAGGGATTGCGGTGTGAATTAATGGAGAACCATCAATTCTGAGCGACAATCTAAAAGCAGTAATGCTTTGATCAAACCAAAGATGCATAGATTCTGCCCATTCAGCGCCTGCTGGCTTAGTGATAGTGTAATAACCATCCATATTTGCTAGTACGATATCACCAGCATCACCTAAAGTTTTGCATGCATCAGTCAGAATAATTTGTTTTCCAAGCAATGCACCGTTTGGCATATCTTTGAAGCTATCTGACCATATTGGGCGATCACCTAAAGTTAATGCTGCTATTTCTGGAAATGCATCTGGATGGATTAGCCAAACTAAATTTCCACCATTTTGAAATACTCGTGCATACATGTTAAGAATGTTTTTTGCAACAATAGTATCAGCTGCTTGATTGGTTTCTTTAGCAATCTCAACAGTTCCACTACTTTGTAAAATACCCACAGGCTGATCTGATCCAAGTCCGTTTAATATCGAATCATTGACTCTCCAATTAATGGATCGACCCATAGTGGTCATTAAAAATGACGCCATTGCACTTTGATCACTTAACATCTCATCCGTTGCTGCACATAACGTGGTTAAAGGATTTAACTGCAATTGCAGACGTCCAATCTCTGCCTTAGATTGAGTTGCATCAGCAGCTTCGGATCTCCAATATGATTGAACACCACCGAGCCAAGGTTGTTTTTCACTGTATGGAAAGGTCATGTTATTACCCGTAACTGGGGTGTTTCTCGTTAAAGGTAGTAACGATGTTTCATCCATGCCTAGGTCAATGATTTCGTCAGCGAATCCAGGAGGAATAGCATATCCACCATCAGGCCCAGTGTTCGTGTTGGCGAATACTGATGGAGCTGCACGTTTTTGAATCTCAGGAGAAATACCGTGCCTTAAACCCATCGATACAACAGAACTCGTAAACTCAGCAAAATGTCTGAAGCCTTTCTTAGGATCAGCTTCGACGTTATCAGTTACTTGAGCTGATTGACCGAAGAATACTTGTTGAGTTGGAGCGCTACGCATTTTAGAAAGAATCTGCGATTGAAATTCAGCAACTTCTGTACCTGCGCTGATTGCTTGATCAGCCATCGACCGAACTTCAGCTAAATGGCTAAAATCTGAGGCCAACTGATTGATACTTGCCATACGGCTTCTTTCTTGATTAATTAATTTAGTAGCATCTACTTGAGGAGCGCTACGAACTTCCGTTTCTAGATTTTCCATTGATTTTTTTCCTTGTTTAGTTTGAAAATTTAAAAGTTCTTCTGATTCACGCTCCCGTGTTTCTTCCGATGGTTGTGTAATAGGTTTTTGATCATTCTCCAATGATCTTCCAAACCCAACATTAATATCTGCTGGTGTTCCTACAAGACTTAACTCGAAAGGAAGCCATTTCGTAACTCGATAAGTGTTATTCGATTCTGCTTTAGCTTTAAGAACTACATACCCAAATGACACACCAGGAAAAACATTGCTTTCTATATTTTTCCAAATGTCGTCAGCTAGGGCTGATCTTCCAAATCTCACTAAAGCTCTACCTTTTCTTGCTGCTGAATCTATCCATGCATTTGCAACTTGACCAACTTGCGATCTAATACTCGTGTCGTGATCAATGAATAAACCAGCACCTGCATTCAATCTTGTTAAGTCAACTGATTCTGTACTGTGATCTAAAATTTCAAAACCTTCTGTTCTTTGCACAGGTTCTTCACTTGAAAAGCTAATTTCTATTGTTCTATCATCATTATTTTGAGTAGACACTTCGAATAATGCTGTTCTAACAAGCTTTATCTCGTTTGATATTTCTTCTTTTTGATCCATGATCGTATTTATGAATTAGATATTATATTTATGCAGTTTCATCTTCTGTTTCATCTTCAGAAGCTTGTTCTATACTGTTATTTATAACTTTCTGAACCTCACCTAATACCGCGGATGGATCTAAGTTACGTTTCTTACATTCTGTTTCGAAACGTGCAAGATCATCTAATATTTGATCGAGATCATTGCCCATCTCTGCTGCGATTTTGTAAGGACTCGTAAGCTTGTTTTTCAGTAATGTTACTTTTGCATTTGAATCTCTTAATGGATCAACCCATTCCCACCTTCTGCCTTGGAAGACATGTTGAGAAAACTTAGTTAATCTAGTTGCTGGAAGTGCTCGCCCTTTAACATCAGTTAGAGCATTCTTCAAGAGAGCAGTATTCAACCAGTTGGAATAGATTGGTTCCATTAACTGAAAGATGAATGTATTTTGTAGTGATGACCAATGATTTCTTTCTTCAAGAACTGAACTTCTAATGGAACTGAATGAAACTCCTTGAAGATCATTGCATAAAAGGTTGTAACTAACTCCGAGTCCTGAAGCGATTTGTCTGTTTATGGATTTAGTGAACACATCAAACATCATGTGCGGATAATCAGGATTAAAACTCTCGAATTTATAGCCCGGAGGGAGTAGTCCGAATTCACCGCCTACAGCTGATGTATATAATTCTCCTGTTTCCTCATCTTCATCTGCTAATGGGCTTGAATCAACGCTGTCTGACGTAAAGAATCCCATCTTGGATGCGCCTATTGCACTGGCAGTTAAGGCGAATTCAATATATTTTTTCAGCACATGCATTCGAGTCATTACTGCATGACCCCAGGGTATACCCCTAACTTGCTCGGGATATTCACTCACAAAAACATGGCTTATTTCCGAGGCAGGAACTCTAAAAGTAGGGGCAAATGATGTAGTTTTATCTACGTAAAGATGATAGAAGAGGGGGGTGCCATATTGGTCAATCTCGACACCTGACAGTATCCTGTTCTTGCCGGTTTCGTTTCGACAAAGATCAGATAATCTATCAGCTGGTATTAACTGAATCTTATAGCCATACTTAAAATTTTTATCAAAGATGTGTCTGATAAGTATCTCACCGTCTCGCGCAACAGACCGTGCTACCATTCTTTCAATTTCAGGAAGTGATAATTTTCCTCGAATGTCGCATTCTTTCGACCATTGATGGAAATGACGCTCGATTATGTTGTTTGCCTCGGTATCTACACCTATCTCATCAGCTGCTTTGCTTTGAAGTTGGAATCCGTTAGCTCCCACAATGTTTTCTTCGACTAGACCGAGATACTTGTTATACAAAGGCTCATTTTGAGCAAGATCATTGCTCCTAGCCCTTAAATATCTCAGCTCGTACTTCAGGTCATCATTGATAGAATTGATCAATATTGTCCATGATGCTGTAAGTCTGTTTAACAGCGCAGCATCAAACGATCTCTTTTTATGAGTGACTGCTTTAAGTTTGGTATTTTGTTTGGCCATGTCTATAACACAGTTAAGATTCTTGTTTGAAGGCGCTTTCCTTGTTGCTTTCTAGTATCACGATCTGCTTCAGCTTTGATCTGATTCCTAAACTTCATAAATTCTTCATGACTTTTGAATTGCATTGTCCTACCGGCAATTGAATATCCTTGGCTATATGCGTTTGGTCCATGCTTTAATAATGCTTCATCAAGAATCTCGATTAACTTTTGTGCAGTAGTACGAGTCTCAACGGGATCTGAACTGAGTAAATCTGGAAGCACATCAACGTTTTTGTTTACTACAGTGTATTTCTCATCATCATTGGATACTTGGCCAATAAGTGAATGAAGACCTTTAGTTAAACCTGATGTAGCTGTATAAGATATAACTACACTAAAGCTTTTATCAGCATTAGCTGAAGTTGCAATGCTGATTGCATCATCTTTATTGATGAGTCTATAATTAAGCTCCCATTCATCAGATGGATAGTCATCAAGATACACGTTCCATTTAACAGTATCTCCAGCTCTAAAACTTGTTGGTTCTTTTGTTGGAATGTCCATACCTTTTAAAACCTGATGTTAAAACCTGATGTTAAAATTTGGGTTTCTTCGCTTAATGCGCTGTCTTGTTGTGCTATGTCTACTGTTAGTATTTATATTTCTTGAACTTAGCTCATCAACGTTAGTATTTATATCTTCCCTAACTTCAGATTCGATGATTTCAGCATCTTCAACTTTATTTTTACTTTTTTTTGCTGGTTTTTCTGCAACTTCAACAAGATCGTCCAGTTTGAGTTTCTTCCGATAGGAATTGAAATAAGCTTCGTTAACTTGGTCAAATCTCAAATAGAAAGCAGCACATAAGTTATAAACCAAGAGGTCTAAAGGCTCATTAGCGATTCCATTCTTCTTAACCCAGGCGGTAACCTGCTGTCCTCGATGCGTCTTCTTAGTTAGGTATTCAGATATGATTCCTTTGAAGAATTCGACTGGCAGTTCTTTTGAGAAATGAATTACTCCATATCCTGAATTTTTGGATATCCTTGAAAAGATAAAGTTTTTTGCTTCATGCGTACCAAGAACAAACAATTTCACACCTTGAGAATCTGGTCTCCCTCTATAGGTGTACTGCATCGTTTTAGGCTTGTTCGGGATGATTGGAGCTGTAGGAGTTGAGCTACCTTTGATAGGGTAGATCTTATGTTTTTTATTTCTTCTGCAGAAATCATAAACATCAGTAGTATGCGAGCCACCAGAGTCGATGTAAGTATGTGAGAGTTTTAGCTTCCTTCCACATGCATGTTCAAAATCTTTGGTGAGATAGTCCAGAAGCTTTTGTTTAGTATCATCTTCATCTGGTGAGCCATGAATAACTTGATAATCAACAATCCAACCTTCAATGCCATCTTTCCATGCGTACACTGCTACTTCAAAGCGATTAATCTGGGTATCTACTGCTGCTGTCAAGAAAGTACATTGATGAGGAACAATCTGTAGTGGATAATCATCTGCTCGTTCTTGAAGTTTCTCTGCTGTTGTTAAATTAGTTTCTTCTGTCCATTCTCGTGCGAGTCTGATGTTGTAGAATGATTTCATCAAGGTGTTATCACCTTGAGATTCCATCTTATCTTTTGCTTCCAAGTATTCTAAATAAAGTTTGTTCCAGCTAAATGATCCATATGGTGCAAACATTGTCGATAGTGTGAATGACTCGGTTTCTCCATCACTTAACTTAGCTTCTGTAAACAGACCATTCTTAAACATTTCTGGTTTGTCAGCTTCATAATGTATTCCTCCACATTCTTTGCATGGGTAATAGCATTTCCCCTGCTCGTCAGTTTTTAATTCTTCAAATATCAAAGGTTGAGCATGTCCACAATGAACGCATTCGAACAATCCTTCTCTTTTTGTTCCGCGTTCATAAAGCTCAGTTATCTGACACTCACCTTTAGTGGTAGGGCTTGAAAAATAATATGATTTAGCATCTGGGTAAGTTGTTTGCCGCCCTTCGACGAGTTTGATGACATTACCTTCGCCTTGTACGTCCTGAGGATAGCGTGAGACCTCATCACAAATTGCGTATCGGGCAGGAAGTTCTGCTAGATTTGATGCTGAGCCAGCAGAACCAATGAAAAGTGCACCATTCTGAAAATTTTTGATACTTTGATTGTTTGGATCGGTTTTGCTATTAGGATTGCTGAATAAGTCCTTAACTATTGGAGTTGCTTTGATAACTTTGTTAATCCGATTCACAACCCTTTTATGCAATGTTGATGTGGGTTGTAATAAGATTATGTTTGAAGGATGCAAAGCTATAATATAAGTCAGCCAGTTGAGTGCTAACTGTGTCTTAAACATCTGAGAAGAAACTTTTAGAACTACTCTGCGACATGGATGTGCGACATCTAAGCAATCCATAATTACCTTAACATGAGGCGTCCAATCGGATGAGTATCTACCCGGATTTGCTGCACCAGTCGATCTTGGAATGTAGCAGTGAGTATCGCTGAACTCTCGGAAGTTAAGATTTGGGTCAGGAAGCAATCCTTTAGAAAGTGACCTTATTGCAGATTTATAGGCATCATCTTCAAATTCTGGAATATCGAAATATTTCAAGCGTGTTATAAGCTTCATAGCTTTTGCTCTAATTCCTCGATGTAAGCTCTCAGAACATCATTGATTGCCTCTTTTAGTATCTTCTTGACTTCATCTGCTTTGGATGTGTTGCTTAGCTTTGGAGCAATATTTGTACAAAGTGAATGTAATCTGTCTCTCAGGTTTCTCGATTCTTCAAAAATTGTCTTAGTTACATCATCACGAATAACCAAATGTTTTTTTGTGAGAGCTAACTCAATCTCAGCGTTTTCTGCCAATGCTGCTTCTTTGCGAGCTTTTGCTGCAAGAAGGGATTCCATAGCTGAAGAGATTTCTTCAGCAGGAGCTTTTGTTTTTGGATTCTTTCTAATGCGAGGAGATTGATCAGCCATTACGCACTCTTGATATTTTTAAGAATACGCACTAATGAATAGTCGATGTATCTGAGCAAGGAATCTTTCATCTTCTCAGCTACTGGCTCATTTATTCTTCTCGCTGAAAACATTTGAGAAATACCAATCGTCGAGATTGGTTCGATCTTTTTAGTGCCTGGAATTCTTCTGAATACAGTTCTGCCTTTGTTTCCTAGGAAGGCATTCTTCCCTAAAGATTTAAAAGGTCCAGACTTCAATACCTTTATATGCAATTGGTTTTGAGTGCTGTTTTTTGACCTTCTGCGAGCAGTAGCAATCGTGGTTTTCTTTTCAATGAATCTTACGACGTTGAATGCTCTTCTATTTCCTGAAGAGGCTATTAACGCTGCTGAATAAGCGATTCCAGTAGCCTTAGAGGAGGGGACTTTCTCGACCTTGATATTGAAGGATGAGGAAACAGTAGCTCGATCAATATTAAATTCTCGCGTGATGTTCCTAATGGCTTGAGTACGGCCAATCTTGGATACATCTTTCAATGCGGGGACAAGTACCCGTTTCTGGATCTTGTCTGGCAGCTGTTTCAGAATTTGAACTAGACCAGGGAAATCAGTCTTAAGTGAAATTTGCATAGCATCTTTGTTTAGAAGTAGATGCTATATTTATGCTAGAGGGAATTTAGGTGATATGGGATGGGTAACAACTTGATACTTAATAGCGAAATCTGGTATACGAGCGCC
>JACCDZ011595337.1_pt1 | contig 10754 bp, 5 predicted proteins | sample 7449551 | NCBI WGS metagenome assembly JACCDZ01 (sample SAMN15323452, study PRJNA562643) | freshwater metagenome | isolation source: river surface water | place: USA:Blue River Watershed | collected 2017-08-18
ATACTTGATAAAATAGCAGCAGGAACACTTCCACAATCCGCTCTATCTACAAAAAAGAGAAAATCCTTTGGGGATTAGTTTTATCTTATTTTTCAATATTTATAAGAGTTAAATACCAACTTTACGAAAATAATATTGAAAAATGGCAGATAAGAAGATAACAGAATTACCTTTTATAACCGATATAACGGCTTCGGTGGGTAGTTCCCCAAGTAATACAACAGTTATTCCTGTAGTTTTATATGGCACTACAAACCAAATTACAGCTGATAATTTAAAAGAAAATTTCATTAGGAATTTAAGAGGTACTGTTAAGGATATTCAAACCTACACATCTTCTTTAAAAGGCGCCGTAACTGTTCGTGGTAATGGTATTGAAGTAGCTGGTAATTTGGAAGTACAGGGTAATATGAGTGTAAAAGGTACGCTTTATACTCAGTACGAAACTTCATCAATTATTTATACAAGTGGTTCAACTAAATTTGGTAATTCTTTTGATGACTTACACGAAACAACAGGTTCTGTATTTTTTACAGGTTCACATACTATAAATGGAGAAGATTACACATATTATAGTAGTTCGAATTCAGCGGTATTTACAAACTTTAGTAGTTCTAACTCAACAGCTATAACTGCGTTTAGTAGTTCTAATTCTACATTATTCACAACATATAGTAGTTCAAACTCAACGTTGTTCACAAACTTTAGTAGTTCTAATTCAAGCTACAATACAACTTTTAGTTCTTCTAATGAAATTTATGTAACTGCATTGAGTAGTTCTAACTCAACGTATAATACTACATTTAGTTCTTCAAACGCTACATATGTAACTGCATTAAGTAGTTCTAATTCAACGTATAATACTACATTTAGTTCATCAAACTCAACATATAATACAACATTCAGTTCTTCTAATGCAACATATGTAACTGCATTAAGTAGTTCTAATTCAACTACATTTACAAATTATAGTAGTTCTGAATCAACTGTATTTACGAATTACAGCAGTTCTAATTCAACTACATTTACAAATTATAGTTCTTCAACTGCTAATACAATAAACGGATTATCTTCTGGGGTAAGTAGTGAGTTGGCAAGAGTATATCAAGCAACGGCTTCAATACAAGCTCAAACAGCATCATTGTTAGCATTTACGGCTTCACAGGTTGATAGAAATACAAATCTTTCAATCGTTACTGGTTCTTTAAATAATTTTACCGCATCTCAAGATAATAGAAACTTTACACTATCGCAAGTTACCGGTTCATTGATTGGTGTGACAAATGGATTGATGGCATTCACCGCATCTTTAGATAATACATATGCAACTGATGCTCAACTTTATCAATTATACCAAGCTACTCGCTCAATAGAATTACATAGTGGTTCTATGATTGGTATCACAAATGGTTTGATGGCTTATACATCTTCTAACGAAACTTGGAAGACTGGAGTAAGAGGTGAAATTAATGGAGTTGAATTATATACCGCTTCTTTAAAAGCAGCAGCGATAGTTTCTTCATCAACACAAATTCAGAATTATGATTTGTTCGCGTTGAATTCTAATTTATATACAGCAACGGGTTCATTACAAGCACAACTTAATGGCGTTGAAGCATATACTGCATCTTTAAAAGCAGCGGCAATAGTATCATCATCAACGCAAATATCAAATTATTATAAGTTTGCAGAAACATCATCTGCAAATACTTTCTATGGTACTCAAACAATAAATGGTAATTTACAACTTAGTTCAACATCACCATTAGTTTATAATGCAGGAAACACAAACGCAATGTTGTTTGGTTTCTTTGATGGTGGAACAATTTATGGACCTTACTATCAAATATTTGGAAGTAACTATTCTAATACAACCCAAAGAGGCTCTGCTGAATTTGTATTTGATAGTAGAAATAGTGGATATAGCGGATTTAATGTTGCAGAATTTAATGGAAGTACTTGGTTAAGAAAATTCAGAGTATCTCAATATGGAGCAGAAGTAACTGGTTCTTTCGTTGTTGATGGTGGTATTACTGGTTCGTTAATGGCAACTAATAATGTTGTATCATCATCAACGCAAGTTGTAAATTATAACTTATTCGCATTAACCGCATCCGCAAACACTTTCTATGGTACACAATCAGTAACTGGTTCGATTAGAATTAGTGGAAGTATTGATGATATTAAATACATTGATTTTGATACCGTAGCACCTGCAACCGGAATAGCTAGATTAGGTTGGGATGATGGTGAAGGTACATTAACTATTGGATTGAGTGGTGGTAACGTAAATCTTCCAATTGGGGTAACTTCGTTTGAAACAGCATACAATGCAGATTCATCTTCAATTTCAAAAGGTGATGTAGTAAGAGTTAGTGGAGCTCAAGGTAATAGAGTTGCAATTAAAAAAGCAAACAATCACGATGATGATGGTTCGGCAACAACTTTGGCATTGGCTGGTGAAACTATTGGTGTTGGTGCAGAAGGTAAAGTTCTTACAACCGGACCACTAAAAGGAGTTGATACTACCGCATTTGGTGAAGGAGATTTGTTATATCTTTCATCAACACCTGGTGGTATAACAAATATTAAACCAACTCCACCATTCCACGGAGTTCGTATTGGTGTAGCACAACGAATACATGCATCAGTTGGTATTATTAATATTAAAGTTGATAATGGCTACGAAATAGATGAATTGCATAACGTAAGAATTACAACCGCATCTTTAGCACATAATCAATTATTAGCATATAGTGGAAGTGTTTGGAGAAACGAAACAATAGGTGGTTTAGGAATAGCAGAAACTGCATCACTTAATCCGGTGTTAGCATATACGGCATCTTTAAAAAATGCATTTACAATAGCGGGTAATGATGTAAACTTTGTTGGTAAAATAACTGCACAAGAGTTTACAACTGTTTATACAACATCTTCTGTTTTATTCCAAAGCGGTTCGACTAAATTTGGTAATAGTTGGGATGACAAGCATCAATTTACAGGATCTGCTGTATTTAGTTCATCAATTTCTACAACTGGTTTACTTTTAGATAATTCAAATGGTGCAATGTTTTCCCAAAATAGTGTAAATGGAGCACAAGTAATAAACAGAGTTTATATGGGATACCATGATGTTGCAACAAATGGTGGAAAATTAAGACTTGATTTCGTAGGTTCGGATAGGACAACTTCATTGATAAAAATTGATTTAGCGGGAAGCTGGTTAGCATCTAATACTGAAAATAGACATTTTGCAATGATTTTCAATACACAAGCATTTACGAATAGTTCGGGAAATGCTGGCTTTATTACCGCACCAACTTCTTTATTGGCTACAAATATATCAACTGCGAATGTTTCATCATCTTTTCAAGGTGGATTTAAATATAGATTAGATATAGCAAATCCATTAACTGATGTTGGTGAAACAGCAAGGATGTGGTGGAAAGCAGAAGTAGTGGGTATTCACTATTTATCAAGTTCAGTTGTAATATAATTAATAATTAATGAGAGAATATAACGTAGCACTTAAAAAAGGGGTTGACTACGATGAGTTTTGGAATGATATGGAGAGTGATACCGATGGTGGTAAGCTTTACATACCAAATCGTGCAGTTCAATACACAAACGAAAGACAAGCATCTTTACGTCAATGTTGGTATTTGCTGACAGATGAGGAAGCAGAAACTCTTAGAAATGATGAGAGAGTTTATTGTGTAGAAATTCCACCTGAGCAAAGAGATGATATTATAATTGCACATGCTGCAACTCAAACAGGCGATTTTACAAAAACAACATCATCCGCAGGTTCTTTTTTAAACTGGGGATTGATAAGAGCATCTAATCCAACAAACGTTTATGGTACAGGTACAACAACGGTCTTAAATTACGATTATACTTTAGATGGTAATGGTGTAGATGTTGTAATACAAGATAGCGGAATACAACCAGACCATCCTGAATTTCAAGATGGTTTGGGAAATAGTAGAGTTCAGCAAATTAACTGGGCAACTGTGAGTGGATTACCATTTACACAAAACGCAAATCATTATAGAGATTTCGATGGACATGGTACACACGTAGCAGGTATAGCTTGCGGTAAAACTTATGGTTGGGCAAAGGAAGCAAGAATATATTCTGTTAAATTAGCAGGACTGGAAGGTAGCGGTGATAGTGGAACTGGTATATCAACAACTTACGCATTTGATTGTATAAAGAATTGGCATACTGCAAAAGCAGGAAGTAGACCAACTGTAGTTAATATGAGTTGGGGTTACCTTACATTTTATAATAGTGTAACATCGGTAACATATAGAGGTAGTACATTTACAGATGCTAACACTACTGGAAATGCAACATACAGACAATCTACCTATGGGATTAGAAATATAAGTGGTGGTGCATACGGATATAACTTTATTTGTAATACTAGAATTGATTCTGTTGATGTAGATATTCAAGAAATGTTAGATGCTGGGATTGTAGTTTGTGTAGCAGCTGGTAATCGTTCTTTTAAAATTGATAAAATTGGAGGAACTGATTACGATAATATTATGGTAACCGATACTGGAACAAAGTATATTCATAGAGGTTCTTCACCACACGATGATGATGCTATTACTGTTGGTAACGTTGATAGAACTCCTTTTAGTTCTGTTTTAGACCAGAAAGCAACTTCATCCGAAACAGGACCTGGTGTTGATATATGGGCGCCGGGTACAAGCATAATGAGTGCATGTTCTACAACTACAAGGTTTTCCGCACAAAACTATTATAACAATGCATCTTTTAGACAAGTTAATATAGGCGGTACATCAATGGCATCTCCGCAAGTGGCGGGAGTTTGTGCTATGATTTTACAGCAAAACCCATCTTATACACCAGCTCAAGTAAAAACAGCTCTACTATCAAAAGTAACAGCAACAATTTATACAACAGGACTAACAAATGACTGGTCTAATACAAGAAGTTTACAAGGAGGTTCGCAATCATTTTTATATGCTGATTTTGATTTGGGTGGAATTACAACTTCAACCACAACTACTTCTACATCCACATCAACAACAAGTACATCAACAACATCAACAACAACAGCGGCTCCTTCGCCAACAACAACATCAACATCAACCACTTCTACATCAACAAGTACAAGTACTACAACCATAGGTCCTACCACAACTACAACTACAAGAGCACCAATTGTTTGTGGTGAATATATGATTTCCACAGCAAAGGGTGGTTATGTATATTGGGAAGATTGTAATAGTGGTAATAAATCTTCTGCTTTTATTAATGCTGGTAAAAGAAGATATATTAATTCTAGAACATTTCCAACATTTGATAAGAGTTCCAAAATATCAGTTGATGTTCTTTCAACGTATTTTGTATCAGATGATATCATAGAACCTAAACCTTAGAGATATATACTTATAGGTATCTTAAAGATTTAAATCTTAATGGCAGATGTTTACATTTATAGGGTTTCAATTCCTTCCAACACTACGTCATATGTAGAATGGACTGAATGTGAAGGTTGGCAAGGTCCAAGGCAACTATTGTATGATAGAATGCCATCTATTGATTTTGGGGCAATAGAAAACACAGTTTCAGCATCTTCGGCAGCTACGATTACAATAGTTGGAAATTGTACACCTGCACCCGAATGTGGGTGTGTTTATTTTGGTGAAACTACAACAACATCAACAACTTTACCACCTGTAAATTTTACACTTACACCGAGTTGTACAGGCACTGGTTTAAATGGTACTGGTAAAATTTTAGTTGATTCGTTTACGGGTGGTAATGGAACATATCAAAGTGTTGCAATAGGTACAACATCTGGGCAAGCATTTGCCGCAACACCTATTAATTTAAGTGGTGCAACATTTTATGAATTTACAAGTTTATTTAACAATACCTATTTTGTAATATTAAGAGATAGTAGTGGTTCATATACAATAAAAAGTGCAGTTGTAAGTTGTACAGCAACATCCACAACTACATCAACTACATCTACCACATCAACTTCAACTACATCAACATCTACCACAACTGCTGCACCTATTTGTACTTACAATGGTGGAAGTGTTGTTTTGGTTTATGGTACATCAACTACAACATCTACTTCAACTACATCAACCACAAGTACTACAACTGCTGGACCAACATCTACAACTACTACCAGTACATCAACAAGTACTTCAACATCAACAAGTACTTCAACATCAACATCTACTACTACGGCATCTCCTTACAATTATTATTCGGCAAGAAGATATGATTGTACAAATTGTAGTTTAGTACCTGGTACAGTTAAGATTAGATTTGCATCAACATTCTATGCAAATGTAAATAGATGGTATAGACCAACTACGCCGGATGGATACACATATAAACCAATAACATTATCAACAGCTGGTACTTCTATTGATTGTGATGAAACATCGTACCCAACTTGTTTAACTGCTTGTGGATTAACAACAACATCAACTACATCAACATCAACATCAACTACAAGTACTTCTACATCAACATCAACTACAAGTACTTCTACATCCACATCTACAACATCCACAAGTACTACAACTTTAGCACCATTTAGTATTAAAGTTCAGTTGGATGAGTATGATGGAGGTAATCCACCTTATTTAGATATGGACATGGTAGTTGCTGGCTCAACTTATTATTTTGATGGGGAAGTTAATGGATTAGTTCCGGCAAATGTTTCATCAAATATTACTTTGAAAACAAAAGATGGAATACCATCTCATCTTTGGGGTTCATTTACAACTGCTAGTGCAAGATTGAAAGTATTTGAAGATGGTATATTAATTGTGGACCAAGTTAACTTCTACAGAAAGAATGAAGGAGCTGTTGATTTTACATCTAACGTATTCTTTGATTCTACTAAGAGCTATATAGTAAGTGGTTCTAATTGGACATTTGTAGGAGCACAACCAACAACATCAACCACAACATCAACTACAAGTACTTCTACATCAACATCAACTACAAGTACTTCTACAACAACGTCTACAACTACATTACCACCAACAACAACGTCTACAACTACATTGGCGGGAACAACTACATCTACAACCACAACTTGCGGACCACTACCACCATATTCTTATACTTTATATTATGATTACGATGATGGGTTACCAATAGTAATAGGAGCAAATACAGCAAATGATGCTTGTAATTTAACTAATAGCTTCACTGTTTATTCATACGATAGTCCTTTGGTAGCTGGTAGTGAATTATTCCATGATGCGGGACCAGAATTTTGTTTTTATGAAATCAGTACATTGGTTTGGGATGGTCCAAGTCAAACATATTATAGAATTGGAAATGATGTTGTTAGATTTGATTATAATGATGGAAATGGTTTAGCAAACGCAATTTATGATTTCCCACAAAGTTGCGGAACAACAACTACAACATCAACTACAACTACAACAACCACAATAGCACCACCACCTTATAGTTTTATGGTTAGTGTATCAAATACAAGCGGACAGGATGCGTGTGCACAATCACCAAGTATAACCGTATACTCTTATGTTTATAGTGTTTTGATAAATGGTGAAACTTATTATGACCAATATGGTAATCCATTTGATGGAAGTACTTATAGTTATTGGTCAGATAATGCTGGTTCTTGTACATTTGGTGTGATAGGTAATGATGGGGTTTATACTTCATCTGGAACTTGTAGTCCTTGTGCTTAAAAAATATAATTAAAAGTAAATGTTTGTAACAATAACACTTAGTTCACCATTAGGGGCAAATTTAGGACCTAATTTCAATCTCACAGCAGATGTGGGGGTTGTTACTCCTAATACTGCAACTAGGACACAATTGTTAGCAGGAATTCAAGTTCAGGTTGATAATTCTGCAACTCAAGTTACTGTTACTTCTACGGGTTCTTGTACAAACGCAATAACAATTTACATTAGCGGGCAAACTACAACTACAACAACAGCTGCACCTGCACAATTTACAATAGGGTTTGATTCTAATAACGCATTTACATCTTGTGTAAATAGAACAATAGACCCAAGAATAGTTTACGCAGTAACTGGTGCAACTTTAGGTAATGGTGTTACTTTGTATTATGACCAACAACTAACATCACCTGTAATTCTTGGTTTTTATTCGGATGGTACAAATTGGTATAGAGTAACTGGACTTGGTGGTACTATTTCATCAAATGGTTCTTGTGCAACAACATCTACAACAACTACAACAGGTGCACCAACAACCACATCCACATCAACAACATCAACGTCCACGACAACGGGCGCACCAACATCAACCACAACAACTACATTAGCACCTGCTACATTTAGTTTAAGATATAGTACAATTAGTGGTGGAGATGCTTGTTATCAATCAGCAACAACTTACTATGCAGAAAATGGTTCATTGTTGCAAGATGGTACTGTAATATACACAAATGGAACATTGACTACATTAGCTCCAGCAGGTTGGTATTCGGATGGAACAAATTATTGGTATGTATCACCTACATGCTTTGAATACGATGTTACAAATGGTGGCGCAAGTGCTGTAAATGTAGAATTTAGAGATTGTGATAATGTTACAACTATTATTACTGTTGCTGCTGGTACAACTGAAAATATATGTGCTTCTCAAATTAATGAATTAAATGGATGTACAACTCTTAATAAAGGAGTTGGTATATGTGATATTACAACAAATGGTATTTTAACTAACCAAACTGCTTGTCCTGGCACAACAACATCCACAAGTACATCTACTTCAACAACAAGTACATCTACATCAACTTCTACTACATCAACATCTACAAGTACATCTACTTCAACAACAAGTACATCTACTTCAACAACTCAACCACCAACAACAAGTACTTCCACATCAACTTCTACTACAAGTACAACAACTGGTGCACCTACATCTACTACAACTACAACATTGGCTCCTGGTGAAAGTACAACAACTACTACATCTGGACCTACAACTACAACAACAAGTACAACTACTACAACCACAACAGCAGCACCACAATGTAATTACGATGGATTGACAATAGTTTGTGATGCAACAACAACTACAACTACTACGGAAGCATCAACAACTACTACAACTGCTGGAGCAAGTGCAACTCTAAATTGGAGTTTTAGTGAAGTTACTGGTGGTAATGGTATATACGATTTATATATAAACGCAGTATCGGTTGAGACTCGTAATAGTACCGCATTTGGAACTTATACTGTCTATGTTGGTGATGTAATTAGTGTTGGGTGTAATGCTGACCAATGTACAGGTGGTGGAAGTACTTATACGAATATTCAGGTGACGGGTGAAATAACAGATGCAGCATGTCAAAATAATGGTTCGATACCTTCATATGTTTCTCCAGGTTACACGGTTGTATCAGGAGATGTAGGAACTAATTTGTATATCGATTTACAAGTAAGTTGTGATGGAGCATGTATATAAAAAAATAAAAAATGGCAAGAAGTATAACATTAACATTAGGAGCAGGATTGGGAGCAGATTTAGGACCAAACTTTAATCTTACAGCAGATGTAGGAAGTGTAACACCATCAACTGCAACTAAAAGTGAATTGCTTGCAGGTAAAAGTGTAAGTGTTGATGATTTGGCAACTCAAGTTACTGTAACATCAACTGGTACGTGTACAAATGCAATAACACAAACAATACCATGTACCATACAAACATCAACTACAACATCTACATCTACATCAACAACAAGTACATCAACAACGTCAACAACCACATCAGCAACAAATTGTTATTGTTATACAATGACAGATGACCCAAATAATGTACCTAATGATTTATATTTAAGATACAGAAGTTGTTTCAATGGTACTGTAATTGATAGTTTGGTTAATTCATTACTGCAAACCGATAACGGAAATGGTACATATACATATCATGTTTGCGTAGACCAGTCTGGAACATATAATGTACCAGTTTGCGTTCAAAATAATATGGAAATATTCTGTCCAACATCTGCATGGATTACTACAAGTACCCCTTGTTCAAACGATGGGGATTGTCAATAATTTAAAAAAATAATAGTTATATTCAATAAAGGTTATGAACAAAATACAAGAGATTTTTACTGCTTGGGGTATATCTTTTAACCCAAATGATGAACAAGCAGAATTGGCATCCAAACGTATTGAAATTTGTAATGGATGCGAGCATAAAAAGCAAAATGCTATATTTAAAAATGTATGTGAACTTTGTGGATGTGCTTTAAAAGCAAAGGTATTCACACCAGTTAAGGGAGCATGTCCTGCTGGAAAGTGGGATGTTGTTGATGAAGTTCATGCAAAATATGAAGTTATGAAAAATTTACGTTTCGTTTGTGCCCAACCGGCAATTCCTTATTACACTTGGCAAGTAGAAGTTATGTTGAATAACTTTATAGAAATGGGTGTAAATCTTAATAATGTTGATATAGTTTGTTGGAAAGAGGACGGAATAGTACCAGAAGCTTGGTCTAAATTAGCAAATAATTATGCAGCAAGATTCTTTTTTTATGATGATACTAGAGTAACTAGAGATTATATATCATCAATCAGACCTAATATATTAAAACAACATTTTAAAGCACATCCTTATTTAAAAGATGAAACTATATTTTATCATGATTGTGATATTATATTTACAAAACCAATTAAAGAATGGATTACTGATGATATGATTAATGATGATAAATGGTATGGTTC
>JACCDZ011118674.1_pt1 | contig 10752 bp, 16 predicted proteins | sample 7449551 | NCBI WGS metagenome assembly JACCDZ01 (sample SAMN15323452, study PRJNA562643) | freshwater metagenome | isolation source: river surface water | place: USA:Blue River Watershed | collected 2017-08-18
ATTTAAGTCCTCTTGTGAATTTATGAAAAACAAAAATAATGGAGTTCAGTTTTTAAATCCTTTAACTGGATATCAGGTAGCAAATTAAAAATTCATAACAACTTAATTTCTATTTTAAAAGTATTTCATCTCTGCATGATATACTTTTTTAATGAAAAATTTTAAAATTTTAGAGCGAGACAGTTTTTTGGTTATGATTAATAATTCTGTCGATTCAAAGATTTTTAATTCGATAATAGTTGAGGAAGAAGGGACGAAACGAGATTTGTTAAATGATGGGGAATTTTCTTGTGCCTTTTTTGTGAGTGGAATTTTGGTAATTAATCAGTTGCTCACAAAGGTCCGAGCAACCGTTTCAAATCTTTCTGTGGATCTTTTTGCTAGTGAAAAATTCCGAGAAATTCCAGAATCAGAAATTCAAGCAGGAGATATTATTATTTGGGAGAAATTTGTTTTTCCTGATGGTTCGGTCAATGCGCACGTTGGATTTTATTTAGGAGACGAGTGGGCTGTTTCAACAAGCTACGCTAATAAAAAAGTAATTAAACATCACTATAAAAATTTTGGTCAAAACGGTGAGGAGAGAAAAATTGAAAAAGTGTTCAGGATTAATTTTTAAAACAAAAAAACCGCCACTGGGGCGGTTTTTCGTTTCTTCAAAGACTCTTTTTACATACCTCTGTGTTCCATCATCATTTGATTTGGTTTTTCGCTCTTATATCCAAGTACTTCCGGATTTAGCATTCCAAAAATCATAGCGATGTGGGCAACAATTAAAAATATCCCAACAAAGATGGCATGTCTTTTATTATTTTCATCTTGCGATTTATTTTTAGAAATAACATTGAATTCTAGCAGGGTTATTCCAAATAATGGAATTGCACCTAGTAAGTAGAAGGTAACGGCGATAAAGTCCCCCAAACCTCTCCATTCTTGATTTATACTTAGTGGTATAAAAGCAGTTATAAAAAGATATGTCGCAATCACCAAGAAATAAATTCCTCCAATAATTCCAGCAATCTTGTTTAGGCTTTTAACCGAACCAGATTCTTTCTTTGTAAACAACAGGTATAGTTCTGTGATTGCAACTATTTCAGCAAGTATAACTGGGATTGCCATGTAAATAATTAAATTCCATGGCTGATTAATAGCTAAGAGCTCCATGTAATGTGTCATTGTCATATTTTATTTTTTTAATTTAATAATTCTGCGATTAAATTAAAGCAGGTGGAGAGTGAAACGTTATAGCAATCCAAAAGAGTAATTTTCTAATTAATGATTTGAAGTCAATTAATAGTGTCTTTAATTTGCTTTTAAATATAGTAAGAGTAAAAAATACAAAAGCTATAATTAAAAATGGAATAAATATTTTGTTATAAGTTGAAGTTAAGTCTGTGTTGGCAGAATTAAAAATGCCGGCAGAAAAACAAGAGTGATTGTGTGGATTGGATAAGATGATTGGACAGGCAAATGAGTTAAATGAGAGTGTGGCTAATATTAATATCGATAACCAGAATTTCATGTTTCAAATATAACATCAATGAACTATTCCTGCCACTCTAAAATATTCCCAGCGATTAATTCTGTTTTGTCGGCTTTTCTAATGTGTTTGTATTGTCTTAGAGGAACATATTTATTGTGCGGAGATTCGTCCAACAATTCAGCCACCTCAAATAATTCATGTTCGGCAGTAATCCAATTGGTCCCAATTTTACTCAAATCAAATGGTTCGGAGTAGCTTTCTAAAATTTTTTTGCCAGTCTTTACATCAAAGTATTCATGGAAAAATGAAACCGCAATCTCGCGAAGGGTTTTATATACAGGATCGCGAAATCGAAGGGTTGCGTGATTTGTTTTGCTTATCGCGCCCCAATGATTATTAATTTTATACAAAGCGACAACGTGATCGTCACCGTTAAATGATTTTAGATCAAGAAGTAGTGGTTTTTGTCCGTGATACCACAAACAAATTCCGGCAAACATTGCACCTTCAATGCAGTGGGCAGTTCTGCCTTGCATAACACGGCGTGGGGACATATAAGTCTCGGCACCTATTTCCCAATTTATTGGCAAAGTGTCTAAAAACTTCTGAATCTTCATTGGGGTGTCGAGCCTTTTAACAACTTTCAATTCAGCTTTGTTTAGAATTTTTTCAAGTATTTGGGCGCCACGGCTTTTCATAATATTGATATTATCAGTAAAATATATATACTTAAAGCTCTTTATACACGTATGAAAACATCAACAAAAAGGAAGTCAAAATATGACATCGAAGATCATGGATTAAAAGTTAAAAAATCTAGCGCAGGATTGGGGCTTTTTGCGACGAGAGAAATTCCCAAGGGTAAATGTTTAATTGAATATTTTGGAAGAGTTATTTCAAAGGAGGAGGAGTATTCAAGCAACAGCAAATATTTATTTGAAATTAATTCTAAATTAACAATTGACGGAACAGATAGAAAAAATATTGCTAGATATATCAATCATTCGTGTAAACCTAATTGCGAAGTGGAAATTCACAACAAAAAAGTTTTTGTTTTTAGTAAAAGAAAAATTTTAGCAGGGGAGGAACTTTCTTATGATTATGGAAAGGAGTATTTTAATGAGCATATAAAACCAATAGGTTGTAGGTGTGTGAGGTGTTTGGTGAAATAAAAAACCACCAGCACTAAATTATGACCGGTGGTTTTTAAAAGGTTACTTAGACAAGATGCTAATTAGTATTGCAAGGCCTATAAAAATAATAATAGGAATAGCAAAAACTAAAAGAGAAATGTTGTTTGCTTGTTTTGCCTTAATAGGTAGTTTGTTTTTCCATCCATAATAAAATATTGCACCGGCAATGATAGGATTTAAAAAACACAAAATAACCATAAAAAATTTCTGTTTTGTTGTAAGTGAATCAGAAACTATTTGTCCTTCTGGAACTGAATTTCTTCCTTTAATCATCCAGATAATTGATGTAATCAAAACTGCTAAAATAATTATGTAACCCATGATATTTATTCTAATTTAAATTGATAGTTAAGCACAAATAAATCATATCATAAAAAAATTTGCTATAATTTATTAATGCTAAGACCACAAGAAACATTCAGACCCATTGCCGCATTTTATATTTTTGTTTTTTCTGTAGTCTCTTTGCTTGCAATATTGTTTATGCACCTGGCACTTGTAAATGAAATTGATTTTTTTAAGAATTTTAGTATCGACGCACTAATTGTTTTTTCTATTCTAATTGTTTTAATTCTTATTCCAAGAAATTTTAAGTGTTTAGTCGGTGGAAAAGTAATGCCAATTTTTAAAATCATTCTTGTTTTTCGTGTCCGCAGTGGAGGCTACGAAAAACTAGAAGAAAATGTGTATGAGCAAAGGAGATTGCGTTTAGAGGAAGATAAAAAAATTAAATCAAACCCATTTTTGTACACACTTTTCATAATTCTTATTTTTTTAAGTATTATTGGAATTGCTTTTTTAATGTTTTATTCTGCTACGGGTAATTTTTATTAAGAAGTGTTTGGTGAAATAAAAAACCACCCATCACTAGGTGGCGATTTCGAAATCTGAAATTGCTGACATAATGTCGTGAATAACTTTTGGTCTGCAGGGAATTCCTGGTGTGTAAAATTTGAGATTGGTGGAAATCTCATTCATTTCCATAACCCTGTCCCGGTTGATGTTGCTCCATTGAACAGTTCCAAGGATTAGGGTGAAGTCTACGACACCAGCCCTTAATTCATCTTTATGTTCAGTCGGCTCGTATGCCGTAATGTGTAGGTGAATGTTTGTTGTGTCTTTGTCACTGCCGTACCCAAAATTCATTTCGTGCTCAAACAGGGCAAACCATACACCGTTTTTACCCTTGAGTTTTTGATACATCATGAAGGATTTTGTTACTTCACCGAGTTTGTCATGCTCACATGATTCATCCTTCAGGGCACCGGCTGTGTCCCAATCCAACATATCAACCATTCTGTCGATTGCTTCCAATCTTTTTTCGTTCTCCTCATCCTCAGTAGACAGACCGAACGATGGTTGACCGACATCTTGATCTACCGCTTGAATCGGCGTCCACTCTGCACCGATCTCGCCAAATTTGCTTTGGATGAAATCCATTAAGTTTAACGAAGGGCTTTTGCTCATATATTTGCTCCGATTGAAATCTAGCATAAAGTCTTAAAATGACAATATAAATAAAAAACCACATAGCAAAAGCTATGCGGAGATGTATCTGCTGAAATCGATGATCCTTGATAAAATGCTAAATATAAAAGGGTGATCAAGATCGTCGATTTCTTCCTGGTCGGTGTGTATTATTGTGACCCCACTGAATTTCCAATTTCTTTTTGGACTTATGTATTTCCAACACAGAGTACCTAGTATCCTTCCGAAGTTGATCACTTCTTCTTGTTGATCATTGGTGACAACAAATGCTTGCTGTTCGAGAACATAAAGATAGAGGTGTTCCATCTCCTTGGAATTTCCATTCAGTGCGATTTCTGTTTTATTCAACAGATACCACAATCTGTTTTTTCCTCGGATTTGTTGGTACATCCCAAATGCCTTCTTGAATCCTTCGGGAATATCTTCCTTCGATTCCTGGGATATTTCTTGTGCAAGTTCGTGGGGTATACCGAGCATTAACCATTCTGCTTGAGCTTTACATAATGCTCCTTGGATGAAATTCATCAATTGGATTTCGAATGTTTCCATATGTGTATGTGCTGTTCGGATTAAAAATAGCATAACGATTTCAAAATACAATGATGAAAATAAAAAACCACCCATTGTTAGGTGGTCGATGATGGCGGATAGGATTTCTGCATCCAACTGGCTATCTTAATGATATCAAAAGCTGAAAGATCTAGCTTTACTTTATGGAAAGCCTTATCCATGCCAAGTGTTTTTTTGTAGAGGGCCACCTCATCAGGAGACAATATTCCAAGAATTTCTTCTCCAAAAAAAGTGGCTTGTTCGCTATTTATCATTGCTGTATGACTCACAGCTTTCATGAGTCTTTCCAGAATATGAATTCTTGCATCGTAGTCACGGATTTTTTCGGGCAAGGAGTCGTCCTTTGTTCTTTTCCACTCAGAGTGCATTTCTGCTGAATTTCTTGCAAATTCTTCTTTGAGACAGGCGATGAAATCACGCGCATTTGTTATTTTCATGAGGTGTAACTGGTTTCGGAGTTAATATAGCATATATGAGTAAATAAAAAAGACTCACGTAAAAAACCCAGATCAGGGTTCTTTTAAGAGGTCTTAGTTGTTATAATTATCCAATGATTGAAAATCAACAACCAAAGAGTGCTGAAAGTGTAGCTGAAAATAAAGTTGCAATTATTAATCCAGAGGCAAAAACACCCGAGCTATTTAAAGAATTTTTAGATATTGATAAGCAAATTTTTCCTGATATGGAAATTGAAGAAGATGAGTTAAGAGAAACTTTTGAGAGTGGTGGTATTCAAGTTGCCCTTAGGGATCCACAAAATAAACTGATCGGATATCTTCTGTCTGTTCCATACGAAGAGGCGATAAATTTTTTATCTTCAGACGACACCGATTTAACTCCAAAAGAAAAAACTTTATATATTGAAACGATCGGCATTTTAAAGGAACATCGTTCAGTAAAAAATGTTCTAGCAATATGGAACGCATTAAAAGAAAAAGCAATACAAGATGGTTATAAAACTATTAATGGACATTTCCGTGTTTCAGAAGGTTTGAGCCAAGTCGTGCAAAAAAGATTAAAAGGAAAATATTTTAGAACAATGGAAAATTGGTCTGATTTTGGGGAACCTTTTGATTATATTGAAATTGATTTGTTGGGTGACGGTGATTAAGTGTTTTTAAATAAAAACCCCAAGGCGCACGTGGCGTCTTGGGGGGGGCGGACTTAATTATCTTCCAAACAAACTTGTGAACAGGTGCTGAAGCAGTTGCAATCCTTCTTCGGAATCCTCTTCCGATTCCCTGATAACAGAAACGGCCCATCCGGTGTGGATGGTAAGGTCGCCTTCGCCAGCCATATCCAATTCCAACCGTAGCAAGGTCCAGAAGACTGTGTGCACAGCCTTTGCTTGAGCTACTTTGGTATTTTCGATCTGTCGGAGACTCTTCAGCAAGGCGAGAATCTTGTCGCCGTGCTCATCACATTTTTCATCCACGCAATCGGGGTCCAAATGCAACCTTTGGTGAGCCTCCTTCTCCTCTTGGATTTCTTTTTTGATAGCGTCGACTGCACGAGTCGCTTCGTCGCTGATTTGACCCAGATAGCACTGAAGCTGACGAAGTCCTTCGGGAACGACCCCGATAACCTCATCATCTTTTCCGAGCGGAGTTGTTGGTTCGGTGATTGGTGTGTTTGCACTCATTTCTGCGAAAAGTCGCAGTCCGTTGATGTTTGTCATAGTGGTATGTTTCTTTTTCGTGGTGTAACAAAACAGCCAATACAGAGATAGGTGATCAATATAATGAACTGTCGGCTTGCATATTAAAACTACTTTGTTTGATTGTCAATAGGCCGTAAGTACATTCAACCTGTTATTGAAACACTATTAGTAGAGACCTTCCTAAGGGTGTTACAGAGTTATTTCTTAATTTTAATATAAAGTTCCTCAACCTCTTTTCTGGCCCACGGAGTCCTGCGAAGAAACTTTAGACTGGATGAAATACTTGGTTCATTCCAAAAGCATCGAATATTTACATTCTCTCTCAAACCTTTCCATCCGTAAATTTCATACAGCTCTTCGAGAATCATTTTTAGTGTCTTATTTTCTAAAGGATTTTTCATGTGAGTATTATATCAAAAAATATTAATCTGATGTTTGTTGAAAGGGGGTTGGGGTGCGGTGAGATTAGAACTTGTTTGGGTAAATAAAAAACACCCCGTAAAGACTGAATGTTCTTTTGATAGGGTGTAATAGAAATTACTATTTGTCTGCCAATTCTGAAGCGAGCTTTTGTTTGAGTCGAGCTAAAACCAGTATGGCGGTCTCCTTCACGTCATTAATGATGAGGGTTTTGCCTGTTTCCATCACATATTTGATTGTCAGGTTTTCCATGACACTCGTGATGCGTTCGATCAGCTGATCGTCATTTTCGGCCTTGAAACACTCAAGCATTTTTTCTTTGATTTCGGGTTCTTTTGCGTCATCAAGGAAAGTTTTAGTTGCGAAATCGATGAAGTTCATTGGGTCCGTATTGTTGTTTGGGTTCTTTGCCGTTTGTATTATTAACATTAATTATTCTGTACGTCAATTTGGTTGGATAATCTATACACATATTCGTTTCGGATCTGAAAGAAGTTGAAATATATTTAACACATGTTGGTAATTAAAAGGAAAACCACCTAAATATAGGTGGCCTCAGACTGGTGCGAGTCTGGAATAAATTTCTGAGCGAGACCATCAGAAGTGTCTCTATGAAATCTTTGCACCATTTTTAAATTGTCTAAATATTTGGAGGCTCGATATATCGAGCGTCTATTTTTTGATAGCAAAAATGAACTTTGAATATTTGGGCCATCGACCATCCAAGCCACCACTATAGGGTCTAAGATGGAGACAACGACTTTCTCTCTCGATTTGCAAAACTTGTTCATCGAACATGCCTTTTATCGGTGTCATGGCTACCCATAGAAGTTCTTCATCGGGCTGATTGATGTATTGAGTACGAATCTCAAAACCCTCTCGAACCGAAAGAAGTCTTCCTCCCTTGGAGATAATTGCATCGTGAATTTCTGAGCCAAGAGCCCATTCTTTTCCGGTGAGTTGACCGACGTCCAGGACACATGCTTCAAATTTGTAACCCTCATTTTCATCTGTGGATTCACTGAGAGCAGTACTGGCAAAATCAGAGATTAGGATAATTCTCGAATCAGTTTTTTGCACTGGCTCAAAGTTTCTATCCACTTCGACTGAAACCTCAAGAAAGGTTTTCAATTCAATTTCTGGCATTGAAGGGCCGTCTGGTTTATGTTGTGTACTTTTTTCATTATTCTTAGTGCCTTATGGCTTAGAAAGCTTTACAAGAGTAAAGCGCTTTAAGCCATAAATCACTTAAATATCTTTATTTATTATAGCATCATAAATTGTAAAAGTCAAGTATGGTGGAGAACTGTAGAGGATGTTCGAACCGAAATTATGATGTCAGATTATGTTTATATACCTGAAATACCTAGATATATAATAGATAAAGCCTCAAAATAAGCCCTCAAAGGGTGTTTTGATAGTGAGGGGACTATCCGTTGGGGTTTGTTCTTTTTCTTTCCTATATAGGGGTGTCGCTATAGCACGAAAATGGTTTGTATTTAATATCTAAAAAAGGTATGATTTTACTTAACCATGTTGCAAATTAATATTAAAATGAATGAAATGACAAGAAAGTTTCAAAAGGGTAATAATGTTCTATTGGATATGCGAAGCACCTTTATTTACTGCATAGTTTAAATATTTATTATAAGAAGAATATTTTATGAAAATTGATCAAGTTACGAAAAAAAAATCTTCAAACTCAACTTTGCGTAAAGCAAACAAAGCTAAAAATGATGAATTCTATACTCAACTAATTGATGTAGAAAAAGAATTAAAACATTATAAAGAACAATTTAGAGACAAAGTAGTGTATTGTAATTGTGACGATCCTTTTGAGAGTAATTTTTTTAAATATTTTGCTTCTAATTTTAATGCTTTAGGTTTAAAAAAACTTATTGCCACAAGTTATAAACCATCACCAATTGCCAATACTCAGTTAGGATTATTTGGAAATGATAAGACCTTAAAACAATCTAAAGGTCGGCCTAAAAATACTGCAAATAAATTTATTATCAATGAAGTAAGTGATATAGACGAAGACGGAGCTTTTGATTTACGAGATATTGCTGAACAACTTAAGGCAAATAAAAATAATGAGTGGTCACCAATGGAGAGTGAAGGAGATTTTAGAAGTGAAGAAAGTATAGAACTTTTAAAACAAGCAGACATTGTAGTGACTAACCCGCCGTTCTCGTTGTTTAGAGAATATATCGCACAGCTTGTTGAACACGATAAAAAATTTTTAATTATCGGGAATACAAATGCGATAACTTATAAAGAAATTTTTAGATTGATAAAAGACGATAAATTACGTACTGGATATACAAATTTTAATGTTGGAATGTTTTTTGAGGTGCCTAAGGATTGGGAAAAATATCATCATATTAATGATGATGGTAAAAAAATTGCAAGGGTTTCAACTTCATGCTGGTTTACAAACTTAGATGTAGATAAACATAAGCAAGATATTGTTCTTTATAAAAAATATAATGAAATCGATTATCCAAATTATGAAAATTACAAAGCGATTGATATTTCAAAAGTTCAAGAGATACCGATGAATTATAAAAAAGAAATGGGGGTTCCAATTACTTTTGTAGACAAATATAATCCTGATCAATTTGAAATAATTGCTCTAGGTATAGTCGGTAGTATTAAATTTACGAAAAATAGAAAAATGGAAATTTTTAAAGACGGTAAATCAACAGGAAAATTTACAATGAATGCAAAAGGTACATTATATAGAAAATATAACCCCGAAAAAGATGAAAATCCTGCTTTTAAGGATATTGAAACAGGAGATTTGTATTCAAGCATCTATGCAAGAATTATTATTAAAAACAAAAAACCACAAAAATAATATGAAAAAAGGAATTATTTATATCATGATAACTGCTGTTTCTGGTTTAATAAAAATCGGTCAAACTGGTACTAAGAATTATTCTGAAAGAATGAGATTTTTAGAAGCAAATGGGTATTCAAATGTTTCTGGTTTAAAGAGATTTTTTGCAATCGAACTTGATGATTATGTAGACAAGGAAAAACTTTTACATGAAATATTTAATAAACACCAAGTTGGGGATAGTGAATTATTCGCACTAGATTATGAACTGGTCAGACAATTACTGCTATCTTTTGATGGTGAAGTTATTTATCCTGAAAATACAGATAAAGAAAAACAATTTGATAAAGTTTCAGAGATTAGAAATGAAAGTAGATTATTTAGTTTTTATAAAAAAGGATTAAAGAATGGTGATGAAATAGTGTTTGTTAAAGATAATAAAATAAGTGCAAAAGTTTGTGGAGAAAGAGAAGTTGAATATGAAGGTCAAATTTGGAAACTATCACCACTTACTTATAAAATATTTGAACAAAGAGGTGAATTAAATGAAAGTGGAGCTTATCATGGTGCAACTTATTTTGAATACAATGGAAAAAAATTAAAAGACTTACCTAATATTAATTAAATAATATGAAAATAGATTTACATAAAATAAAAATTTCTGAAGTTGTAAAAGATTATAAAGACAGTGCTGAAGAAGGGGTTTCTGCTTTTGATGGAAAACTTGATATCCGACCTAAGTATCAACGAGAATTTGTATATAGTGGGAAACAAAGAGATGAAGTAATTAGAACTGTCAAAAATGGGTTTCCTTTGAATGTAATGTATTGGGTAAAAAAGGAAGATGGAAATTTTGAAGTGTTAGATGGACAACAAAGAACAATCAGTATTGCTCAATTTGTAAATGGAGATTTTTCTATTGTGTTCAATGGACGTACAGCAATGTTTCATAACTTAACCAAAGAAGAGCAAGAACAGATTTTGAATTATGAACTCATGATTTATCACTGTGAGGGTGAAGAAAAAGAAAAACTTGATTGGTTTAAGATTATTAATATTGCAGGTATGGAACTAACAGATCAAGAACTCAGAA
>JACCDZ011787242.1_pt1 | contig 10752 bp, 8 predicted proteins | sample 7449551 | NCBI WGS metagenome assembly JACCDZ01 (sample SAMN15323452, study PRJNA562643) | freshwater metagenome | isolation source: river surface water | place: USA:Blue River Watershed | collected 2017-08-18
AGCCTCTGATCCGCTCATACGATTTTCTCTTACAAGGCATTGACCTGAAAGACTATTCCAGGCGCAAAGGGTGGAATATTAGTTCGCTATTATTTGGGATAGCAAGAGAACAAAGGACCTAAGTCCCAATCACCCGAAAGCCCTACCGTTTTTAAGTAAGGGAAGGATGGTGAAAAATTTGCGGACTATTCAGAGGTTAGAAGCTTACGCGCACTACATCATGAGACAAATTGGTCACTTACAGTTGTTCTTGGCTTGGGCGCTGCTCAGGATGAGCAGACCCTGCCTGCTCCCATTCTAGAGCGAGGGGCGAAAACGCTTTGACTGTTCGTCGCCGATGAATCTGGGTTTCGATTCGAGCCTTCCTGGTAATATCCTCGGGGACGAGGAGATACCCGTCCGCCGCCTTCTCGGGCTCCATGTCGCTGCTCACTAAACGCTTTGAGAAATTGTACGGACCCAGCATGCGGCGTAGGTTACCATCTGAAAGAAATATCGGTCAAACTCCTTACACATTCAGTTCAAATTCTTGACAAGACAGGGTTGTTTGCTATGGTCTTTTAAGCGATCTTTGCCTTAATGAAGGACTCCATCTATGAAAATCACGATCTCCCTCCTCTTAATTCTGTGTTCGGGAATGAGTCTCTCCCTTGATCAAGCTCTCGCCCAGGTCTCGAATCTCGATTCCGTTCGAATCCTAGATGGAGGACTCGCCTTCGCCAGTGGAATGATTGAGAAGACCTCCCCGATCGACGGGACCGTGAACCTAATCACCGGTGACAATCAATCATCGGGGAATCGAATGCTCTTAGGAAAAGGAGACTCCCTCTATCTCAAGCTGGATAACCCTGCCGATGTGGCATCCGGAGATCTCTTTACCGTGTATCGACGGGTGCGAAAGGTATTTCATCCGGTCACTCGAGAATACCTTGGGTTTGTGGTGAATCGCTCCGCCGTTGTAAGGGTAACAGCTGCCGATCACGCCCTCACAACGGCGGAAATCGTGGTGAATTTTGGACCGGTTGCCCCCGGGGATCCGGTCGCGCGATTTAGAGATCCAGCCCTGGATGCCACTACCAGCACGGCCACGAACGCGGCCGACCTTGAAGGGATGATTATTGAGCTTCAAGCCGACCGCACGATGACATTGGTTTCGCAATCTAATGTTGTCTACATCGATCGTGGAAGAGAAGATGGACTGAAAACAGGGGACCTCCTCGATATTCACCGTCATAGTGTTGGGCTACCGCCTCGCAAAATCGGGCAGCTTAAAGTGCTCTCCGCGGAGGCACGCACAGCCGTTGCCAAAGTCCTGAGGGCAAATACCCGTGTGATCAAGGGAGATCGGTTCAAATTCGTCGGAGTTCCTGAGACCTCCACTCATCCTGTTGTCGCACTCGCGCATGCATCGGCAGACCAGAGCACTCCATCGCCTGTTGGACCAACTGCCGATTTGGTTACCAGTAAGCTGAAAGTACACGACGCCTCCGGACAAAGTCGCCTGAACCTGGGCGAGTTGGCCAAGTTTTTGCGCTATGAATCAGGAGATGCTGCGATCAAGCCTGAGAATTATGCCGTGCTCGATCAGTTCATCGAATATCTCCGCACTAGCGGCGATGCCCGATTGATTCGCGTTGAAGGTCATACCGATAACGTCGAAATCGGTCCTTCCCTCAAGGCTCGTTATCCGAGCAATTGGGAACTATCCAAGGTCCGTGCAAACGGTGTTCTTCGCTATCTTGTTGAGAAAGGCGGTGTTGACCCAGCCAGAGTCACAGCCATCGCCCTCGGGGACAGCAAGCCAACCTCGTCGAATGAGATGGAAGAGGACCGCAAGAAGAATCGCCGAGTGGAAATCGTGATGTATCCCGCCGAGACCGATGCTTCTGAAGAGCCCCCTCCTGGCCACACGTTGAACACGACTGCTTCTCATTTGAGTGCGCACGGAACTGCCGATCAACCGAGCACTTCTCTCTCTACTTCGGATACAGGAAGCCCGGTCACCCCTGGAACCTTGTCTACCGACGATTCTTCGCAGACTCCCCAGGCTGGAACTGGCAATCGTGCTGGTACTCCCGATATCGGCAATCCTTCCACGAAAATGGAGCCGAATAAGCCAGATGCCTCCCAGCAACAACCAGTAAGCGGGACGTCGACGGAGTAGGATCCCTCGCGAAGGGTAGACTCATCATAACTCCTCGGCACACGAATCCCCCTGCTAATCCCTCTTACCCTGGATAGGCCACACATCCGGTGTCCTTCATGATCTCGTACTGTTAGAATGCCGTATGGCTCTCCAGGGTGTCTCGTTCTCGCGGCCTCAAACAGAGGCTCTGTTTGCGGATGTACTCGTTCCACGTCACATCACCAAGACGTTCACCTATCTCGTTCCCACCTCCATCACGCAACGTCTTCAGACTGGCAGCCTCGTCAAGGTGCCATTCGGCCGATCCGTCCTGGAGGGGGTCGTGGTTTCCATCAACTCCCACCTGGCACCCGAGCTAACGTCTACGTCCCTAAAGACTATTCTTGCTCTGGTTGAAAATGAGCACAGTTCGACAATCTCCCCCACTCTGCTTGAGCTCTCTCACAAAATTGCACAGTATTATGTGGCCCCCTGGGGCCAATGCCTTCGATTGCTCTACCCTCCAACACCCGCTTCCTCCACACGCCTGATAGCCACTCAACTCGGGCGCATGGCACTGGAAACAGGTACCTGCCCGGACTCTCTGCGACCGATTCTTCAACGAATTGCCCACCGAGTTTCCGGAATCTTGTCATCCACGCTCCGCCCAACCCCACGTGACCATGCCTCGCGGGCGATCGACACCCTCATCGAACGCTCGTGGATCAATCGCATCCTCTCGGACAAAGGACGTATCTCGGCTCGCAAGCGACGGGGTACTCCCCTGGCTGAGCCAGATGGGCAACAGACATTGCATCACGCAGTGATCGACACCGACCAACTCCCCGAGATAGACCCTGCCTGGCGCGCTCATCTTCACAAGTGTTTTCAGGTCGACCACATGAAGAAAATCGTTCTCCACGCTCCATGGCAACACCGCATCGCAAGACTGGCGGAGGCCATTCGTCAAGCACATGCACGCAACAAATCAACGATTGTGGTATGCGGAGAGACTGCCAAAGCACGTTGGCTGACACACGTGCTCGCACTACTCACCGGACTACAGATCGTCTTCATCCAGCCACCCAGCTCTCCTCAACGATGGAAGCGTCATCAAGGCTCGACTCCGACTGTAATCGTGGGAACCCGTTCGGCTGTCTTTGCTCAGCTCGATTCAGTCGGGCTCATCTGGGTTGAAGGAGAAGAGGACTCAGCCCTCAAAGAACCCAAAGAGCCTCGGTATCACGCCAGGGACGTGGCCTGCCTACGAGCGAAGCAAGATCGCGCCGTCGTAATACTTGCTTCGGAACACCCATCGATGGAATCGCAGTTCGATCCCGAAGCCGAGGTTGAGCGCATCCAGCAGGACGTGAATCTTCAGCCCAAGATTGAGCTGGTTGATCTCACTAAAGAACGGAGAGGAACCCTCCTGAGCCAGGGCCTCCGTTCTGCCATGCGTGAAGTACTCGAGTGCAAGAGAAAGATTCTGTTATTCCTCAATAGGAGAGGGTACGCCAGAACGCTGATCTGTCGAGACTGTGGCTGGGTACCTCGTTGTCCTTCCTGTACGGTCGCACTCCCCTACTATCGAGAAGTCGGCAGTCTGACTTGTCGGTACTGCGGAGTTGGGGAACAATTGCCTGACGACTGTCCCCTCTGTCACGCAACCCACGTGAGTCCCGTTGGTGAGGGCACCGAACAGGTCGAAACTGAAGCGCATCGCTTGTTTCCTCATGCCACGATTGTACGCCTGGACAGTGACACACTGCGCCATCCAGCCACCGCCCGATCACTGTGGAAACGTGCCAGATCGAAATCTTACGACATTCTGATAGGGACGCAAGCACTGTTCACCCGTGAGCCACTTCCACAGCACCATCTGGTTGGGATCCTTCAGGCAGATTCCGGTTTGCATGTCTCGGATTTTCGAGCCGCGGAGCGGACGTACCAACTCCTTGTTGATGCAGCGAGCTCGGCGTACCCGGCATCCACTGGCGGGCGTGTCATCCTACAGACCCGCCTCCCGTCCCACCACGCTGTACAAGCTCTCTTATCTGGAAATCCTCATGTGTTCTACAATGAGGAACTCACCGCGCGTCGGCTTCTCAATTATCCACCGCTGTGCCATTTAGCCGATCTCACCGTTGCCGGACACAATACGGCCCTTGTCGAAGAGGCTGCCATTCGCTGGGGCTCATCCCTTCAGCAACCGCCCTCTGCCGAAGAACATCATGTTGTGGTACTTGGACCCGTACCATCACTGGGAAGACAAGCACAAGGCCAGCATCACCGTCGCCTCCTGGTGAAGGGAGCCGATCCCAACATCCTCGCACGTCGGCTCCGGGATTCGGTTGAGAGCATGGAAAGGCAATACCGACAGAAGCAAATCAAATTCGTCGTCGATATGGACCCGGTCGAGAGCGGATAACGTTACACGACTTTCCTGTTCCTCGAGGGCGATATAGACGTCCTGGTCGGCTCATCATCGGACAAGGGCTGATCTGTTCGCCACGCTCGTTTGAACAGACCATAAGAAAACGAAATCCAAAATACAGAAGCGAACAGACCCAGCACAACCGCTGAAAGGATTGCTCCCATCTCGGCCTCAGGGAGCGATTCCGACGGGCCCTTGAGCTGAATCATCAACACCACCGGCCATGCAAAGCTTTCCAGCCCAAGTAACAACGTCGCCCATGCCCAAATCTCGGTAATCGACTCTGCCTTCAGCCAAAGAAAGATCCCCACGACGAGCGCCCATCCGAGCACAACGACCGGAGCAACTGTTCCCCAGATCAGCCAAAATCCGACAACGGCTACGAGGATCCCCAGAAGGCAATTCAGCAGTCTCATAGAGATGAACCACACACGGGACGGGGCACGAGTCTGACGAGATTGCCGGACGATGTCAATGCAAAGAAAAAGAGCGCACTGAAGGGTTGCTTAGCTCATCACTTCGGCAGCGACCGCGTCGAGGAGAGCCTGACGTTCAAAATGGCTTTTGAAGTGTCCGCCTTGCTCATAACATGGTTGCAACATCCAACAAATTAGGGACGTCGACTCCATCAGTCCCTCAGGTCATGGCAATGATCCGAGCATCTGGAAACTTACGCCGAAGTGCCGTGATCGCCTCCAATCCGTCCTGATCAGGCATAAGAATATCCATGAGGACAAGGTCGGCGGATTGTTTGTGATAGCGCGCAAGTCCCTCTTTTCCACCACAAGCCGCTTCGACATGATACCCCTCCCCCTCCAAGGTGTCACGGGTCAGCCGACGTATTTGGACTTGATCGTCAACGATGAGGACCGACAACATCCGGCACCTCAGTTTGCGACGCCGAAGGATCCGATCCCCGCTGTGGGGGTGAGATGGATTCCGGATAGGAAGCGGCCTGATCCGACGCGCGGCGAATGGTTTGAGCCAGCTCACGAGCGTATCGACCGGCTGCAATCACTTGTTGAAGATGTCGATGGGCTTTGCTTTCTGGAGGAATCAGCGGAAGGGCCAGCTCGCTGAAACCAAGCACTGCGGTAAGGCGGTTGTTGAACTCATGAAAAACACTACGAGGGATGGTCCGAGGTGATTCCATCGTGGAGGAGGGTGGCGTAGCAGTCAAAATGGCTCTCTGATCTGTGATATCGACGAGCATCCCGACGGTCTGGCGGGGTTGAGTTGATAGATGCTCTCGGTCAAACCAGGTCATGTAACAGAGACTGATCGTGCGAATGGCTCCATCTGGCCGAACAATGCGATAGGTCACCTCAAAGATCCGATCCTCATGGGCGTTTTTGACAGATCGGGCCATCACGTTCACCATCTCTCGATCAGAGGGATGGACCAGCTGTAGATACCTCTCCAGAGAAGCCGGTTCCTCCATTCCGATGCCATGTATGGTCCGTAGGATTGGAGACCACCAGACGGTACCGTCTTTATGGTCATATTCAAAGATCCCGATGTGCCCAGCCTGTACGGCAAGATCCAAGCGCATCTGATCATCCCGGAACGTTCGATCAGTTTGACGGGATGTCGTGATGTCCACAATGGTGACCAGGAGTGACGGCCCCGAGGAGAGGGCAATCGGGTACAAGCCGATCTTGGAGGGGAATCCCGAACCATCTTTCCTCAAACTAGATAATTCCACATCGGTTCTTGAAAGGCCGTCTGCCGAAGCCGACAAGATATCCCGAGATTCACAAGCATACTGTGCACGATCGGGAATCTGAAATAGGGAATCAACAGGACGGCCGACGAGTTCCCCGTACACATACCCGAACATCTGTTCAATCTTCCCGTTGGCAAGAGAGATCGTTCCTTCCCGACTTACCAGGACCATCCCGATGGTAGAGGCATCCAAAACAACCTTGAGCTGGAGCACTCGTTCCTCCGCCAACGTCGCCATAAGCTTATAGTCGGTAATGTCTTCGATGGTTCCCGACATCCGAATCGGCTGATCCTGGAGTCCACGCATGAGGACGCCCCGACAGCGGACAAACCGTACCACGCCGGAGGGTTGAATGATCCGACAGTCGATATCGTATGGGCGGTCGGAGGTAAACGTCTCTTCGAACAAGGTGAGAACGCGATCACGATCCCCTGGATGAACCGCATTTTTGAAGGTCTCATAGGTTGGTGGCACTGACCCAGGCTCGTACCCCAAAATCCGGTACTGTTCGGCTGACCACAGCTCGGTACCATGCGCAACGTCCCAGGCCCAACTGTTCATATCCGTCATGGACTCCGAAGAGCGAAGATCATGGAGACCCTGGGCGACATCATCGCCCCTTCGATCCGCAGACAACCGGTCTGAAAAACAGATCAAAAGCGATTCCTGCGCCTCCCACACGATTGGAGTGGTCGACATCTCGATAGCAACGGTACTTCCATCTCGATGCAGGACTCTGGTTTCCCACCGATGCTCTGAATCAGGTGATGTTCGGGTGAGCTGTTCTCGAACACCCTCTTGGAAATCCTGATGAATGAAGTCCAAGAATGTATGGCCGAGAACTTGGTATTCGGAACTCGCTCCGAGGAGCCTTAACCCAGCCATGTTCACGTACACAACATCTCCATCCGTCGTCACCAACATTCCTTCTGAGACGGACTCGCACAACACGGTGGGTGACGGTCTCCCGCTTCGATCGGCTTCCAACGCTCGAACATGTGAGATATCGCGCATGATCCAAATAACTGTAATCAGTCGCCCAGCCCGGTCCTTGATCGGAGAAAGCGTCACCTCATTCCAAAATGACGTGCCGTCCTTTCGATGATGACGAACAGAGACTTGACAAGCCCACCCATCCTGAAGGGCTAGCCCAAGTTTTTCCATGGATGCCCGATCGGTATCGGGGCCACTCAGAATCGTGCTGGCTCGACCGAGGACTTCATCCTTCGCATAGCCGGTCAATGCAAGGAAGGCTCCATTCACCTGGCGGATAGGGTGATGCGGGAGTGTGGCGTCGGTCACGAGGACACCACACTTCGTCGCCTCAATAACCTGGGCTTTCAGGAGGTTCTCACGCTGGAGTCGAAGAACACGCCAGAGGGAGAGACTCAGGAGAAGCAGCATTCCTAGGAAAAGACCGGCTGCCATGAAGGACAACCTCCCGGTAGGCCAGGACAACACAGCGGTGTCTGACAACCCGCGCTTGTTGTCCGCACACTCGGAAAGAACTAAGGGCCACAACAAGAAACGGCGATGAGACTCCTTCTCCAACATGCACTGGAATCTCGACGCCCTTTTTAGTTATGAATCCGAATACAGCAGGGTAATCTTACAGAAACTGACCGAGGAACACCAAAGGATGATGGGGTTACAAGAGACAAATTTTGCCTCTACTGAGCTAGAGCCGAATGTGATGAGCCTATCCTTGCCGTTTCACGAAAAATGCCGCGGCCTGTGCACGTCGCGTGATACGAAGTTTCTGAAAGACGTTCGCCAGATAGTTCTTCACCGTTTTGTCGCTGAGTCCGAGGGCCACGGCAATTTCCTTATTGGTCTTGCCTTCGGCAACCAGCGCCACCACTCGTTCTTCTTGAGATGATAGTTGATCCGTACCCGGCGTGGCCGGAAGGTCGTGCAGGCCTCTCAGCCATCGTAGCGCACGCTCAGTTACCATCGAATCGAGAATTGATTGCCCCCTCGCAACCGACCGAATGGCTTCTAGTAAGGCCCCGGAATCGATTTCTTTGAGCACATAGCCCTGTGCACCAGCGAGGACGGCTGCCAGCACAGAATCATCATCAGCGTACGAGGTCAGGAAAATGACTCTGGTGCTGGGAAGCATCCCAAGAATCTCGCGACAGGCATCGACTCCGGACCCATCGGGGAGACGGACATCCATCAATATGATGTCGGGTTTCAACTTTTGGGACTGCAGAATCGCGTCTCCCATAGTACCGGCTTCCCCGATGACACTGACGCCTTGATTCTGGCTCAGTACCGTCCGGAGCCCTACCCGAATCACTTCGTGATCATCGACGAGCAACACTCGGATCGTTTGTGTTTTAGTCATGAGCATAGGTCGTGTCCTTTGGCAAATCGAGAATGATCCTCGTCCCTTCGTTTGGCTTCGACTGAATGGCAAACCGGCCGCGGACCTTCTTAGCCCGTGCGGCCATATTGCCCAATCCATGCCCAACTCCCTGCGTCAAGCTGGCGTTAAATCCGAGCCCATCATCCTGAATAGCAAGACGTACACAACGACGAAGCGAATAGAGCGATACCATAATCCGCCCGGCGCCGCTGTGACGCAGGGCATTGCTCAAGCCTTCTCGGACGATGTTGATGACATGGAGCGCCTGTTCCGTGGACAGTTGTCGGGCGGCTATGCCTTCGATTCGAACCATACACTTGGCCGCTGCTGAACTGCACATGGTTCGGATCATATTTCGAAGCGCCGTTGGAAAATCTCCACCTTGGATGACGTGAGACTCCAATCCCGCAATGAAGTTTCTGACCTCTCCCATCACGTGGTTGAGCTGGCCGATCCCCTGATTGAGCATCGACGTGAGTTTCGCCACGTTCTGATCAGGCTGTTGCCGAATCATCGGTTTGCACGCCTCTAACCCAAGCCCTACCGCATACAATGATTGGAGAATACCATCGTGCAGATCCTGGCTGATCCGCTCTCGTTCTTGAAGTGCCGCATGCAGATCTCGTTCGCGCTGGAGCAGCATCTCCTCCATCCGCTTGCGCTCCGTGATATCGGTTGCCGCTCCCAGCACCATATGGACTTGCCCTTCGTCATCGAAAATCGGCCTCTTGACCGTCTGTAGCCAGCGTGTGTTTCCCGCCGCATCCGTGACCTTTTCTTCAGGAATAAAACGCTCCTCCAGTGAGTCCAATACTTCAAGATCCTTCTCACGAAAGAACTCTACCTCTTCCACGTTCCTGTTGAAATCAGCATCCGACTTGCCAATCAGATCCTCCACTGTGGTGCCGTAGCAGTCGGCGATTGATCTGTTGGCCATCGCGTAACGTCCGGTACGGTCTTTGGCAAAGATAAAATTCGGATCGGTGTCAATCACTTGCCGCAAGAACGCATGGGATCGGTGAAGCTCCGACTCCGCCCGCTTACGTTCTCCGATATCCCTCAAGATCGCACAGCCATACTCTTTTCCATCATATTGCAAATAGTTAAAGGTCACCTCTGTCTCCAAGACATCTCCGGTGCGTGACCAGTACTTGGCTTCGAAACCCAACGCTCCCTGTTCTTTGACGTCCTTCCAATGTTCCACCCACCGCTCCACAGGTAAACTAGGATCGATGTCATGCACCGTCATGGTGATCAGCTCCTGCCGTGCATAGCCCAGCATACGACAGGCCGTCTCATTGACGTTGAAGATTTGACCAGTCTGATCCACCCACAAGATCGCCTCCACCGCGTGGTCTACCGAAAACTGAGTCAACTGCAGCGCTCGCTCCATACGCCTGCTCTCCGTGATATCGTCCCCGACCGTCACGATACATTGCTTGCCATTCAGTTCGATACGCTCTGAAGACAGCAGGCACATCCGAATATCGCCGTCCTTGCTTCGTAGTTGCACTTCCAAGTTGCGGATGGATCCCTGGCATTTCAATTGCTCAAGATAATGAGCTCGCTCCTCCATGGAATGCCAAAGTCCTATCTGCAACGTCGTCTGTCCCACAACTTCTTCTTTGCGATATCCGAACAGCCGCCACGCGGCCTCATTGGCATCGACGACGAGACCAGAATCTAGCTCGCTGATGACGACCGGATGAGGGCTCGCTTGGAACGCCTTGGCAAAGCGTTCTTCGCTGATGCGTAGTGCTTCCTCGGCTAGCTTGCGGTCCGTGATGTCGTTCGCGACAGTCACCACGCAGAGGACTCCGTTCAGCTCCGCGAGATCAGCGGAGGCCAGAAAATAGCGCGACGCACCCGATTTGGTCTTTAACGCAAACTCCATGTTGCGCATCGGCTGTCCAGTTTTCAACCGCTCGATGACCCGCGCTCTATCCTCAAGCTTTGGCCAGATACCGAGCAGGAACGTGGTATTTCCGATCACCTCCTCCCGGCGAAAACCGAATGCCTCCAGACAAGCATCGTTCACCTCGACGCAGCGACCCGTTACGACCTCCGTAATCCCTATTGGGTGAGGGCTCGTCCGG
>JACCDZ010476850.1_pt1 | contig 10748 bp, 11 predicted proteins | sample 7449551 | NCBI WGS metagenome assembly JACCDZ01 (sample SAMN15323452, study PRJNA562643) | freshwater metagenome | isolation source: river surface water | place: USA:Blue River Watershed | collected 2017-08-18
TCCACGCGTACGCGCACCACCTTCGAGGTCGCGGCCAAACGCCTGTCGGCGGATGTGCTCAACATCGACATCTCCAAGAGTTCGACCAGCAAGGGCGAGACCCTGCGCGACATGCTGTGGAATCTGGAGGCGATGACCGCTGATGTGTTCGTGGTGCGCCACGGTCTGTCTGGCGCGCCGCACTTCATTGCCAGTCAGGTCACGCCGCAGATCGCTGTCATCAATGCCGGCGATGGCCGTCACGCGCATCCGACGCAGGCCATGCTCGATATGCTGACCATCCGCCGCCATGCCGGTGCCTTTGAAAACCTGACCGTGGCCATCATCGGCGACATCCGCCACTCGCGCGTGGCGCGCTCGGAAATTCATGCCTTGCAGACGCTGGGCGCGAAAGAGATTCGTGTCATCGGCCCGCGCACGCTGCTGCCGAAAGACTTCGAGTTGCTCGGTGTGCAGGTCTTCGAAGACATGACCGCCGGCCTCGCCGGGGTCGATGTGGCGATTGCGCTGCGCATCCAGAATGAGCGCATGGAGTCGGCGCTGCTGCCTGGCTCCAGCGAGTTTTACGGCCTCTTCGGGCTGACCCGCGAGCGCCTGAAAGTGGCCAGCCCGAAGGTGCTGGTGATGCATCCGGGCCCGATCAATCGCGGCGTCGAGATCGAGTCGGAAGTGGCCGATGGTCCGCAGTCGCTGATCCTGAAGCAGGTCAATTACGGCATCGCCGTGCGCATGGCGGTGCTGGTGATGGCGGTGGAAGGGCAGATTCAGGAGAGCGGGCAATGAGTTCGACAATTCGCTACACCGGTGCCCGTGTGATTGACCCCGCTACCGGCGTCGATGCTGTGCAAAGCGTGGTGGTGCAGGATGGCGTGGTGGTGGCGCTGGGCGCGGCGGCTGATGCATTTGCCGTCAGCGAGACGATTGCCGCCGATGGTTACTGGCTGACACCGGCCTTTGTCGACCTCTGTGCCCGCCTGCGTGAGCCGGGCCCGAAGCAGCACGGCACCATCGCCAGCGAAACCCGTGCGGCGGCGGCGGCTGGCTTCCGGCATATCGTGCTGCCGCCGGACACGCATCCGGTCATCGACCATGGTGCGGTCGCGCTGCAGGTCATTGAAAAAGCGGCTGCTGCTGGCCATGCCCATGTCTATCCGGTCGGTGCCCTGACCAAAGGGCTGGAAGGCAAATCGCTGGCCAGCATGGGCGGCCTGAAAGCAGCCGGCTGCGTTGGCGTGGGTCAGGCGCGTGAGCCGGTGGCCAGCCTCGACACATTGCTGCGCTGCCTCGAATACGCCAACTCCATGGGCCTCACTGTATTTTTCTCGCCGGAAGAACAGGCTCTGGCCAGCGGCTGTGCGCATGATGGCTTCATGGCCGCGCGCCTTGGCCTCACCGGCATCCCCGAAACGGCAGAGACCATTGCTTTGGCTTCTGCACTGCTGCTGGTCGAACAGACGGGTGTACGTGCCCATTTCGGTCAGCTTTCCTGTGCGGGCTCGGTCACGCTCATGCGTTTGGCCAAAGACAAAGGCCTGTCGGTCACCGCCGATGTCGCCATGCATCAGCTGCATCTCACCGATGCCGCCATCGACGGCTTCAATGCCATGGCTCATGTGCGGCCGCCGCTGCGCAGCGAAGCCGATCGCGTGGCACTGATTGCCGGCGTGCGCGAGGGCGTGATCGACGCCATCTGCTCCGATCATCAGCCGCTCAATGCGGCCGCCAAGCTGGCACCGTTCGCCGAGGCCCTGCCCGGCATGTCCACGCTGGAAACCGTGCTGCCGCTGGGCCTGAAACTGGTCGCCGATGGCGAATTGTCGGCGCGCCGCTTGATTGAGGCACTGACTTCAGCGCCAGCGCGCATCCTGCAAAAGCCGATTGGTGCGCTGGGCGAGGCGGCGTCGGGCGTGCTGCTGATTGATCCGGCTCAGATCTGGCAGGCCACCGGTGATGACTGGTTGTCGGCAGGGCGTAATACGGTGTTTGCTGGGCAGACGATGGTGGGCCGAGTCAAGGCAGGATACTGACCTAGATGCTTGCAATGCGGAGGTCGGGACCTGTCTTCGCATTGTCGCCAAATTGAAACCTTCGCTGACTATGGTGTGGGCTCTGAATTCTGCCTGAGCCCACCCTATGCAACGCCGTCAATTTCTTCAAAGCAGCCTGCTCTTAGGCGCAACACTGCCGAGTCTGGTGGCTTGCATCGGCTCGGATGGCGCATCTGACGCTTCGGTTCAGCCGCCACCACCGGGTGGCGGCGGCACGCCATCGTCCCGTGAAGTTGATGCCCTGCTTGCCACCAATGCCTTCCCCTATGGCGTGGCCAGTGGCGACCCCGACGCCGACAAACTTATCCTGTGGACAGCACTGAAGCCGTTGAATGCCGATGTGGCATCGATCCCGCTGCGCCTGGAATACGTGCTATCAGCGCAGCGCTTGGCCAAGGAGAGTGACTGGGCGGCGTTGTTTACGACCACCGCCGTGCGCACGCTAGGTACTTTTCTGGCACTGAAAGCGCGTGACTACACGGTGAAGATCGACCTTGGCAATGTTGCTCTGTATCAAGGCACGCGCTTCGCCGAAGGCACGATGACGGCGCTGCCGGCCGGGCAATTCGTTTATTACCGCTTTGTCGCTGGCTCGCAGACATCGCGTATCGGCCGTGCCCGCACGCAGCCTTCGGGCGTTGCTGCCACCACGGCCAACTTTGCCGTGGCCAGCTGCTCTAACCTGCCGGAAGGCTTTTTCAGCGTCTACGACATGATCAGCCAGGAAGATCATCTCGACTTCGTCGTGCACCTTGGCGACTACCTCTACGAGTACGGCGAGGATGAATACGGCGACGGTTCGGCGCTGGTTCGCAATGGCCAGGATCGCGTGCCGGAGCCGCCCACGGAGATGATCACGCAGCAGGACTATGTGCTGCGCCATGCCCAGTACAAGCGCGACCCCGAGCTGCAGCGCCTGCATGCGCAGTTCCCCATGATCTGCGTTTGGGACGATCACGAGTTCACCAACGACACTTATCGCGACGGTGCCGAAAATCACACGGAAGGCAGTGAGGGCAGCTGGGCTGATCGCAGCGGCTTCAGCATCCGCGCCTACTTCAACTGGATGCCCTTGCGCGAGCAGTTTAGCCGCCAGGCGAGCACGTTGCGCCCCGATCCGCGTGAGGTGATTTATCGCCGTATTCGTGTTGGCGGACTGATGGACCTGATCATGCTCGACACCCGCTATGTGGGTCGAGACAAGCAGGCCGCCACACCCGCGATAGATCCGGATCGCACCAACCCGGATCGCTCGTTGCTGGGTCAGAGCCAGCGTGAGTGGCTTCAGTTACAACTGCTGCTGGCAAAGAATGAAGGTGCGAAGTGGACCTTCCTTGGCCAGCAGGTCATGTTCGGTCAGCTCAATCTGGTCGAACTGCCGCAGTTGCAGGTGCTGGGGCAAAAGGTGCTCGGCAATATCGCTGCCGTGAACATGGATCAGTGGGATGGCTATGTCGCCGAGCGCGACCGCGTGCGCGATTTCGTCAAAGCGATCGGTCTGCAGAATCTGGTGGTGCTGACTGGCGATATCCACACCAGCTGGGCCATCGAGCTTTACGAAAACCCGTTCCTGCTGGTCGGCAATGAGCTGGGCACGCCGTTTGGCGTCGAGCTGGTCGCGCCGTCCGTGACATCGCCCGGCTTTCCCGATGGTGTCGCCGAGGTGGTGTCGGCCGCGATTCCGGTGGCCAATCCGCACATCCGCTATAACGAGCTGAAGACGCATGGCTATGTGCTGGTCAGCCTCAGTGCCGAACGCATGATCGCGCAGTGGCGCTATGCCGCGAACATTGTCGATCCCGAGCAGATCGGCGTGGAGAGTCTGGCCATGCGCAAAACCTTCGCCGTGGTGGCCGGCACCAGCAAGCTGGCGGACATTGCGGATCCATTTGCCTGAGTCTGTTTCAGAGCGGAATATCTGCCGTGGTCCAGCGCTTGAAGTCAACGCCCGGATTGCTGTCCTGACGGCTGCAGCCTCCACGGCTACTGAAAGCAACGCTGTTTGCGCTCGTCTCGCAGAGCCAGGGTTGCATGTCCATGGGCGTTTCGGAGCGCAGCCCTTCGGGTTTAAACAAGGCCACATTGATGCCTTGTTGCGGGCAGCGCGCCGATTGAAATTCGAAGCCCTCAACACCCTGTTCCCTGAGCCAGCTGCCGGCCGCTTGCGACACGCTGTAATCCCCGCGACGCGTCAAGGACTCTTGCCACTGCGACCAAGGCGGGTCCTGAAGCTTTGCGCCCGTTGCGCAGGCGTAGTTCGCACTGAATGAGTCATGCTGCGTGATCAGCACGCCGGAGGGCGGCAGCACACTCATGCCCTGCCAGAATCGGAAACGATAATAGGCGGTCTCAGCCTGAGCGGTTTGCAAGTCGCAGGAGCCGTAGAAAATGCCGGGTTCCCATTCACGACCAAAGCGCGAGCCCCACGGTAGCGGCGGGTATCGGAACGGCGTGGCCAGTAAGTAGTGAAGCCGCTCTGTCCCTGCGGGATAAGGCGGCTTCTGGCGTTCCAGCAGCTGTTCGAGCACGGCGCTTTCGTCCATTGAACTAACCAGGCTGTTCGTTGCCACCTGCTCCTGGCTTTCCACAAACCGCCACAGCTTGCCCTCGATTGGCGAAAATGCGCTTTCCCGACTCAGGGATGCCCACGGCTCGGCCACCATACTCATGCTTAGACTTTGCCACGCATCGCATCAAGGTAGGTCATCGTGCGCACAAGTCCTTGGGTCTGCTTGAGCAGCTCTTTGGGCGTGCCACCCAAATGATGGTTGGGGGTGCTGATCCAGTGCTGCATGTCAGCGTCTTTACCACCGACCAGCACAAACAGCGCGCGATAGCAGCGAATCAGCATCAAGGCCAATTCACCCGGTTTGGAGTCAGGGGCGAGCCCGCTGCGAGACAGGGTGGATCGTTCGCGACCAATGATCTGGCCGACCTCTTCTTGCGTGAGGCCCAAGCCTTTGCCGGCATTGACGACGGCTTTTGCCAGAACCAATGCGGGTTCGGGTTTGCTGTTGGCGAGTGCGCTCATGGAAGATTCCTGATGTATTTGTTTTATTTAACCACTAAATGTTGATTTTGCAACATTTAGTGCGGCATAGGCATGCGCCGTCGCATCAACTGAACCCGCCACGCTCCCAAGCCTGCGCCCGTGTCTGCATGCCTAAACTGCTACCGGTCTGCATGACGCTGTGAATCTGCGCCAGCCGGTGTTCGCGAATCAGATGCCGCACTGCCGAGGTGGCGATCAGCACTTCGCGCAGGGCGCGCGCCTGGCCATCCTGCCAGATCAGCTCCTGTGCCAGCACGCCAACCAGCGTTTCGGCGAGCAGAGCTTGGGCCAGCTCCTGTTCGTCGGGTGGGAACAGGCTGAGCAGGCGGTCAATCGCACCGACGGCGGATGCTGTGTGGAGCGTGGTCAGCACCAGATGCCCGGTCTCGGCGGCCGACAGCGCCAGCCGGGCGGTGTCGGCATCGCGCAATTCGCCGATCAGCAGCACATCGGGGTCTTGTCGCAGCGCCGCGCGCAGGGCGCGGGCAAAGCTCGGGCTATCGCGGCCGATTTCGCGCTGGCTGATGCGGCCTTGATGCTGGCTCTGCTCACCGCCTTGCCCGTCGCCATAACGAAATTCGATGGGGTCTTCGAGGGTGATGACATGGCCGCCCTGCGTTTGTTGCCGGTGTGCGACGAGTGCCGCCAGCGTGCTGGATTTGCCCGAGCCGGTCGCGCCGGTGATCAGCACCAGACCTTGCGCGGGCAGCAGGCGATTCGCCAGCGTGGCATCGAGCTGAACTTCCCACAGGCTGGGGATTTGCCCGCGAATCAGGCGCATCACCAGCATGAGGCCGTGATCGCTGCGCGCCAGACTCCAGCGCGCGCGACCCAGCGTGGGGTGCTCGAAAGCGCCTTCGGCTTCGCCGGCGGTCTGGCCTTGCAGCAGGCGCTGCGCATGGGCATCGCTAAAGTAGGCGGCTAGACCCGGCCACGGCCAGGCCGGGCAGGGCGTGCCAGACGGCAGCGGCACGAGCTGGCCGCGACAGCGCATCAACGGCATCTGGCCGCTGCTCAGGTGCAGGTCGGCAGCTTGTGCGGCCAACGCCTGCGCCCAGGCTGAGAGCAGCCAGCGATCATCTTCAGCCATCCTAGCCTCCTTTTTATAAACGAGCCGCTATAAACGAGCAGCCGCTAATGCACCGCGCTAGGTTTGTCGCCATAGGTTTGCGACAATCCCTGCTCTAAAAGCAAAGACCACGCCGCGAGGTTTCGCTAGTGCATCCGCCCGAAAAAACTGATTCAGAACTGCTGGCACGCTGGCGGGCGGTCAACGCACGGGTGCGTGCTGCCGAGCAGGCGGCCGGTCGGCCAGCGAACAGCGTGAGCTTGCTGGCGGTGAGCAAGCTGCACCCGGCGCAGGCCATCCGCTCGTTGCATGCCGCCGGGCAGACGGCCTTTGGCGAGAATTATGTGCAGGAAGCGCTGGACAAGATGGCCGCGCTGGCGGACTTGCCCTTGCAGTGGCACCTCATCGGGCCGCTGCAAAGTAACAAGACGCAGCAAGTCGCGGGGCACTTCGATTGGGTCCATTCGGTGGACAGGCTGAAGATCGCCCAGCGCCTGTCGGCCCAGCGCCCAGCGCATTTACTGCCGCTGCAGATCTGTCTGCAGGTCAACATCGACGCGGAAGACAGCAAGTCCGGCTGTGCCCTGGCTGATCTGCCGGCGCTGGCCGAGGCCGTTCTGGCCTTGCCAAACATCAAGCTGCGCGGGCTCATGGCCATCCCCGCGCCAGGCAATGTCGGCGCTCATGCGCTGCTGGCAAAGACAGCTTCGGATTTACTCGCTAGACTGCCGGCTTTGGCCGCCCAGCCGTTCGACACGCTCTCTACGGGGATGTCTGATGATCTGTCGGAAGCGGTGGCGGCAGGCAGCACGATGGTGCGCATCGGTACCGCTATCTTCGGCGCGCGACCTGCGCCTCAACGTGATTAATCGAGTGCAAGCATGAGTGATTCAAGCTACCCGCAACTGGGCTTCATTGGTGCCGGCAATATGGCGTCGGCACTGGTCGGCGGTCTGCTCGCGCAGGGCTGGCCGGCGAGCCATCTCTGGCTGTCTGACAGTAATGCCGCGCAACTGGCACCGCACGCCGAGCGTGGCTGCAAAACCGTGACCGACAACGCCGTGCTGGCAGCCTCGGTGGATCTGCTGGTGCTGTCGGTGAAGCCGCAGGTCATGGCCGATGTGCTGCGTCCGATTGCGGCCGTGGTGCAGCGCCGGCAGCCGCTGATTCTGTCGATTGCCGCCGGTATTCCTAGCGACAGCCTGGCACGCTGGCTCGGTGGCGAACTGGCCGTGGTGCGTGCCATGCCGAACACGCCGGCGCTGGTGCAATCCGGCGCGACCGGTCTGTATGCCAATGCCCGTGTCAGCAATGAGCAACGCCGTCTCGCCGAGCAGGTGCTGGGCGCGGTCGGCATCACGCTCTGGGTCGAGCAGGAAGATCTGATCGACGCCGTGACCGCTGTGTCCGGCTCCGGCCCGGCCTATTTCTTTTATGTCATGGAAGCCATGATCGCGGCCGGCGTGCGCCTCGGGCTGGACGAGCGCGATGCCCGCGCGCTGACGCTGCAGACGGCGCTGGGCTCGGCACAGATGGCGATCACGGCCGATGTCGCGCCGGCCGAGCTGCGTCGTCGCGTGACCTCGCCGGCGGGCACCACCGAGCAGGCCGTGAAAGTATTTGATCAAGCCGAACTCAGTGTCATTTTCGAGCGTGCCCTGCGCGCCTGTGCCGATCGTGGCGCACAAATGGCCCTTGAGCTCGGCGCTGCCGACTAATGTTGAGGAGTGTTTGAGATGGATCCGCTGAGCCAGATTGCCCTGTTGTTGATCAACACCGCCTGTAGCGTGTTTCTGATGCTGGTCTGGTTGCGCTTTCTGCTGCAAGCCTCGGGGGCTGATTTTTACAACCCGATGTCGCAGTTTGTGGTGAAGGCCACCAGCCCGATTCTGCACCCGCTGCGTCGTGTTATTCCGGCCCTGTTCGGGTTGGATTTCGCCGCGCTGGTCCTGATTTTCGTGGTCAAGCTGGTGCAGCTGTCGGCCACGGCCTACCTCACCGAACAGGCCGTGACGCCCGCCTTGCTGGCGGTGACCACGCTGTTCAGCCTGTTGCTGGCGGCGTCCAGCTTCTTTTTCTGGCTGATATTGCTCATGGTTATTCTGAGTTGGGTGAGTATGGCCTCGGGCGGCTTGAGCCCGGCGCTGATGCCGGTGTTTCAGCTCGCCGAGTTTGTGCTTGGTCCATGCCGTCGCCTACTGCCGAGCATGGGCGGCTTTGACCTGTCACCGATCATTGCCTTCCTCGCCATCCAAATTTTCGAGATTCTGGTGAAGTCGGCGTATCCGACGGCGCTGGCGTTGGTGGGGGCGGGCTGAGTCGCGCGGCTATCCAGCGTGATGGCGCCGATGTGCTGCTGGCCATCCACGCCCAGCCCGGTGCCAGCCGCAGCGAGTTTGCCGGACTTCATGGTGATGCCCTGAAGGTGCGCATTCAGGCCCCGGCCGTGGACGGCAAGGCCAACGACGCCATGCAGCGCTTTCTCGCCGACGCCTTTGGCGTGAGTAAGGCGCAGGTGCTCATGGTCAGCGGCGCCAGCAGTCGCCAGAAGCGCTGGCGTATTGTTGCCCCGTCGCAATTTCCCGAGCCCCTGCGTAAACTGTTGCCACTGACCTGATTGCTACTGGCTGAGACCCCGCCTGATGTCCGATGCCACACCTTTTGTCTATCCCACCGACAGCGTTGGCGTTGCCACGCCGCAGACGGTGCATTTCGACACGCCGCTGACGCTGGCCAGCGGCCGCGTGCTGAAAGCCTACGACATCGTCTATGAGACTTACGGCAGGCTCAACGCCGAGCGCAGCAATGCCGTGCTGATTTGCCATGCGCTGTCCGGGCATCATCATGCCGCCGGTTTTCATGCCGGCGAAGACCCCGCGAAAGCCAAGCCGGGCTGGTGGGATGCCGCCATCGGGCCGGGCAAGGTCATCGATACCGATCGCTTCTTTGTCGTGGCCATGAACAACCTCGGCGGCTGCCATGGCTCGACCGGGCCGTCGTCCATCTGCCCCGATACGGGCGTGCCGTTCGGCCCGGATTTTCCGCTGGTGGCGGTGCGTGACTGGGTCAAGGTGCAGGCGCAGGTCTCGGATCATCTCGGCATTCAGTGCTGGGCCGCTGTAGTTGGTGGTTCGCTGGGCGGCATGCAGGTGCTGCGTTGGAGCATCGATCAGCCGGAGCGCATCGCCAATGCGGTGATTATCGCCAGTGCGCCCAAGCTGTCGGCGCAGAACATCGCCTTCAACGAAGTCGCGCGTCAGGCTATCCGCCGCGATCCGGACTTTCATGGCGGTCATTACTACGCCAAGGGCGTGGTCCCGGAAGTGGGCTTGTCATTGGCACGCATGGTCGGCCACATCACCTATTTGTCTGACGATGCCATGCACCAGAAGTTCGGTCGCGATCTGCGTGCCACGACCTACCAGTACGGCTTCGATGCCGAGTTCCAAGTCGAGTCGTACCTGCGTTATCAGGGCGAGGTGTTTTCCAAGCGCTTCGATGCCAATACCTATTTGCTGATGACGCGTGTGCTCGACTATTTCGATCCGGCGCGCGACTACGGCCACGACCTCGCCAAGACCTTTGCCAAGGCGCAATGCCGCTTTCTCGTGCTCTCGTTCAGCACCGACTGGCGCTTTGCGCCCGAACGCTCGCGTGAAATCGTCGATGCCCTGGTCGAGGCCGGCAAGTGCGTGTCTTACGCCGAGATTGATGCGCCGCAGGGCCACGACTCCTTCCTGCTCGACAATCCACGCTATCTGGCGATTTTTGGCGCTTATATGCGGCGCATCGCCGAAGAACGGGAGACCTGCCATGCGTCTTGATCTGGCGTTGGTCAAGCAATGGGTACGGCCCGACACGCGTGTGCTCGACCTCGGCTGCGGCGACGGCGAGCTGCTGGCGCATCTGCGCGACACGCTGAATGTGCGTGGCTACGGGCTGGAAATTGACCCGGACAAGCTCACCATCGCCATTGAGCGAGGCGTGAATGTCATCGAGCAGGACCTGAACAAAGGCCTGAGCAATTTCAGCGACGACAGCTTCGACACCCTGCTCATGGCGCAGGCGCTGCAAGCCGTGCAACGCCCAGACGAACTGCTCGACGACATGGTGCGGGTGGCACGCGAAGTCATCGTCACCTTTCCCAATTTCGGTCACTGGAAAACGCGCTGGTACCTGATCCGCAACGGCCGCATGCCGGTCTCGCGAGCGCTGCCCTACGGCTGGTACGACACGCCGAACATCCATCTTTGCACCTTCCGCGACTTCGAGGCCATGTGTCGCGATAAAGGGCTGCAGGTGCTCGATCGCCTCGCCGTGGATCAGGATCAGCAGGGCAGCGTGCTGTCGCGCTGGTTCCCGAATTTATTCGGCGAGATCGGCATCTTCCGCGTCACGCGCGGCGGCGCGGCATGACCCGTTTGGTGTTGGCCACCGGCAATGCCGGCAAGCTGAAAGAGCTGCAGGCGCTGCTCGCCGGCAGCGCCGTCGAGGTGGTGTCGCAGAAAGTGTTCGATGTGCCGGATGCCGACGAGACCGGCCTGTCGTTTGTTGAAAATGCCATCCTGAAAGCGCGCCA
>JACCDZ011965665.1_pt1 | contig 10747 bp, 10 predicted proteins | sample 7449551 | NCBI WGS metagenome assembly JACCDZ01 (sample SAMN15323452, study PRJNA562643) | freshwater metagenome | isolation source: river surface water | place: USA:Blue River Watershed | collected 2017-08-18
AAGCTAGCCATTGAAGCCGATACCGAAGAGCGCGCAAAGGCAACTCTTGATGTTGTCAAAGATAAGTTGATTAAGCGCGGAGTTTCACTCAAGCACCTCGATGCTGGTGAGCCACAGCTTTCAGGAAAGATCTACAAGATTGCATCAACCATGAAGGAAGGCATCTCAACTGAGAATGCAAAGAAGATTGCAAAGTTCCTTCGCGATGAGGGTCCTAAGTCAATTAAGACTCAGATTCAAGGCGATGAACTTCGCGTTACTTCAAAGAGCCGCGATGATCTGCAAGAAGCAATCGAGCAGATTAAGAATGGCAAATTTGATTTTGCAGTTCAATTCGTTAACTTCCGCTAAGTGGCAAGCAAGCGCAGCGAGTATTCGCTAGGACTTCTCTTTGGATTTAGCTCCTACATTATGTGGGGGCTCTTTCCTCTTTACTGGCCGCTTCTAGAACCAGCTAATCCGCTCGAAATTGTTTCGCATCGCGCAGTCTGGACACTTGTTTTCTGTCTCATTGTTCTCGCCTTAAGTAGGCAGGTTCTCACAACGCTTACAGTGATGAAGAATCCAAAGACGATGGCGGCCTTGCTACTCAGCACAATCCTTGTCTCTATCAACTGGATAACCTATATCTGGGCTGTTAACCACGGACATGTAGTTGAGGCAGCACTTGGGTATTACATCAATCCACTCATTATTATCGCTTTTGGCGTCCTGCTCCTTCGTGAAAAATTGCGGCCTCTGCAATGGGTAGCAGTTGGTATTGCGGCTGTTGGAGTTCTTGTTCTGACAATCGATTACGGCAGACTCCCCTGGGTAGCAATTTCGCTCGCACTTTCATGGGGTAGTTATGGCCTCGTAAAGAAGAAACTCAACTTAGGTGCACTCGAAGGCCTAGCTATTGAAACACTTATTTCTTTCATTCCTTACGTCGGCTATCTCATCTATCTCGGTCAGCAAGGAACGGGTCAGTTTGGCCACAAGCCACTGCTCACAATCCTTCTCGTTAGCGCAGGCGCCGTGACAGCCATTCCGCTTCTCTTATTCAACGGTTCCACTACTCGCCTGCCCTACAGCACCATCGGTTTGCTTCAATACATCACACCGACAATTCAATTCTCTATCGGGGTATGGCTTCGCCATGAAGATATGCCGACTGCTCGATGGATTGGTTTTATTGTGATCTGGTTTGCGCTTGCCGCTTTAGCTACTGACCTAGTCAGATCAAGCAGAGCGGTCGATAATCGCATCGCATAGCGAGAAGAGCGCGCCTGTCACATCATTAACAGGAAGTGGCCCTAAAGCTGTACGAGCATCACGTGCAATTTGCTGTAATTGATCACGCGACTGTTCAAGTGCCTGGTGTGTACGCAATTGGCTAAGCACCTGAGCAACAACAACTTCATCCTTGATTGGCGCCTTAAGAAGCTCAATCAGCTCTCTATCAGCCGCACTGGTCGACTTCATGACATTCAGTGTTACCAAGGTTGGAACACCTTCACGCAGATCAGTGCCCGGAGTCTTACCTGATTGATGTGACTCACTTGCAATATCAATAACGTCATCAGCTAACTGGAAGGCAATACCAATCTTTTCACCGAAGACTGTGAGAGTCTCTTTTACTTCATTAGGTGCTCCTGAAACCATCGCACCAAAGCGGGCGCTTGCGGCAATCAACGAACCTGTCTTATCTGCAACAACTCCAAGGTAGTGCTCCAGCGGATCTTCGCCAGCACGCGGACCTTGAGTTTCCATAATCTGTCCAATGACAAGACGTTCAAAAGTTGATGCTTGAAGGCGAACGGCTTCAGGACCGATATCTGCAAGGAGCGCTGAAACCTTTGCAAAGAGGTAATCGCCCGTAAGAATTGCAACGGTGTTTCCCCAACGGCTATTTGCACTCTCTACTCCGCGACGTAACTTCGCTTCATCCATCACATCATCGTGGTAGAGCGTTGCAACGTGGGTGAGCTCGCAAACCACTGCTGATTCAATAACGCCAAACTTATTCTTATCACCGTAATGGGACGCAAGAAGCGTCAATAACGGTCTAAGGCGCTTGCCTCCTGCTGCTACAAGGTGACGTGATGTCTCTTCAACGAGTGGGTAATCGCCTTGAATATGGCTTAAAAGCAGGCTCTCAACGCGAGCCATTCCTTCTGTGAGTTCTGCTTCAAGTTCTGGCGCTATGCCAGGTATTCCTAGTTTCGTCATTAGCGGATGAAGAATGCATAGGATTCAATGAAATCAATCAGCGGCGCTGGGAAGATTCCAAGAATAAGCGTCACAGATGAAGTGACTGCAATAGTGATTGTGGTGAGTCCTGATGGAATCACAACACTTGTTCCGTCTTCAACAGGATCCTTGAAGAACATAAGGACGATAACGCGAATATAGAAGAAAGCTGCAATCGCAGAAGAGAGCACACCTGAGATAAGGATTGCAGTGCTTCCGCTTTCGTATGCTGCTGAGAAGATTGAGAACTTTCCGATAAATCCAGACGTTAAAGGAATTCCTGCAAATGCGAGCAAGAAGAGTGCAAACACTGATGCGATCAGTGGAGAGCGCTTTCCGAGACCGCTCCAGCGGTTGAGGTCAGTAACTTCACCAGCTGAATCACGAATAAGTGTGACTACAGCAAATGCGCCCAAAGTCGCGATGCCGTAAGCGAATAGGTAGAAGATTGTGGAGTTAAGGCCTGACTTGCTCAGTGCGATAACACCAGCGAGCAAGAAACCAGCATGTGCAATGGATGAGTACGCAAGCATGCGCTTTACATCGCGCTGTGTAATTGCAACTACAGATCCAAAGACCATGGTGATGATTGCAATCACGACAAAAGCTGGCTTCCAAGACCATTCAGCATTAGCGAATGAGACATAGAAAATGCGAAGGATTGCACCGAATGCTGCGACCTTTGTCGCAGCTGCCATAAAGCCTGTGATTGCAGTTGGTGCACCTTGATAAACATCGGGTGACCAGGCGTGGAATGGAACTGCGCCGACCTTAAAGAGAAGTCCGACAGAGATAAATGCGATTCCAAGAAGAAGGAATACATCGTTTCCTGAACCGCCAACAACGCTTGCTTGAATACCTGAGAAGGTAATAGTGCCTGAGTATCCATAGAGATAGGCGGCGCCAAAGAGGAAGAATGCAGATGAGAAAGCGCCCAATAAGAAGTACTTCAACGCTGATTCTTGCGACATCAGACGGCGGCGACGTGAAAGGCCAGCCATGAGATAGAGAGGAAGTGAGAGAACTTCAAGTGCCACAAAGAGTGTGATCAGATCTGTTGAGACCGGGAAGAGCATCATTCCGGCTACTGCGAAAAGTGTCAGTGGGAAAACTTCAGTGACGCGTAGGTCGAGTTGAAGTGATTGACGCTCTTCTTCAGATCCTGGAACAGCTGCAGGAAGAGCTGTGAAGTTCTCCTGATCAGCAATCAGAAATACTGACAACAAAGCAATAATAAGAATTGATGCCTGAAGCAGGACTCCGGCGCCATCAAAGCCAACTGATCCCATTGCTGCATCGACTGAAGATTGAGTACGTACTCGCATAAGAGCTGCAAATGATGCAACGAGCGAACCGACTGAAATAAAGAGTTGAGCATTGTGACGAGAAGCGCGTGGAGCAAAAGCTTCAATCAATACTCCGATAAGCGCACCTGCAAGCACGATCAGAATCGGTGCAAGCTGTGCGTAGTTAAGAACTGGAGCGATAAATTGCATTTACTTGCCTGCACTCTCTGATGGAACTGGATCAGTAAATCCTTGAGATTCAATGACATGTGCTGATGCGGGATTAATGACGTTGAGTAGTGGCGCTGGGTAGAAACCAAGTGCAACAATCACAGCGATAACTGGCGCGATAGCAACCTTCTCGCGGATGTTCAGATCAGGAAGGTTCTCATTTCCTGGCGTTGTTGGCCCATGAAGCGCTTTCTGCACTGGAATCAGAATGTAGAGAGCAGCCAGAACGATTCCGAAGGTCGCAATAATTGCAGCCACTGGATATCGAGTGTAAGTACCGACAAGAACAAGGAATTCGCTCACGAAGCTTGAAAGACCAGGGAGTGCGAGTGATGACATTCCAGCGATAAAGAAGGACCAAGCCATTACTGGAGTTACTCGTTGCAATCCACCAAAGTCAGCGATTGTTGAAGAACCGCGACGAGAAATCATCCAGCCAGCAACGAGGAATAGCGCCGCTGTCGAGAATCCATGGTTAAACATGTAGAGAGTTGCACCGCTATGGCCCTGAGTGGTCATCGCAAAGATTCCCATGGTGATGAAACCGAAGTGAGAGATCGATGTGTAAGCGATCAGACGCTTGATATCGCGTGCACCAATCGCAAGGAATGCACCGTAAAGAATTGAAATGACGGCTAAGACCAGAATGATTGGTGTGAATGTCTTTGATGCATCAGGAAATAGTGCAAGACAGAATCGAATCATTCCGAATGTTCCGACCTTGTCGAGCACACCGAGAAGAAGGACAGATGTTCCAGGAGTTGCTGACGCCGCTGCATCTGGCAACCAAGTGTGGAGCGGCCACACCGGTGCCTTGATCGCAAAGGCGATAAAGAAGCCAAGGAAGAGAAGGTTCTGAGTAGTAGAGCTCATGTAGTTATGCATTTCAGAGAGCTTTGTAATGTCGAATGTATGTCCGCCATTTGCACCTGAGATGACATAGAGACCGATGATGGAGGCCAACATCAGAAGTCCACCAAAGAGGCTGTAGAGCAAGAACTTTACAGCTGCTGCTGCACGTTCTCCGCTGCCATAACCGCCGATGAGGAAGTAGACAGGGATGAGCATCGCTTCGAAGAAGACGTAGAAGAGGAATACATCTGTTGCTGCAAAGACGCCAATCATCATTGTTTCAAGAACAAGGATAAGAATGTAGAAGACCTTGGCAGACCAACGTCCACCTTCAGATTCATTCCATCCAGCAAGAACAACAATTGGAGCTAGAAGTACAGACATCAAAATCAATACGAGCGAAAGTCCATCGACTCCTACGGCATAGCTGATACCGAATGTCGGAATCCAAGGAGTGGACTGAACAAATTGGAAAGCAGTATTTGCTGAATCAAATTTGAGCCATGCTAATACAGCAGAGACAGCTACCAGCAGAGTTGTGCCGAGCGCTGCCTGCTTAACGCGAAGAACCTGATCACTTGGAATAACTGCGATAAGAAGGCATCCAAGAAGGGGTAGCAACATCATGCTTGTTATTGCGTTCATTGTGTCACCACCCAAATTCCAGCGATTAAGGCAATCGCGCCGATGAGAATCAAAGCAGCGTAGCTTCGTGCAAAACCTGTCTGGGTCTGACGAAGAGCAGCGCCAGTTCCGAGAGCTGCGCGACCAACGCCGCGCACAGTTCCATCGACAACGCTTTCATCAGCCTTCACGAGCAAGCTGGTAAGTGCCTGTCCTGGACGCATGAATACGGCTTCGTTAAATGAATCTTGCATAAGGTCTTTGCGAGCAATGCGAGTAAAGATAGAAACATTCTGCGGTGCAACCGCATCAACCTTGTTAAATTGATACTTGGCGAGTGCAATAGCAACGCCAATAGCAACTGCAGTAAGAGCCATGGCAGAAACGACAATTGGCTCAAAGAGATGCTCTTCAGCATGTCCTTCGCCATGTTCACCAAATACTGGGTTGAGCCAGTTTGCGAGAGCATCGCCGCGAGTAAAGAGAATTCCAGATGTCACTGATCCGATAGCAAGGACAGCCATTGGAAGCCACATCAACACTGGAGATTCATGTGGGTGCTGATTATCTTCCCAGCGCTCTTTGCTTGTGAATGTAAGAACCATGACGCGAGTCATGTAGAAGGCTGTGATTGCTGCACCAATCAATGTGGTTGAACCAAGGATGATTCCCTTGAGTCCGCCTGCATTGAATGCAGTTTCAATAATCAAATCCTTTGAATAGAAACCAGCAAATGGCGGAACGCCGATGATTGCTAAGTAACCAAGACCAAAGGTAATAAATGTGATTGGCATGAATTTACGTAGTGCACCGTAGCGACGCATATCTACCTGATCATTCATGCCGTGCATGACCGAACCTGCACCCAAGAACATTCCGGCCTTAAAGAATCCGTGAGTCAGCAAGTGCATGATTGCGAATGCATATCCAGCTGGTCCAAGGCCTGCACCAAGAATCATGTATCCAATCTGAGACATCGTTGAAGCTGCAAGAGCTTTCTTGATGTCATCCTTTGCAGTACCGACAAGTGCACCAAACATCAATGTAATTGCACCGACGATAACTACAAGCAGTTGCGCTGTTGGCGCAGCATCAAAGATGAAGTTTGATCGGACGATGAGATATACACCGGCTGTAACCATTGTCGCTGCATGGATAAGTGCGGATACAGGTGTTGGACCTGCCATCGCATCTCCGAGCCATGCCTGCAATGGGAATTGGGCAGACTTTCCAGCCGCTGCTACTAGCAACATAATTCCAATTGCTGTCAGTGCTGCCTTCGAAGCGGTATGTGAAGCTTCTTCAACGCCATCAAAAGTTACAGTTCCAAGAGCTGCAAAAGAGATCATGATGGCGAATGAGAGCCCCATATCTCCTACACGGTTCATCACAAATGCCTTCTTTGAAGCGGTGGCATATGCCGGCTTCTGGTTCCAGAAACCAATCAAGAGATAGGAAGCAAGACCTACGCCCTCCCAACCAACGTAGAGGTTGAGGTATGAATCGCCAAGAACCAAAAGAAGCATCGCTGCAATAAAGAGGTTGAGATATGCAAAGAAACGACGACGGTTTGGATCGTGTGACATATAAGAAATTGAGTAAATATGAATCAAAGTTCCTACGCCTGTAATCAAAAGAACGAAGCAGATGGAGAGCTGGTCTAAGAGCAGTCCAGCATCGACATTAAAGGTTCCAACGTTGATCCAGCTAAATAGCTTCTGAGAAACAGCACGCTCTTCGGTTGGGCGATCTAGCATCAATGAGAGCTGATAGAGGCCGACCGCAAAAGAGCTCGCTGACATAGCTGTTGCTAGTAGGTGTCCCCACTTATCTGAACGACGCCCTGCAAGAAGCAGAACAGCTGCACCAAATAAAGGAAGTGCAATCAAGTACACGAGTGACGTTGATGTTGTCATTGTTATCGCTTCAACAAACTAGCATCATCGACAGATGCTGATCGGCGTGAACGGTAAATCGCAACGATGATTGCAAGGCCAACTACAACTTCGCAGGCAGCTACAACCATCGTGAAGAAGGCAACTACCTGTCCATCGAGAGTTCCATTAATTCGTGAGAAAGTTACAAGTGTGAGGTTTGCGGCATTAAGCATGAGCTCGATGCACATGAAAACAACGATTGCATTGCGGCGAACAACAACACCAACAGCGCCAATTGTGAAGAGAAGGGCTGAGAGGTAGAGATAGTTATACGGATTCATTACTTCTCCTCCGTCACAGTGTTATCAACTTCGCTAAGTTCGAATTGAGCTGAATCCAACATATCTCCACGAGCCTTGAGTGTGGCCGAGATTGAGTTAGGGGCAGCACTTCCATCTGGAAGCAGCGCTGGAACATCGACAGCGTTGTGGCGAGCAAAGACACCTGGGTTAGGTAGTCCGGCTGCGCTTCCAAGTGATTTACCGCGGAAACGAGAAATTGCTTGTTCGCGCTGAGTAGCCCGTGGAACTGCACGCTGGTGATGAGCAAGAACCATTGCGCCAAGTGCTGCAGTGATCAGAAGCGCTGAAACAACTTCGAATGGGAAGACATATGTAGAGAAGAGAAGTTGAGCAAGCCCTTCAACATTTCCATCGCTATTGGCTTCGGTGAGGCCATAAGCGTCGTGGCCAAGTGTTGCTCGACCAATCAGTGAAACAAGTAGGCCACCAAATCCAATAGCTGCTGTGATTGCGATTGGACGCAATCCTTGAATTGTTTCGGTGAGTGAATCAGATGCATCCACACCAACAAGCATGAGGATAAAGAGGAAGAGCATCATGACTGCGCCTGTGTAGACAACGATCTGGACAATTCCAAGGAAGAGCGCATCTTGTGCGATGTAGAAAATTGCCAGCGTGATCATGACCCACGCAAGAAGAAGCGCTGAGTGAACCGCCTTCTTTACAAGAAGCATTCCGAGAGCTGCCACAACTGAAAGTGGGGCAAGGACCCAGAACATAATCGCTTCAGGAGTTTGAATCGTTAACATTAATTAGCTCCCTGACTTGGATGAGCTTCTTTCACATCACCGTTGTAATAGTTGGTATCAGTCATGCCTGGATACATTGGGTGTGGAGGCATCAACATTCCTTGGCGAAGTGGTGCAAGTAGATCCTCCTTCTCGAAGATCAACTTTTCGCGCTTATCGTCAGCAAGTTCGTATTCGTTTGTCATTGTCAGCGCACGTGTTGGACATGCTTCAACGCAGAGACCGCAGAAGATGCAACGAAGGTAGTTAATTTGATAGACGGCGCCATGACGTTCGCCTGGTGAAAGCTGATTTCCTGGAGTGTTATTTCCACCTTCAACAAAGATTGCATCTGCTGGGCATGCTCACTCTCAAAGTTTGTAACCGATGCACTTCTCGAGTCCATCAGGGTGGCGGTTAAGTTGGTGGCGTCCGTGGAAACGTGGCGCTGTTGGTGCCTTTACATCTGGATACTGAACAGTCTGGTTCTTCTTAAACATCGTTGAGAAGGTGACCCAGAAACCTTTTGCCTGCTGGGCAAGAGATGCTGGCCCTGGCTGTTCTACTTCAGTAAATGGAACAGAGTTGATATCGGCTTGGCCTGAGCTCTTCTTCTCAATATCCATCTGGTCGTTGAAGTCAGTCATTACTTGCCCCCTGAGACATTGATGGATTGAACTTGTGGCAAAGATGGAACCGGGAAGTTTGGCGCTTCACCTTCGGGAAGATCGACATTGCGTACCTTCTCTTTATTTCTTTCAAAGAGTGAGCTGGCAGCCATGACAAGAATGACCACACCTGCAGCAAATGCGATGATTGCAGAACGTGATGCACCTTCTTGCTGAAGGACCCGAAGAGTTGCCACAATCAAGATCCAGACGAGTGAGACTGGAATCAAGACTTTCCAACCGAACTTCATGAACTGGTCGTAGCGAAGACGTGGGAGTGAACCACGTAGCCACATAAAGATAAAGAAGAAGAAGTTAACTTTGGCGAAGAACCAAATCAGTGTGAACCAGCCACCAAGCCACTGCTCTGTAAAGCCAAGGCCTGGAAGTGCGTGATATCCGCCCAAGAAGAGTGTTGAAGCAAGAGCTGAGACAGCGATGATATTTACATATTCTGCAAGGAAGAAGAGCGCGAACTTCAGTGATGAGTATTCGGTGTGGAATCCACCTACGAGTTCGCCTTCAGCTTCAGCTAAGTCAAATGGAGCACGGTTTGTCTCGCCGACCATTGAGATTACGTAGATAACAAATGATGGGAAGAGAACTACTGCATTCCAAATGTGCTGATGTTGTGAATCGACAATGACTGATGTGGACATTGAGCCCGCGTAGATAAAGACAGCAACGAGTGAAAGGCCCATCGCTACTTCATATGAAATCACCTGGGCACTTGAACGTAGACCACCAAGAAGTGGGTAGGTAGATCCTGAAGACCAACCGGCTAGAACAACGCCATAAACACCGATTGATGTCACAGCAAGAATGTAGAGAACGCCAACTGGAAGATCAGTCAGTTGAAGAGCTGTCTTATGGCCGAAGAGATTTACGACGCCTGTCATTGGAATAACTGCGAAAGACATAAAGCACATCGCTGTTGCAATGATGGGAGCAATAATGAACACGACCTTATCGGCAGCTGCAGGAATGATGTCTTCCTTGAGTGCAAGCTTTACGCCGTCAGAAAGTGATTGAAGAAGTCCTGCTGGGCCAACGCGGTTAGGGCCTGTACGAAGCTGCATCTTGGCAAGGACTCGACGTTCGGTCCAGACAGCCATGAGCGTCGAAAGTACGCAGATACCAAAGACCATCACGGCCTTAACGGCAATGATCCAGCCTGGATCTGTTCCGAGAAGTTCTGCTGTTGTCATGCCTTCACCACCGTAACTACATCGCCATGTACTGCATCGAGTGCAACTAGTGCTTGAGAAGCAAATGAATTACGTGGAATCCACACTGCATCTTCATGGATATCTTCGACAAGTACTGGAATTGTGATTGAGCCGTGTGCATTTGAAACACGAACTTGCTGACCGGTTTCAACACCGATTGATTCAGCGCGCTTTGGTGAAATCACCGCAACTGTTGGGCGACGCGTGCCAGCCAAATTATCTTCACCCTTTTGCAAAGTTCCCATATCGAGCAGACGGCGCCATGATGACAGAAGAGCCTCGTTGCCTGAAACTGACTTTGCTGTTCCGGCTGCGACAGGTGCAAGTTGTACTCGCGCTCCATCCCATGATCCAAGTTGGTTAAATTCACGAGCTGATGAAGTAACGGTGCCAAGTGAAATTGGATTACCGAGAGCATCTGCAAGCATTGAAAGAATGCGAACATCGCTACGGTTATGAGAATCAGCAACTGCTGAATCAAATGCGCGTGCGCGACCTTCCCAGTTAAGGAAGCTTCCGCTCTTTTCAGTAATCGCGGCGACTGGCAACACAACATCAGCAACAGCAGTTACTGATTCACATCACCGCAGCGATGTTCGCATTCTTTCGATGCTCGCTGACGCACTTGGAAATCCAATTTCACTCGGCACAGTCACAG
>JACCDZ010303285.1_pt1 | contig 10743 bp, 11 predicted proteins | sample 7449551 | NCBI WGS metagenome assembly JACCDZ01 (sample SAMN15323452, study PRJNA562643) | freshwater metagenome | isolation source: river surface water | place: USA:Blue River Watershed | collected 2017-08-18
ATAAAATAACAGTTGCTACAGGTGAGTTGGCATCATCATTCGATTCAATTAAAAGCTACTTGTTTCCTGTCGTAGAGGTAGAAGGAGCTATGGTTAGCGTCGCAGAGTCCTTGTTAGTGGCTGCTTTTTCTGCCGTGGCAGGAACTACCGCGACGTTTGTTATTCAGATAACCGTTGTGTTTGTAATTGCGTATTTTTTCCTTGTATACGGCGATGCGCTCATGCGCAATTTGCTGCGAGCACAGTCATCCTTTAGTGAAAAGCGAAAGACTGTCATTATCTTTCAAACCGTACGCGATGATATCTCTCATTATGCGCTGGTTATTTTTCTTATTAACGCAGGCTTGGGTATGGCTACCGCTGGGGTCATGTTTGCCTTAGGGGTTGGCGACCCTTTGCTGTGGGGAGCGTTAGCTGCAACGTTGAATTTTGCCCCTTACTTAGGGCCTTTATTCTTATTGGTGATTCTTACAGGGGTTGGTTTTATAGAATGCGAATCTATAGGGGGCGTACTGATGGTTCCCGGGGTTTATCTGTTGTTGAATTTTTTTGAATCGCAATTCGTAACACCAACGGTGCTAGGTAAGCGATTTAATATGAATCCTCTGTTGGTTGTATTGTGGATGTTTGTCTGGGGTTGGGTATGGGGTGTTATCGGGATTTTGATTGCAATTCCAATGTTAGTTTTTTTTAAAATACTCGCCGTCCATATTGGATTAGTTGGTGGTTGGATAAATATTCTTGATGTTTCTCCAGGTTCTTCGCGGTGTTAAAAAAATTATTAAAAATTGAAAAATTTTCAAAATATTGAGTTTTATTAGTTGCGAAATAATTTTTACTTTTTTAAGTTATATATTTAATGTATTGAAAATCAAGTAGTTATAGTTGAATTTAAGTCGATTAAAGCTATTTTTTGGAAGATTGGCACGGTCATTGTTACAGGCATAGTGATCCCTTAAAGGAGGTTTTTTATGTTGTACTATTCGATTGTGTTTTTTGTGATTGCAATTATCGCTGGTTTGCTGGGGTTTGGTGGCATTGCAGGTGCCGCTTCAGGAATAGCACAAATACTATTTTTTATTTTCATTGTGTTATTTGTTCTATCCCTGCTATTCGGACGGCGGCGCCTATAACCAAGTTGATATCCCTGCCGATCTACTTTACTAACATAGAGGAAATGATTATGGCTACCACATCTTCACTCAAAAATTCGGGTAACGAAAAGCTCAATGACATTACTATGTCAGAAGCAATTACCCAATTCAAAGAGGCCACTTCCGGTGTTTATGATGCAGTTAGCATGATAGGCGCTGCATCCGCCGCCTCGGCAACAAACCGCATTAATGCAGGTAAGGAGCAGGCTATGGAATTGGAAGCAAAAGCGGAGGACGTAGTGAAGGCCAGGCCATTTGTGGCAATTGGTGTTGCCTTTGCAACGGGGTGGTTGGTGTCACGCCTATTACAAAGTCGGCACTAAACCCCGTATCGGGCTTCTGAGTTTTATATCTGGAGAGTTTGATCATGGAAATACATGATCTGAAAAATGGTCCCCCCGAAGAGCAAGCAGCTTCGGGGGGTTCCAGTTTAACCAGCGAATTGGAAAATACCTTACAGCTCGGAGCGCAAGTTATTCACTGTGCCGTTGGTGTGGCAGATTTAGCAAACGCGGAACTACAGCTTGCAATCCATTCATTACCCAGGTTGCTGATGTTGTGGCTAATTAGCATGCCAATACTGCTAATCACATGGTGTTCGTTTTCGGTATTGATTGCCTGGTGCGTATATGAGTTGAGCAATATTGGGGTGCTTGGATTTCTGGTGTTTTTTTTAATGCAACTATTTCTGTTATTGGTCTGTAATTCGTTGTACAGAAAATATCGTACACGAATGATGTTACCAAACACGTCAGCGCAAATTCGAGATTTTATAAAGGTGCTCAATTATGGATCTTCAAGCAAAGGTGAAACAAAAAAATAGCCAGTTACTGGTGCATCGCAATGTGCTGTTGTTGAGCATGCGGCGCCATGTAGTGGCGAGTGATTCTAAAAAGCTGCTGCCGGCTTTTGTAATCGCTTCGTTTTTCTTGGGGTTCATTTCGTATCGCGCGCGCGGTTTCTTTGGTGGCATTCAAGCATTAAAAATGGTTAGGCGTTTTCTTCTTTTTGGTCGCAGTTGAATATTGACTGGTGTCACGTTTTTTCCAGGTCTGTTTATTGATTCAGAAATTGTTCATGTTATTTAAAAGTGAGCAGTTGTTATTTTTGATGGCGCATCGTTTTCTTTAAAATAGTGATAGAAGTCGCTAACTGATTGATTTGATCTGCATTATCCTCTGTGAGTGGTGCTAGAATGGTTCTGCGCTCCGCTGGTAAACATGAGGGTAATATCGTGGCTGAAGTACTATTAGTTGACGATGACAATATTTTTTTGGATGCTACGGCAGAGCTGTTGAAGCTTTTGGGGCACAACGTAAAGGCGGTAAGTTCGGTTGCACGTGCGCGTGAGTTGATTGACGAGTTTCATTTCACGCACATGATACTTGATCTGATTTTGCCGGATGGAAGTGGTTTGCACTTGTTAGATGCTTTGCCAGAAAGAAGCAATACGAAAATTATTCTTGTAACTGGCCATCCCTCCGTGAAAGAAATTGTTAAAAATCTATACGGCTCAAATGTTAATTACCTGATTAAACCTATCGATCTTTCGCAACTACAATCAATTTTTGTTGAAAGTAAGCCACTGACTGCTATTCAGCAAAAAAGTTCATCTTTACATTTCAATTATTTGGTGGGCGAATCAGAGCCCATGAAAAACCTTTATCAAATGATCGAGCGGGTAGCCGCAACCAAAGCCAATGTAATGCTGATGGGTGAGAGTGGTGTTGGTAAAGAAATGGTGGCGGCTGCGATCCATTATGCCAGTAACGTAGAGGGAGATTTTGTTGCTACAAATTGTGGTGCGTTTTCGCGTGAATTGATCAATAGTGAGCTATTTGGTCACGAAAAAGGGGCCTTTACTGGGGCGTCTCATCGTAAAATCGGTGTGTTTGAGCAGGCGGATAAAGGGACTTTATTTCTGGATGAAATCACCGAGATGCCACTGGATTTGCAGCCCAATTTATTGCGTGTCCTTGAGACACAAAAATTAGTTAGGCTGGGCTCTGTCGCGTCCGTTGATGTTGAAACAAGAGTGGTTTCTGCTACTAACCGTACGGAACTTGAAATAGCTGAGCAACAGTGTTTACGCCAAGATTTATATTTTCGACTTGCGGTCTTTCCTATTCATATCCCGCCGTTGCGAGCGCGCAAAAGTGATATTCCATTGTTGGTTGAGTATTTTCTTAACACATTCAACCAGCAATATGACAGTGAAGTTAGTATTAGCGAGCAATCTTTGGGGCGATTAATGGATTATGACTGGCCCGGAAATGTGCGTGAATTGCGTCACGCTATTCACCGTGCCTATATCATGGCAGATCCACAGACGAAGCAACTGCTACTTCCAAATGACCTTACATCGCCTTTTTCCAAAGTTAGCTCACAGCAAGCGGCTGGAATTACGGTAGGTAAAACCGTCGAAGAAGTGGAGCGTGAATTGATAGAAGTTACTTTGCAGCATTTTGATGGCGACAAAAAGCAAACAGCGGATATGTTGGGGATTAGCTTGAAGACGCTTTATAACCGCTTAAACAGTTATGTAGACGCATAGTGTTAGTTTTGGAGGGCCAATGGATAGCAAAGTTATTAGCGATAGATTAATACATGATGTACGTAATCCATTGAACAATATTTCGATCAATGCTGAGTTGGGGAAGCTTACATTGGAGAGGACTGGCGATATAGCCCGCGCGATACGGATTTTTGAAGTGATTTTACTCGAGTGTCGCGCGTGTAGCACGAGGTTGGACGCATTCAAAAGCACCAACGGTCCCGATGAGGCAGGACGGTGAATCCGATATCCTCTGTGAGCGAGTCGGGTTTTGGAGGGATGCCAAATTATGTCTGGCACTTGGTGCTGGCTTCGGTAGTCAGCTTTTTTTTAATCAGTACTGCACTTTCGTACCGCTCAGTCAATATTATCGCAGAGAATAACCGCAGTATTAATAATAATCTTCAAACTATTAATCTCATCAAAGACCTGAAAACCGAGATATATGCCGCAGAAAGTAGCCACCGTGGCTATCTGTTAACGTCTAACGAGAAGTATCTCGAACCCTATCATAATACGCTGGTCATTATTGATGATCTCTTAAATAAATTGCGTGAAGCATCCAGTAACATTCCCTCGCAAGCGCAACGTTACGATCAGCTATATTCAAAAATTCTCGATAAAATCAATGAAATGCAATTGATTGTCAGTCTGACTGATGACGACCGCTTTCGTGATGCCGTCAATAAAATCCGGACGGACGAGGGGATCAAAATAATGGAGGAGATTACCGCGTTAATCAGTGAAATGGAAAAGGATGAAACCTTTCGGTTAAAAGAAAACAAGAACCATGCAGTCAATAATCGCCAATTTATTGTAGCATCATTACTGTTGACCAACTCTATAGGTCTGGCGCTATCCCTGGGAATATTTTTTATTTTGTATCGAAATTCCGCAAAAATAGAGAATCTATATCGTGAGTTGGAGCGGGCGAATAGTGAACTGGAAGTCAAGGTCGATATGCGCACTCAGGCGCTAATGCAGTATTCTGAAGAATTGCATCGCAGTAATAAGGACCTGGAGGCATTTGCATTTGTGGCGTCGCATGATTTGCAGGAACCATTGCGCAAAATACGTGCGTTCGGCGATCGACTGCAACAAAAGTTCATGCAGGAACTGGGTGAGCGCGGTGCTGATTATGTGATGAGAATGCAGGCGGCATCCGAGCGCATGTCGGCATTAATTAATGACCTATTAAGCTTCTCCCGCGTGACTACCAAACAAAAGCCTTTTGAGCGCGTCGACCTGAATCAGGTAATTGCCAGAGTGTTGGATGATCTCGATTATGCGATCGAAGAATCTGGTGCACGATTGTATATCGAATGGTAACCCGCTATTGACGCAGACGCTTCGCAGATGGGGCAGGTATTCATGAATCTGATGACTAACAGTATAAAGTTTCACAAGCCAGATACTGCTCCCGAGATTCGAATCACTTGTGACGATAAAGTTCCCTCACCGTTGGTGGAAGATACAAGGGAATGGTGTTGCATACAGTTTGCTGATAAGGGAATAGGTTTCGATCAACAATATTCTGAGCGCGTATTTAATTTGTTTCAGCGCCTACACGGACGCGATGAATATTCAGGGACCGGCATTGGCTTGGCCTTATGCCGAAAAATTGTCGAGCGCCATGGCGGTAGTATTGACGCTGAAAGTGAACAGGGAAAGGGGGCTACATTTATTATTCGTTTGCCAATAACTCAACCGGTGATAGAGCCGATACACCTTTAACGTTAAGTGGCGTCAACTATATGTTGCGCGAATGAGTGGTGGCAAATTATGAATATTTCTAAAAAAACATTGGTGATTTTGATGGCGGAAGATGACACGGATGACCGTCTTCTTGCGCAAGAAGCGATGTTGGAGAGTCGAGTTTTAAACGAACTGTATTTTGTTGAAGATGGGGTACAGCTATTGAGTTATCTGCATGGTAAGGGAAGTTATTCGGATCGCACTCGCTACCCCATGCCGGGACTAATTTTATTAGATTTAAATATGCCGAAAATGGATGGGCGAGAAGCACTGGCAAAAATTAAAGCTGACAAAAGTTTACGTCGCATTCCCGTGGTGATTTTGACTACGTCTAAAGCGGAAGAGGATATGGTTAAGGGATATGATTTGGGTGCTGCCTCCTATATTACCAAACCAGTTACGTTTGAAGCATTGGTCGAATTGATGAAGGCGTTGGGCAGATACTGGGTGGAGTTCGTGGAATTGCCATAGATTTTATCTGGAGACGGTGTTATGCACGCGGTAAAACTACTAATCGTAGATGATGATGAGGACGATTTTTTGCTGACTAAGGAGTTGTTGGGGGAAATTGATCAGGGATATCAGTTGGAGTGGGCACCTTCGTTTAATGAAGGTTTGGCGCGTCTGAGTCAAAGCAGTCATGATTTATGTTTAATGGACTATAAATTAGGCGCTCAGGACGGTATTGCTTTGTTACGGCAGGCTCAAAATGCCGGTTTTACGGGGCCAATTATTTTATTAACCGGCGTTCATCGGGAGGATGTTGATATCCAGGCGCTGGAAGCTGGTGCTGTGGATTATCTGGTTAAAGCTGATTTGAGTGCTGAGCAACTAGCCCGCGCGATCCGTTATGCATTAGCGCGTAGTGAAGTAGAGCGCGAGCGTGTTGAGCGGTTAAAAGCGGAAGCTGAAAACCGTTCGAAAAGTGAATTTCTCGCCCACCTTAGTCATGAATTACGAACTCCCTTATCGGCTATTCTTGGGTTTACGGAATTGTTAATTAATAAAATAATCGATACAGAGAGCCTTGCACACTTACATATTGTGCATAGAAACGGCAAGCACTTGTTGGGCTTGTTGAACGATGTGTTGGACCTATCCAAAATTGAAGCGGGCAAACTTGAACTTGAGCTGCAAACCATTTGTTTGTCGTCATTTTTGTGCGATATCTACTTTTTAATGCGTGGCGCTGCTATTGATAAAAATTTAGAACTGCGCATAGAAGCTACCCAGCCATTACCAATAGAGATCGTGACTGACCCAATGCGGTTGCGGCAGATTTTGTTGAACTTGATTGGCAACGCGATTAAGTTTACTGAAGAAGGAGAAGTCGTTTTACGTATAGAGCGCGTTCTGGAGGACGGAACAGAACAAATTTTGTTTACGGTGAAGGATTCTGGAATTGGTATTGCCCAAGATATTATGGAATTAATTTTTGAACCTTTTGTGCAATCCAAAGATACCTATGCGCACCCTCGTGCAGGAACAGGTTTGGGGCTAACTATTAGTAAAATGCTGGTTGCGCGATTAGGGGGAGCTATTCGCGTTCGAAGCGAAGTTGGTAAAGGCAGTGAATTTAGTTTTTCGATAGATCCGGGCGATATTGCACAGGCAGATTCTGCATTATTAACGTTGAATTTCGACATGGTTGGAGAAAAATCCACCATTGTGCCGCAATTACGTGGGCGTGTTCTCGTTGTAGATGATCTGCGCGATATTCGTTTGTTGATCGGACATTTCGTCGCGCTAACTGGTCTGGAAGTGATGTATGCCGTTAATGGCGACGATGCAATACGGTTAATTACTGCTGAAGCGGCTCAGAATCGCCACTTTGATCTGGTGTTGATGGATATTCACATGCCGGTGATGGGTGGGCACGAAGCAGCTAAAAGATTGCGCCAAGCCCGTTTTGAAAAGCCGCTGATTGCATTGACAGCGGCACATATGAAGGGTGATATGGATAAGTGCTTTGAATCGGGATTTTCATTTTACCTTGGTAAACCCGTTGATCAGTCGCGCCTGTATGAGTGCCTTACACGTTACTTACCCCTCGTGCCCACCGATGCAAACAGTGGTGCAGCCCAAGGGCGAGTAATACTCGTAGTGGAAGATGATCCAGATGCATTGCAGGCGATGTCCGCATTGCTCGGGCTGCTGGGGTGGCAGGTAATAACGGCGACCAGTGCCGCAGTAGCTTTGCGAAAAGCCAAAGACTATGTTCCGGATATTATTTTAGTTGATATCAACTTGCCCGATATGAGCGGCTATGCGTTTGCGGAGCAAGTTCGTGCGTTACAACCAGCGACGCAAATTATCGTGGTTAGTGGCGAGGAGATTGATAAGCAGCGCGCGGAGGATGCCGGAATTAGTTGCGCTTTGTTAAAACCTGTTTCCTTGGCTCAGTTGGAAAAATTTTTGAAATAAAAAAGCCTGCAACAGTGCAGGCTTTTACAGTTGGTGGCGCAACGCATGCGCTGATGAAATTAAAGTTTGATCCAGTCGCAATCCAATTCCGAGCTCAACAATGTACCCCGCAATGAGTTTGGCAGGGCCTCTTCAATTAGTACATCCGCAAACTTTCCAATCAAATCGGCGTTGTCACAGCGGAAATTCACTACGCGATTATTCTCGGTACGGCCGCACAATTGGCCAGGATCTTTTTTAGAGTAGCCAGAGACCAGAATACGCTCGGTGTTGCCTACCATGCGGCGGCTGATGGCCATGGCTTGCTGAATAATGCGGTCTTGCAGAATCGCCAAACGCTGTTTCTTCAATTCCTCGGGGGTTTCATCGGGCAAGTCGGCTGCAGGAGTACCAGGGCGCGGACTGTACACAAAGCTGAAAGAGGTATCGAATTCCATATCGTGGATGAGTTTCATGGTCGCTTCAAAATCTGCCTCGGTCTCACCGGGGAAGCCGATAATAAAATCGGATGAGAAGCTGATGTTGGGGCGGATTTTCTTAATGCGGCGCAGTTTGGATTTGTATTCCAACACCGTGTGACCGCGCTTCATCGCCATCAAAATGCGATCCGAGCCGCTCTGTACTGGCAGGTGTAAGTGGCTCACCAGCTCAGGTACATGGTTATAGACGTCGATCAATGAATCAGTAAATTCCACGGGGTGCGAGGTGGTGAAACGGATCCGGTCAATACCATCTACTGCCGCCACATAGGTTATTAACTCGGCGAGATCGATAACGGTACCGTCAGTAGCTTCACCACGATAGGCATTTACGTTTTGGCCGAGCAGGTTAACTTCGCGCACACCTTGTTTGGCGAGGTGGATAATTTCGGCCATTACATCGGCTACCGGGCGGCTGACTTCTTCGCCGCGGGTATAGGGCACTACACAAAACGTACAGTACTTGGAGCAGCCTTCCATAATGGAGACGGATGCGCTAACGCCGTCGGCATCTGGCTGGGGCAATTTGTCGAACTTCTCAATCTCCGGGAAGCTGACATCCACCACAACGACGCCGTTGTTCTTTTTGGTTTCCATCATTTCCGGCAAGCGGTGCAGGGTTTGCGGGCCAAAGATCAGATCCACAAAAGGCGCACGCTCGGCAATGGCAGCGCCTTCCTGGCTGGCGACACAACCACCAACGCCGATAACCAGTTCCGGGTTCTTTTTCTTGAGGTGTTTCCAGCGGCCCAATTCGTGGAAGAGTTTTTCCTGCGCTTTTTCGCGGATAGAGCAGGTGTTAATAAGAATAACATCGGCTTCATCGGGGTTTTCGGTCGCCACCATGTTGTGGGACTCGCCCAATAAGTCACGCATGCGCGATGAATCGTACTCATTCATCTGGCAGCCGTGGGTTTTGATATAGAGCTTTTTGGTCGGGGTTTCTGTGGCGGACATCGACAACACCTGCGTAAACGCTGATTTGATTAAAAATCATGCAAAAATAAAGGCGCGCATTATAGGCGGTTAGGGCCGCAGAATCACCATTTGTTTGCACCCGAAAAGGGTTCATTGCGGTAAGATGCGCTCCCGGATTTACCCCTTATTACTATCGAGCGATCATGAAAAAGACATTCAAACTCAATATCGAAGGCAAACACCCCGAGCGTTTGTTCGAAGCCATCAAGCACGAGGTGCGCAAATACGTAAAGCGCGAGCGCAATAAAGCCTTGCCAGCGGGCAGTAACTATTGGGCATTTGATTGTCGGTTTGGCGCTACTGAAGCAGAGGCAGAAGAGGTTCGTCTGGCGGTCATTATTGACCTGATGGATAAAATTAAAGCTGCTGGTGGAGAAGGCTTTTACGTGGAGATTCTCGCCCGTGCAGCGACACGCAAGCCGCGCGCATACGATGATGACCTGGATAACGACGAGGATTTGGGGGATTAATTCCCAGCTGAGGATTCATAAAAAAGGCCGTCTGTTGGGAAACAGACGGCCTTTTTGTTTTCCGAAGGTTTTTTCGTATTTTAGCGATTAGCGCTTTTTCGGCGCAGTTGGTTTTGCACTGCGGGTTGTTTTGGAGCTGGTGCGCGCCGGTTTGCTGGCTGCCGGGCGAGCGCTAGCTGCCTTGCCTTTTGCTGGTTTTGCAAAGGCAGATTTTTTAGGATTGCCCGATTTGGGTTTACTGGCCGGTTTCGCAGCGAGTTTAAGCAAACCGCTTTTGGGTTTGGTAACTACCTTAACGACTTGCTCGGTAACCTCAAAGCCTTTGATTTTTTCACGTTTGATTTTGGTGCCAATTACATCTTCAATCAGTGAGATTTTGTGTTCTTCCGCCGGTGTCACGAGTGAAATCGCAGTGCCCTTTTTGCCGGCGCGACCGGTGCGGCCTACGCGGTGTACATAGTCTTCGGTAAAGAACGGCAAGTCCAGGTTCACTACAAAATCCAGCCCCTGAATATCCAATCCGCGTGCGGCGACTTCGGTCGCAACCAGCACTTGCAGTTTGCCTTCTTTAAATTCCTGTAGTGCGCGGCGGCGTGAACCCTGGGTTTTCTCGCTGTGAATAACCGCTGCATCAACCTTGTCATTTTTCAAAGCTTGGATCAGTTGTTCTGCAGCTTCACGCGTACTGCTGAATACCATCACCTGATACCAGTTTTGGCTGTGTAGTAAATGGATAAACAGCTCGTATTTGCGGGTGCTATCTACGGGATAGAGCACATGGTCTACGGTTTCGGCCACTGAGTTGCGTTTGGAAACGGTGATCAGCGTAGGGCGATTCATCGCCTGCTTGGAGAGGTTGGTTACCAGCGGCGAGCCGGTTGCAGAGAAAAACAGAGTTTGGTGCTTGCGGGTGATGCTGGTGAGGATTG
>JACCDZ011114468.1_pt1 | contig 10743 bp, 14 predicted proteins | sample 7449551 | NCBI WGS metagenome assembly JACCDZ01 (sample SAMN15323452, study PRJNA562643) | freshwater metagenome | isolation source: river surface water | place: USA:Blue River Watershed | collected 2017-08-18
ATCATGAATCGGCGCTTTCTCCTTCGATTTCAAAAAAAACTAATATTAGTCCTATCGCAAGTAGTGAAAAAATGAAAATCAACTACAAATGCCCTTGCGAAAAAGAAGATAAAGTTACTAACCCTACTCAAACGTTGTCCTTCTTTGCCCGCAAATATAATACGACAATTTCGAAACTTAGTCTTATCAATAAGCCTCAAGCGTTTGTTGATAAAAACAAAACCCGACTCAAAAACAATATCCGAATTTGCATTAAAAGAAAAAATTGCTAATATCAGATATTGGTATTTAGACGAATAATGCCTATTAATCTATGGATTATAGAGAAAAATTCAAAAGCGTTGTTTATCCTGATAAGGGCACCCTGAGTACTCTTGTTAGTCTAAATAAATACGCTTTTGAATTCTATAAAGAACTAGTATCAACTAGAACTACTAATTTATCACTGTACAAACCTTATTTTTATGCAATCAAACAAAGGTTTCAGTCTTACTCAGCCCCCCTTAGATGGAAGCAGTTCAGGCTTGAAATTACCAACAATAGATTGTTTGAGCCAAGTCTTTACCCTCGGATTATCAAATTTTAAGTCCGAAGAATATAGAAATCTAGAATCAATGATTCAGCAATTCGGGAAACTAAAATTACAGATTTTAACAAAATCTACCAATAGTAAGATCAATACAGATGTCTTAATTGTTCCCAATCGTCACATCAATAGGAATTATTCTACGAATGATTCTCTTATTGATGCTGAATTCCTTGAAAACCATTCCAGCTATAGATACCGTTTATTCTTAGGGAAAAGCGGTTTATTTAATTTAGAGCCTACTTTTACGCAGCATGATATAAGAGGCGTTAAGACTCACAAAAAGACCTCTGCAACGGGAAAAAAGGCAAAAAGAGCTGAAGTATTTTTAACAGACATTGGTAGGCTATTTTTAAAAGTGCCAGATTTTGTTAAAGATAAAATCATTATCAATGTAGATGATTGTTTATTTCCTCGAATAGGACTTTTGCCTAAAAACGAAACACCGTTAGCAACGCTTAAAATAGACGGATTGGAATATGTAGCAGCTACTTATAATGAATATACAGGAGATTTCAAGCATTTTGGCAATCCTTCTGAATTATCTAATCTTGAAGAAGGCTTTGTGTATAAAACTACACAAATAAAAAGAGGCGATCTCTTACTATATTTCATCATGTCAAAAATTTTAGAGTTATGAAGATAAAGCGTCTATTAGAAAAAGGACTGAATAATTTCCCATTAGTAGGTGTTCCACGTTCTATTAATGGAACTCCAATTGTATTTTATATGACACCTTCGGAACAAAAAGAAGGTACATTGCCAATGGGAATTGGTATGGAGTTTGAGATGGCTATTTTCCCTAATGTAACAGTCGAACACAAAGAATGGCTCTTTGATAATGACATTTATGGTACCATTAAAGAGCCATCTCGTTTTAGTAATACGCCTATTACGTTAAACTTAGATGGCAAACGATTTGCTTTAGAGCAAAGAACTATCTTAGAAAAGATTATAGGGCCGAATACTACACCATTGATGTATAGGAATATGATTGATGACAAAACCATCAATGATGGCAAAGGTGGACCAGAAGCACAGTTTTCTCCTATATCAAAAGGTAGTTTACCTATATTTAAAACAGAAGTAAGTCGATTTCTTTATTACATGAAGAAAATGGGTTGCGTATTCAAACTTCCTGATGCTTCTAATCACATGCATATTTCTAAAGAAATGTTAGGTGATACAGAGTTAGAAGTGGAAAACACTTTAACTAATTTCATGTGGCTGCTGTATGGACTTCGAGATTTTCTTCCAGAGTTTTCTTCTAGAGTAGGTGTTGGCATTCAAATAGCGGACATTCATAACTACCTAGGAGATCCTTTTCAGGAATACAATGAAAAAGCGCTATTACAACGTTTTATGCTCCAAAAGAGCGAAGCTTTGTCTCTTTTAAGAGATACTAAAAAGTGGTCAGAAAAAGCACAATCCAACTTAGATGAACGCTGGAAAGGATTCATGAATATGACATTCCTTAATGAACATGATACATTGGAATTTAGATGGTTTGGAGCAACTGAAAATCCTGATGTGGTTGTTGCTCAAATGGAATGGATGTTTGCAGCTATTGAATACTCAAAGCTTAACGGCGTTTTATCAACATCAGATAGACATACTATTTTATCCAGTTTTTGTGAGTATATCAATGACTATAAAACAGAGTATCCGCATTTATTTAACAGAATGTTGGATATCAAAGCTAGTAAAGATTTTATGGAAGGCAACAAAATACCTACTCCAGATTATTTAAGCGAGTATAATCTTCAAGCATTGCTTGAATTTAATTATGAGTATTTGGGCGTTATTGATCCCAAAGATGCAGAAATAGCCGAAACTGTCAAAAAAAAAGAAACTTTAGCTTCTATCATTAGAAGTGTTACACTTGATATTTCTAAAAAAGAAGAGAAAGAAGCAGAAAAACTTCCTCCTCCAGGACATTATAAATCCGTTTTAACAAACAAAGTTTATCCTTATAAGGAATACGCTACTAAATTTGCAATTTACTATGATGCAAATCTAAAGAAAAATAAAATGGGCTTCTTCCCAGCAGAAGAAAATTCCTTAATAGAAGAACTTATTGAAAAAGGTGAAATAGATACTGAAAATTTAGCAGGATACTCATTAACTTACGATGCGCATTTCATTGATGAAGATGATGAAGAGTGGGGCACTCCTGATTATTATGAAAATTTTGAAGTTAAGTCAAAATTCATTCCTAAAGAAAGATGTAGGATGTATGATTATAATGTCAATTTAATTATTAATGGAGATGATTTGTCTGGAGCATCGTATATCATATACGAAAAGCCTGAATACCATCAATTTTTATCTACACTTTCTGTCGTGCATCCAATTCGTAAAAGAGAATTAGACTCAATTCTTGAAAAAATTGAAGATGATTGTTATGATGAATCATTGGATGATGAATTTGTAACAACTTATGCTACAGAAGGCGCTGAAGAAATATCTGATTCTTTAGAAAGTATGCTTTTAACAGAATTAGAAAAAAATACTTATGATTCTGTCTTAAAAGATAAAACATCTCATCCTGCCTACTTAGAAATATTAGGTAGAGATAGAGAAGAATTCTTCAAATTTATTGAAAAACAAAATGAAGAAGCGTTGACTAACCTATCTTAATAAGATTAGTTTTTTAATTTTTTAAACATATATACTTAATATACTGTATCCGATTATTAACTTTAATTTTGTAAAAATGAACAATTTATTTATAGAGACCGCTAACATACAATTAGCAACTGATTTTAACTTTGTGTGCTTAAGAAATAAAGAAAATGGCCGTATTGAAAACGTGAGCCATACGGAAGCTGGCCTAGCTTGAACTCTTGACAAGAAAGGTTATAGCATGTATTATAATCCGAATACTACCCAATTTAGACCATTAATTTTTGATTCTTCTGAGTTAAAAACATTGTCAGCTTTTACGGGTCTTAAGGATAGAAATCCTGATTACGAGTCAGTTCCTTATGTTCCTAAAAATTGGTTAGATGAAAAAGGACAACCTATTGGTATTAGTCCTACACATCCAGGATATAAAACTATCAAGAAATTTTATTTGTCGTTACAATTGGCGGAAATTAAATTTTTAGATAAAGCTGTACACTTGGGGATGTTTAAATCCTCGTTTGAAGCATAATTAAAACAGCCTGGATTTAAATTATAATACATGAAAAACTTTGTATTAGCGCTTGTTATATCAATGTTTTCAAGCGCTGAAGGGAGTAATAACCCACCTAAGTTAGATCACTTTTTTATAGAACCCGTTAAAAATTATGAATCAGTTGAGATTAAAAAAGATATCGAAATTTCAAAAATTGGAAAATCTCAACAACGAAAAACAGTTATTAAAAAACCAATTATATCCAATAAGAAAAAACTCATTCATTCCCCTGATAGTTCAAATTTATCAAAAATTAATGAATTTGAAAATGATTTACATTCAGTGGTTTGGATAGCATCTTCCAAGAAATTAAAGAGCTCAATTTTAGAAGCTCTTTCTAGTTATTCAGGTCCTTTGATGAAAATTACATCAGGGCATCGTCATTGGGGCGGTAAAGGGCATAAAGCAGGACGGGCAATTGATATTCATTATACTGAAGATATTGCCGATTTCTTAGATTCAGAACAAGGTCAAGAATGGTTAACTGCTCATCATTTAGAGTTCTTTATTGAAGACAAAAAAAAATCAACTAAGGATAACCTCCCTGAAAGATTTCATCAATATTGGAGACACATACCTTGGGCAACTAATATTCATATTCATATCAATGAGTTAAATTATGACTAATGGTTAATATACTTCCAAAAGAGGAGCTTGTTCAAAAGCAATTAATAAGGCATGAAGAGTTTCTTTTAGATTGTATGGAATCCCATTACTCTTATTACGCTAAACAAGGAAACTCTAATCCTCCAGAATTCAAAAAAGACATATTTGCTGTGACTAAAATAAAGTGGAATTTCAGATTGTATCTAGATTCCACTTTCTCTATATCGCATATATGCTACGCTCTAATTTACTTAGAAGGTATTCCATATGTTCAGTTTTCTAGGAAAAAAGAAAGCTTAAATCATTTTGAATACTTAATATGGGATTCCTGTCACGAAGGACTTGACTCATGGTGTTGGGATGATAATAACATTGATTCAATTAATACAGTTAAAAACGATTTTTTCTTGAAAAATCATAAATTAATTAAATATTTAATTGATAAAATGTTTGATCATTATAAAAAAGAAAATCCAGAGTGGATTCGCATTGCTTATAAAGATTCATATTCTTATTTTTTTGAAGAAGAATACAATAATATAAAAACATATATTGAAAGTTATTTTGATGAAAAAAATCATTAAAATAGCTATTAAATACTATAGAAAATAATTCTAGCTATATTTAATTTTTTTTTAAAAAAAGTACATATGGATTTTGGCGCATGGTTTTTACCGCTGTTCTCAATTGTGCTTCTTATTGGTAGTGTTATCGCTATCTATTTAGGAGCCAAAAGTCGAAAAATTGGCATGAAAGAATATTTAAATATATTCTTTCTTGAGAGCTTTGACCTTTTTATATTTGTGTTCTTAATAGCCTCTTACTTATCTGAAGCCATTGTTGCAACCGTATTACACCCACCGGATGAAGTAGTTATTAACTCTGCTGCTCGATGGATAACCCACAATGGTGTATCATTTTTTGGTTTGATTTGTGCTATTCAAAGCGCCAAATTAATCACTGAATTTTTTAAAGCTTTACCATTTTTATTTAAAAAGAAAAACACTCAAGGGAATACCGTAGAAGAAAGTTCTCCGTTGTTTGTGGGTGTTTTATTTGTTACTGCCGCTATTACAACATTTGCTGCACTAATCGTCCCTTATTGGAATACTTCTATTATTGCAAAAGGTTTTGATCAGGTAAGACAATTTGATTATGCTTGGGCAAATATAATTCATCCTTTTACATCAAAAGCTGTTATAGCCAATTGGTATGGCATGGACCCAAATAAAGCTATTATTGAAAATATGGGCTACAATATGACAGCATCATATATATTGATGCTTTGTCATTTATTGGGATCTGCTTTGAAAGGATTAATGGCCGCTTTAGATGCTTTCTTATATGGCAGTATATCTTATACCGAGTTGTATAAACAACAACTTAAAAAGAAAGCTGTTAATGCTAATTTAAATCAAAACATCAACAATAGAGGCAGTGTATCTAATAATAATAATAATAATAATAATAATAATAATAATAATAACAACAACAATAGAGGCGGCAGTGCACCTAATAATAATAATAACAATAATAACAATAATAATAATAACATTAATAACAATAATAACAATAATAACAATTATAACAATTATAACAATCGTAGTCGCACGCGCAGCAATGCTATAGTAGAATGTCTTAAACTTTTACCAGAGTTTAATAATGATACGACAGCTATTGAGAACTTTAAGAAAACGATCACTGATTTGGCTACATCATACGATGCAAACGTATGGGCTAACATCATGAGAGATTTCAATAGCCATTACGATTCTTTACAGGAAATTGAAAATAATAACGTCACAACACCAGATCAAAAAGAATCTAATCGAGAAGCTCTTCGTATGATGATTAAGGATCTCATCGAAAAGCCGAAATCAGACAACGGCTTAGAATTGACACTTCCCTAATATAGGGTATCTAAAACGACCGTAAAATGCATTAAATGTGTAAATGCGCTATTACGGGTGTGCTGTTGGATAACGCTCATTCTGAGCCACTTAAGCTTATTAATGAGCGTTATACCGAACGGTACATCAATCAAATGATTAAAGAAGGAGGTGACACTTATTTCACAATGCCTTCTAAAAGATTGCTTTCATTTATTGAAAAAGGAGCTTTTTCTAATGATTTATCTACAGATATATTTAATGATACAGCTTGCTATTTTTGCAAAGGCCTTCAGTATGATGTCATGACAGTCTTTAAAGACGAAAATGACAAACTGGAATCTGTATTTCATAAACAGTTATTTGAATTCAATATTCCTCAAAAGAATTTTAAAGTACTTTACCCTAAAGGTAAAATATGCGATGAATGTCTTTATATTATAAAAACATTTGTAGACGAAGATTTAGGCGGATTTGAATTCACACCTTGTAGCGAATGCGGAGAAGATTATTTAATCGATCCAGATTCATTATCTGTTAAAATGTATACACAAACAGAAAAAGGCTCTATTTGTGATGATTGCTTAAGATCATCTATGGCAGAATCTTATTATAATCGCCAAGAAGAAAAAGTTGTTTTTGGCGACTTGTATGAACAATCTATTCTTTGTTACTCTTGCAATAATATATCTTTATTTGATAGGACTATTCCTAAAGAATTTGATATGTTGTTTGAAATTAATTCAAGAGGTAGAGAATACTATTGTTCTTCATGTGTTAATCCGAATGAAACAGAACGATATGATGAATTACCTTTTGAAGAAAGATCCGTTGATTACGACCCACCAAAATCACCTAGTGAAATGGATGATAAAGAAGAAAAAGTAACACCTATGGGCCAACCCTTAAAAGAATTTGATAATTATTTGGATTTTAAACCAGATGAAAAATGGTTTATTAACTTGAGAAGTTATCAAAGAGAAGGCAAATGGTGGCTTACCTATAATATTGTAACACTAAAAAAAAATGGACATGACTTAGAAATGGATGAGATTATCTTTAATGGAGCCCGCACTGTTATGGTCTACTATAGCAGTAATGATGATCTTACTGATATTATTGAAACAGCGTACGAACATGCTAGAACATTAAAAGATACACAGAAAGAATCTCAAAAAGAACTTAATTTAGACGAAGTACTATACGACTAAAAATAAAATGGTTAATTATAGACCGTATTATGTAAGTATGTCAAAAGATGTTAATGTGACATACGACTACATTCAAAAACGAAAGAATCATGAATTACCTTCAGCATTAACTAGTTTTACGCAATTGAATGATACTATATTAGAAGGTATTCCATGGCAAAACATTTTTACAATTGTTGGTACTTCCTCTAGTGGTAAATCTACCATATTAGAAAGTATCAAGTACGATATTATTAAGAATGACCCAACCGTAAAATGTTTATCTTTTGAATTTGATATGCTTGTCAGAGCTCAAATACTTAGACAAGTATCTAAAAAAACAGGGCTAACGGCCAAACAATTAAAGTATGTCAAAGGATTTGAGATGACGCCCGAAGAAGAGGAATTAATGGTTCAAGCATTGCATGAAATAGCGGCCATGCCTATATGGAATGTAGATAAATCTATTTCCGTAGAGTCCATTAAAAATGACATTCTTTACTTTGTAGCTGATCAAGAACTGATAGAAAACAACAATAAGCTTTTAGTAACCATTGATTATGTTACACTCACAAAAGATGTAAGAGGTGAAGACAAGAAAAGAGTAGTAGATGAGTTATATGACACATTGGTTACGTTAAAAAAAGATTTTGAGCATATGGGGTTAAATGTTTTATTTATCTGTCTATCACAGACGAATAGAGATATTTTCTCCTCAGAACGGGTTAAAAACCCCTCTTTACATTATCCTACTGAAAGTGATATCTTTCAGTCTTCTACGATATTTAATAATAGTGATATTGTAATGTTCAGTATCAATCCTTCTAGAATTAGAGGAATCGAATATTATGGACAATATAAAGATCCTATCAAGCATATGGCAACTGGATATCCTTACCTTTACTGGCATTTTCTGAAGAATAGAGAGAACGAGTGTAAACATTTTAAAATGGTAGCTGATTTTAAACACTATCGTATTTATGATGCATAAGCCTTTAAAGATAACCACTTAAGTGAATAGTAGTAAACTACTTAAGTTTTATATGGTATCAATATGCCACATTTTAATTTTTTTGTTATCGCATATTTAACAGTATTTTTTATGATCATGGTATATCATTTTTCCATGATTAAATATTTTGTTCAAGAAAGTCTTTTTGAGAAACTCATTGTATTACCAGCAATAACTCAAAATTCAGAACAAAATATTAAACAAGAAAAAAGAAAAGAAAAAGAAACTATAACTCCTCCAAAGGAAGATATTCCTAAAAAGTTTGTCGAATCTTCTGCTTCAATTATAAAACCTCAAAAACCCAAAAAACTATATTATTGATGAGCCGAGAATTAGATAACTTTCTTAGAAAAAAAAATCTGCTCAATAAAGCAGATAAAAAAACAATTAAAAATTGTTATAATGCTTTACACAAAACGAATTTTAAGTCATGCGAAGAAATAACGACAAGAGGGAATTGGATTCAGTTTTGTAGCGTTATCGAAACATTGTTTCAACAAGGAACATTCATAAAACCTAAATATTCTTTTAATCAAAAAAGACTAATTTCAGTAGAAGAACAACGTGTTTTTCTTAAAAAGAAAGGAATTATATAAAATATAAAAATATATTAAAACGACACATTAATATATGTGTTTATGGCATTAATATTGCAACTAACAGGGAAACCTGGTACAGGAAAAACAACTTCTTATAAAACATTAGATCCTACATCAACTGTTATTTTTGATGCCGACGGGAAAGGCTTATCATGGGCAGGCTGGCGTAAAGATTATAATGCAACCAATAAGAATTATTTTTCTTTATCTAATTTAGAAACTATTAAATCTTATTTATTAGCTATTAATAATAGCGCCTTACATGTAAAAGTGGTTATTATAGATACAATTAATACTATCTTAACTAATTATTTGCATGAAAATAGGAAAAAACCAGGGTTCGATATAATTTGTCGAAGTAAAATCTCTCTAATTGACGGGAACCTCCTAAAGACTTTTATACTAAGTTAATATAGAAATATATTAATGGCGAGAATAATTACCTCGGTATAGTAAAAAATAAAAGTATGAAACAATGGACAATCCGCAGCGAAGACCTTAATTATAATAAAAAGGATAACGTTCATCGACTATTCCGCGAGGAAGTACCCTTTAGGGGAAATGGGAGACTCTATTATCTATAATAATAGAAGAAGATATAGTCAGGCCTTTATTGAAAGATAAAGGATTAACCGAAGTGGCGTTCAATGGCAGATGATGCTTACGAACTATATACATTTTGTAATAGTTTAAGAGAAGATCTTATTATCGTATTCTGTGCACATTCTGAAGAATACAAATCAACCGATTCTATGACCGGAGAAGATTGTATTCGTCAAAGAACAATGTTCCCAGGTCAAGCTACAGCCAAACAAGAGCTTGCTAAATTTCTTAACTATAATCTCTATACAATGGTTGACGCCGATGTCACACAAGCTGATATTGAGGCTGGAGAATCTCGATATAAGTTTAGAACACAAACCAATGGTCGAGATGAAGCCCGTTCTACAATGGGCGTCCTTCCTTATGTTATGCCTAATGACTTAGGCGAAGTAGTTCGTTTAATTCAGGAAAAAGACCTATGCATAGCATAGGCACACATAATTTATAAAAACAATTAAAACGACTGTATAATACAGTTAACATGTCACAAAATTACTCTGCATCAAACTTTAAACCTAAAACGGCTGTAAAAATTTCTGAACCAGGTATCTATTCAAATTTAAAATTAAAAGATACAGAATTTTCTGAAGGGAAATTCTTTAAAGTAGCTTTTGAACGAGAAGATGATAGCTATTGCGATGTTCGTGTATTTTTAGAGATTAACGAAGATAATATTCGCAAAGGCCAAACAACTCTTTTTGCAAAAAAAAATAAAGTTGCTTCTGGTAAAGATTTTGAAAAATCAATACAAGATGCTCTTATTAAAGCAGAACAAGATAATCTTGTTAAATTGAATGAAATTGCTTTAGCCTTAGGAGAAGAAGAAGATGTTGATAGAATTTCAGGCAAATCTTATATGGATTTAGCCGAAAAGATTATTGCGTATATCGAAAAAATAAGACGCCCTTCTAATGTTAATGTTAAATTAACAATGGACTATAAAGACGAATGGGTAGAATTATCTCGGAAGCCTGGGAATATTGAAAAATATATTTCAGGAACAGATCCAAAATTAAGATTTACGGCTTACGAAATCGATAATAACAAAGATAAAAGACCAGTAGCGACCAGTAAACC
>JACCDZ010588002.1_pt1 | contig 10741 bp, 11 predicted proteins | sample 7449551 | NCBI WGS metagenome assembly JACCDZ01 (sample SAMN15323452, study PRJNA562643) | freshwater metagenome | isolation source: river surface water | place: USA:Blue River Watershed | collected 2017-08-18
GTGATTTTGACATGGCGGCGGTTGAAAAAATTATGAATAAACTTCCGATCACCGAGGAAGTTTTTTCAAAATGGCAGGAGCTTGCAGGCAATCGCAAGACAGTAATTTTTTGCTCAACTGTTGCCCATGCCAAATCGGTTGCGGAGGTTTTTAATGCTCACGGAATCAAAACAGTTTTTATCAGCGGTGATTTATCAGAGTCAGAAAGGAAAAGTGTTTTAGCTGAATTTGAACAAGGTAATGCACAAGTAATCGTCAATGTCGCTGTGCTCACTGAGGGCTGGGATTACCAACCAACTTCCTGCGTTGTTTTACTTCGTCCAAGCTCATTTAAATCAACCATGATTCAGATGATTGGGCGTGGGCTTCGTGTGGTTGATACCGAGCTTTATCCCAATGTTATCAAAGAAGATTGTGTTGTTCTTGATTTTGGAACTTCGAGCTTAATTCACGGCTCGCTTGATGTTGATGTTGATCTCGAAAAAACAAAACAACCCAAGAAAAAAACTGAATCAAGATTTCAGAAAGAATGCCCGTCATGTTCGATACTCATTCCATCAGCATCAAACAACTGCCCGCTTTGCGATTACGAGTTTGCTTCAAGAAATGAAACTGATTCGCCTGGAGAACTGTCAGGATTTATCATGTCAGAAATTGATCTGCTTACACAAAAATCAAACTTCCAATGGTGCGATATTTTTGGTGATGAAGCAGCTTTTATGGCTTGCGGTTTCAATGCTTATAGCGGCGTTTTTTTTCTTAATGATCACTGGTATTGCGTTGGCGGAAGTGAGTTCGGTCTTAAACTTTTACTTTGCGGCACGAAAGAAATTTGCCTCGCCAAAGCCGATGATTTTCTAAATGAAAATGAAACTGCTGACAACGCCCACAAATCAAAAAGTTGGTTAAAACAAACTGCGTCAACAAGGCAGCTGCAATGCCTGCCTTTAGCATACCGCAACGACTACAGCATCACAAAATATAAGGCTGCCAATCTTCTAAAATTCTACTTCAACAAAGCCTCCATTCAAAAACTGATTTTTGAAGCCCAAGAAAAACAAACCACCAAAAGAGCTGTGGCAAGTGTCATGGGAGGTAACGCATGAGAATCTGCTCAGTATGCAAAAGAGAAGCCAGCGGTTTTGGTTTTATTCCACCACCACTTCGTGCCAGTCATCCCGCCAACCGCAAGATGATGAGATATTTCTGTTCGATGAATTGTCAGGGAATTTATAGCAACGCTTACACAAAAAATAATATGATCGACTTAACCAAAAATGAAAAAGAAGCCATTGAGTCCGCATTAAAACCACTTGGTGAATATGTGACAGAAATTGGTATGGATCGCCCAGTTTCAAGCTATTCAAGAGAAGAAGTTTTGTGCTTAATTGAAGTCGCTGTCACCGCTTACTTCGATTTCATGCAAGGCAAAGAAAAAGAAACTGAGATGTCGGAGGTACTGCCATGTTAGATTTCAATCACCGACCAAAAATTTCAGAAAAAATAAATCTGCTCATTGATAAGGCATTAACCGCAGAGCAATCAAAACAAACTGCGCGCGATTATCTTGGTGCATCAAGACTTGGTGTGTCATGTGATCGTGCTTTGCAGTTTGAATATACTGATGCGCCAAAAGATGAAGATCAAAATTTCACTGGAAAAACTTTAAGAATTTTTCAAGCTGGTCATGTCTTTGAAGAGTTGATGATCAAATGGTTAAGGCTTGCTGGCATCAATCTCGTAACTCAAAAACAAAACGGAAATCAGTTTGGATTTGCTGTTGCTGGCGGCAAAGTCAAAGGACACATTGACGGCGTTATTGTTGATGCCCCTGAAGATTTAGAATTCAATTTTCCAATGTTGTGGGAGTGCAAATCTCTCAATGATAAATCTTGGAAGGACGTTGTTAAGAAAGGTCTTGTTGTTTCAAAGCCAATTTATGCCGCGCAAGTCGCAATCTATCAGGCTTACATGGAAAGCCAAATTGAAGGCATTTCTAAAAATCCCGCTCTCTTTACCGCGATCAACAAAGACACTGCAGAAATTCATTTTGAGTTAGTTCCTTTTGATCAAGAGCTCACACAAAAAAGCAGTGATCGGGCGGTAAAAATTTTATGCGCCACAGAAGCGCACGAATTACTTCCGAGAATTGCAACAGATTCAACACACTTTGAGTGTAAATTCTGTCCATGGCAGCAGCGTTGCTGGAGGTTGAATGTATGAATCAATCTCTAGATTTTAATAACGCAGATAATCAGAAAAAAGAAAATATAAAAATTGATGTTGAGTTGATTAGACAAGCACTCTTAAGCAGAATTGAAGATGTTTTATTTTATCTTTTGCCTAATGGTCACATCAAAAATAACTGCTTTCATATTGGTAGCATCAAAGGTGAAGCGGGAAAAAGTTTAATCGTTCAGCTTGCTGGTGAAAAACAAGGACAATGGTTTGATTTCGCTGAAAATAAAGGCGGCGATATTTTTACGCTTTGGGAAGAAGTTAGAAATTATCACAAATCAGATTTTAACAAACTGCTTGCTGAAATTAGTCAGTGGCTTGGCAGTCCTGTCTCACCTGAAGTTCAGCAAAAAATCGTTAAGCGTAGTTTTACCGATGACCTTGGCAAACCAACTGCCAAGTGGGATTATTTTGACAAAAACAATAAGCTGATTGCCTGCGTTTATCGATACGACACCGAAGATGGAAAGGAATTCAGAGTTTGGGATGTTAAAAATAGAAAAACCAAATCACCAGGTCCACGACCGCTTTACAACATTCCAGCAATCACCTCTGCCAAAAGAATCATTTTAGTTGAAGGTGAAAAATCTGCTGACGCTTTGATTGCTTATGGACTTACTGCCACAACAGCAATGTTTGGCGCTAACGCACCAATTAACAAAACTGATTGGTCACCGTTAATTGGAAAAGAAGTAATAATCTGGCCAGACAATGACGAAGCTGGAAAAGAATACGCACAGAAAGTTGCACAGCATTTGATCAAGGTGGCTTCCTTTGTATCAATCGCAAATCCCGCAAAAGAGAAACCAGAAAAATGGGATGCTTTTGATGCCGTAAAAGAAAATTTCAACATCCACCACTTTCTTGAAACGGCAAAGGGAGTCGATTCAAAACTGCCAAGCTATTCAATCAGCGATTTTCTCTCCGACAACAGTCCAATGCCGGATGATTTGATAACTCCAAGACTTTTAACTCCTTCTGGAATGCTGTTAATTGGCGGCGCACCTAAAGTTGGTAAGAGTGATTTCTTGATCAATTTTCTTATTCATCTTGCTGCTGGTGAAAGTTTTCTAGGATTAAAACCACCAAGACCTCTCAGAATTTTTTATCTTCAGGCAGAAATCAGTTATCACTATGTCCGTGAACGGATAAAGAAGCTAAATATCAGCAAAGATACAATTTTTAGATCTTCACAAAATCTGATCGTCACTTCGCGAATTCAGATGATCTTAAACGATCAAGGTGTTGACGCTGCTTACAAAACAATCAGGTATTATTTTCCTGATCAACCGCCTGACATAATTTGCATTGATCCGATCCGAAATGTTTTTGACGGCGGAACGGATAATGGTGGCGAGAACGACAATAATGCGATGCTGTTTTTTCTGCAAAACAGAGTTGAGAAATTGCGATCAATGCTCAATCCCGACATGGGCATTATTCTTTGTCACCACACCAAAAAAATAAAAAAGAAGGATTTGGAAGACGATCCATTTCAAGCATTTTCTGGTGCCGGAAGTTTAAGAAGTTTTTACACCAGCGGTCTAATATTGCATCGCCCGAACGAGCTTGATTCAAAGATTCATCTTTATTTTGAGCTAAGAAATGGCAGTGCCATTCCAAAAAGGATAGTTGAAAAAGTTGATGGAAAATGGACTGAGCTAAATCCATTTTCAGAAAGGATTATTCAACAAAATTATGGTCAGAGACTGGATGCAGAAAGAGATCGTAAAGCTGATGTTATTTTACAACTCATCGCTGACGAGGCACTTAAAGGAAATATTTATACCAGCAACCAGTTTTCTGAGAAATTTGAGAATAAAGCTGGTCTTGGATGTAAGGCTACAATCAATGAAAGAATATCAGTTTTAGCTACTAAAGGTTATGTCAAGTTCAATCAAAGCTGGACAAGATTTGGCTTACAAAAAGCTAAATCAAAATATGGCATACTTTGCGTTGAGAACATGCAGTTCAAAAACAATGAAGGCACTGCAGAAGAAATTTTGCCAACGCATTTCAAATGCTCAAATACTGGCGCTGTCCTTCCTGTCGAAAATCCAACTATTTGGATTCTTCATGATGAGGAGGTTTAGAAATGAAAAAATTGAGTTTCCAAATCAAGTTTCCAGCAAGTTTCCAAGATTATAGCAAAACTGCTCTGCAACCAATACTGACGCAAGTTTCTAACAAGTTTCTAAAAATTAATAACCAGAAAATTTTTAAATCTTCCTCAAAGCCTATAAAACAAGGCTTAAGACAAGTTTCTAAGTTTCCAACGAAAGTTCAAAAAAAATTTCAAGTTTCTAACCGCCGAAACTTGCTCTCTGCTTATCTCTATGACCTATATTTAAGTTATAAGCCTCCACCCCCTCCATATACTATGGAGGGTAATAACCCTCCAAGTATATATGGAGGTGATCAGCTTAGGTTATCTCCTCGGATTTCTAAACAACAAACGAGGAAACAATGAACAACAAAAAAATTTTAGCCCTTGATCTTGGAACAAAAACCGGATGGGCAATCAAATCACAAAATCAAATTACCAGCGGCACTATCGAATTTAAACCAAGTAGATTCGAAGGCGGTGGAATGCGTTATCTGCGTTTTCAAAAATGGCTTGAAGAAATTAATCAACTCTCACACGGCATTGATCAGGTTTATTTTGAAGAAGTCAGAAGACATATGGGTGTTGATGCCTCTCATGCTTATGGCGGATTTTTAGCTTATTTAACAGGATGGTGTGAAGAAAAAAATCCAAAAATTCCTTATCTGGGCATTCCAGTCAAAGTAATAAAAAAACACATTACCGACAATGGAAATAGCAAAAAAGAAGCGGTTATCGAAGCGGTAAAGAAGCTCGGATTTAATCCTAAAGATGATAACGAAGCAGATGCTTTGGCTTTACTTGATCTAATAACCAAAACTGAAAGATAAAAATGACAAACCTAGAAAATAAAAGATTCAGTGAAGAGCAAATAATCACAATGTTTAGAGAAGCGGTAAGAACTCTAAAAAAGATGCCACCTGTCAGGGTTCAAGGCTATTTCAACGCATGGCCTGAAATTATTTACACTGAAAGAGAAATTATGCGAATGGATCAAAAAACCAAAGTTTGGCGCGCAACTCCTGAGGCAATATCGAGAATGGAAAGAACAATCAGCTGGCTAAGTTTGCTTGAAACACCAATGGAGCGCAAGATTGTGTGGATGAGAGCAAATTATATTCCGTGGGAAATTATCAGAAAAACTTTTGGATTTTCGAGAGTAACTGCTGATAAAAAATACAAAAATGCCATCAAATTTATTACTCAGAATTACCCAGATTTACCTATATACAGACATTGAGAAAAAGCACTTTACACTTGGGGGTTTTTTGCCTTATCTTTTTTTCATGATCTAAAAATGCGCCTAAAAAATAAAAGATGAAAAAGTGGCCATCATAAACATAAAACTCGAAGATAAGGCAACAGAAAATCTTAAACAAATCGTCACAAAACATATTCCATTTGCAGTTGCAAAAACTCTGACGCAAATTGCACAGCAAAGTCAGCAGGAAGTTAGAAAAAGCATCAAAGAAAAATTTTTTATCAGAAAAAAGTCCGGCGGATTTGAAAGTTCAATTCGAATTAAACCAGCAACAAAAACAAAATTAACCGCTGAAGTTTACACGATGGCTGCCTTTGCAGCATTGCAACAAACAGGTGGTGTTAAACAAGCAAAAGATGGACGGCTTGCAATCCCCTCTTATCAAGCAATTAGTCAAGTAAAGAAGAGAAGTGATTCAAACAGTCCATCGTCTTACCTCGCAGGCGATGCGTTTAAGATCAAAACAAAATCAGGTGCAGAAGCCATCGCGCAGCGCAAAGGTAAAGAATTTAAAATCCTCTTCTTCTTGCGTAAGAGCGCTCAGGTTGATAAGAAACTCGATATGATTGAGATAACAACAAAAACTGTTAAAGATCGCTTTAAAAAGATTCTAATTAAAAACTCAAAGTTTTGAATTTTTATTATAAATAAATTTTATCTCTGTTTGCCGGTATTAGATAAAGATTTTTCTATGTCGACACGTTCCATTGGAATTGATATATTTAGAGCTTTCAACATTTTGTCAAAATCATCAGCACTAAAACCTTCTCTATTATTTTCAGTTACTAATCCCAGAATTTTCCCTTCTGATTTTGAAGAAGATATTGGCAAGGATTTAACTACGCTATCAGCAGGATCTACGAAATTAAAATTAGGAAATTCTTTTTGGAAATATTCTGTAAGCCATGGAAGATGAGTGCTTGAAAGTGTAAAAGTATCTAATGATGGATTAATTTTAAGGCTTTGTTCTATAGATTTTCTAACCTCAGAACTGGTAAGTTTTGAATCAAAAATAAATTTTCCTGACTCTACCAATTCAACTAAATTTGAAGCATTGATTACTGTGACTGCTTTAGGATCAGAGCACTGACTTTGTATATAAGACATAATTGCGCTATTTCTGACCAAAGATTCAACTCCCATGACCCCAATCTGCTTTGTTTTTGATTGCTCTAAGGCTTCTTTAATTGGAGGAAAAACACCAAATAATGGAGTGGAGTGCGTTTCTTTTAATCTTGGCATTATAGTAACGGATGGAACATTTGATGCGATTACAATTGATTCTGGATTAAATTCTTTCTCTAAAAAAGAAATTGCCTTTGATACAACGCCGAATAGTTGATCTGGAGTCTTTCCTCCGTAAGGAAAACTCGCTCTATCTGATAAATACACAAGATTTTGATTCGGAAAATTTCTATGTATTTTTTCGACTATCGAATAACTTCCAATTCCGGAATCAAATACAGCAATAGGTCTTAATAAAGGCATTAGTTTTGATAATTTCATAAATTGTTATTTTTTAGCTCCTAAATAAGTTGGTTGTTACTAAAGCACTGGCAGAGGTAACTGCAATTACTTTACCTTGTGTAGAATCTTTCATGAATTCTTCTTGAGACGTGTTAAATCTTTCTTGAGATAAAATTATTTCTTTTCCCGCAGAAAACCCTTCTTCAAAGGCTCTACTAAATCTACTTAGTCCAAATGCAGAAGATGCAACGCCAATAATTTTAATTCTTTCCAATTTTTCACCGTTGCGATTAATGGGAGAAAAATTTTCAGATCTGAGTATTTGTCCTGTGTCGTATAACCAACCATCCTCAGTATCAGTGGTTGATTTGGAAATTATACTTTGTCCAGCAAAATCTTTCTCCGTTAATGAGCTAGGTAAATCTTCTTCGCGAAGAATTAACTCTGTTTGAGTTGTAATATTACCTTCTTGAAACAATTTTCTAAATAAAGTTGATTGATTGTTTTTTGCCTTTCCATCTTGACCAATGGCAACAACAAATAAATCGTAATAATCAGAGCTTCCATCTTCATATATTAATTCTGGCTTTCCATCTTCTCTGATATGGTAAACAGCTCCTTTTCCTATTGGTTTTATACTCAATAAATTGTTTTCATGAAACATTAATAATTCTTCTGCACTTTCTTTTGGCATTGGCGCAATGTGGACGAAGTGCAAAGTTTTAACAAATGATTCGTATAGTAGTTTATCTTTGGGGCTTAGGTGTTTATATATTTCTAAAAATAAATCAGAGGACTGATGATACACAGTCTGCCAGATTAGCTCTCCATCAGGGCAATCGCCATTAATTGCTTTATCAAGATCATGTTTAAGTTGTGAAAAAGGATTTCTATCAGTTTGTAAAAGAGATTCAATTGAAGACTCAATGCCAGCTTCTTCATAAGCGGATTTAATATCCATTTTTAAAAGGTTAAAAACATCCGACAGCTCTATAAACCCACTTTTATTTTTTATAATCTCTTCGACATTTTCTCTTGTTAAATATTGATTTTGGTAATCACCATATTTTCCACGTACCTTTGATAAAAATCCATTACGAGATACTAGATCTATTGATAAACCTACTTTAACTTTACCTCCATCCTCTCTTCTGACAGTGTATTCTGGTTTTACACAATTTAAACTCCCATCAGCTTGCAAATCAATAAAACCTTCATCAAATATAATTGATTTGATGGCGTCTATAGCGCTTAAGCTAGTTCCATGAACTAGAATTCGGAATGTTTCTGACTCACTTACTGAATCAGATTCATGAGAATATTTTTCTAGAATAAGTTGGTTTAATTTCGTTTTAAAATTTTGTGATGGCCAAACCGAATCTAAATGAGCATTGTGTTTTTGAAATTTAGAATCTTGCCAATGTCCAGTTGCAATAATGACTTCATCGAACAAAGACTATGAATCTATATCGCTTGATGTAGATTTAATTATTAATTTTTGACCTTCATCTTCTAAGACTTCTTTTACCTCAGTATTTGCACGAATTTCAATATCAACTCCATATGAGATTAGATCAGATACTACAGAATTAAATCTATCCTGCAAATATTGACCAAATATCATGCGAGGAAGATACACCTCATCTCTTGAAAAATCCAAATATCTAGATTCAAAAGTTCTAGTGTAATTATCGCTATGATTTTTCATTCCAGTAAATTCAGAACCAAAGTCATCAATATAATTTTCTATCAGGGTATGGTCATATGTAATGCCAAAACGTTTAAAAAATTTCTCTTTAAAACGTGAATCTAGAGCTTGTTTAATAATATTTCTTACCCGTGAATCATTTTCTTGGAGCCATTGCTTCAGGTCTCCTGGAGTTATTGACATTGATTCAAAAGGCATATTAACCAAATGCTCCGGTTCAACCTTATCAAAATTATAGGGTGTTCCTTGTCCGATAAATTGTGATTTTTCAAAAACACAAATTTTGAGATGATTTCTTGGCAAACTTGATGCAGTTTTGCTAATTTCGGAATGAATTCCAAATAAGATTCCTACCCCCGAAGGGCCAGTTCCAATTAAAGCAACTTGTTTCATTGGTTGAGTTGTTATTGGGGTTTTATATCTAAAATGGTATGTAGACGATTTTATGCCAACCAGCTAAAAGAATGTTGAAGATTTTGGCAAGTAAAAACAGGTACTGTGACAAGTTTTTTTCGCGGGTAACGCGCGACCCCAGGCCTTTTCTACCGACAGAATTTTTAAAAGGGTTCGCGCTGGTTCGCACTTTTTAAAACAAAACCAATAAATAACAGCATTCGCAAGGTGCGTACCTGAAAATTTTAGGTACGCATTTTTTTTGCGCTTTTTTTAAAGAAAAACTTACGTGTGGATTTACATCCCTTCAGAATTTTATCCCTCTGTTCAGGAGTTGGCGGCATCGAGCTTGGATTTAAGCTCGCAGAGCCAACTTCTAGAACAATCTGTTATGTCGAGATCGAAGCCTTTGCGTGCGAAATCTTGGCTCGCCGCATGGAAGAAAAAAGATTGGATGCAGCGCCTATTTGGACGAATCTTAAAACCTTCGATGGCAAACCTTGGCGCGGCAAAGTGGATTGCATCACTGGCGGATATCCCTGCCAGCCGTTTAGTGTTGCTGGAAAGAAACTCGGCACAAACGACCCAAGACATCTCTGGCCAGATATTAAAAGACTCATCACAGAAATTGAGCCACCAATCTGCTTCTTTGAAAATGTCTCCAACCATTTACGAGTTGGATTTGAAGAAGTCGCAAATGACCTACGACAAATGGGTTATCAAGTTAAGGCAGGCTTGTTTACAGCGGCAGAAGTTGGCGCGCCTCACAAGAGAGAAAGATTATTCATCTTGGCCTACAGTGATAGTTTCGGATCACCTTTGCAATCCGACAGAAACGCCGCAGCGCTGGAAAGAAAGAGCACAGGAGAAGAAAATGGAAGGAATAAATTTACACAAGCCACTGAGGATTGTGGCTCAGGAAACATGGCCGACAGTGGTTTCGGCAGATGCATCGATGGGAGCGATAATATCTTCAAACGATACTTACAAAAAAACCTCAACGGGAAGACTAAGGAAAATAAACAAGAATGGCAAAGACGGGTCATTGGGTCTTGCGAGAACAGTGAAAATGATGGACTCGCAAAAACAAAATTGGCCGACAGTCAGAACATCGTCTGCCAATGGTGCGAGCAGCAAAGAAGTAGAAGCAGGAAATCCAAAGCAAAGGTTAGAAGTTATGATAACGAACTGGCCAACTCCGAGAGCTCAGGAGCCAGGAAGCACGAGCGAGAATTACGGCAAGGGTTTGAAAAACACTGCACAGAATTGGGCAACTCCAACCACGAGAGATTGGAAGGACAGCTGCAATGCCAATGTTCCTGTGAACTCCCTGCTTGGCCGCCAAGCCCCGCAGATTATGAAGGATGGAACAGAGTCACAAATCACCTTAAACCCGCGCTTCACCGAATGGCTGATGGGATGGCCTGTCGGGTGGACAGAATTCGAGCTTGCGGAAACGGAGTGGTGCCTTTGGTTGCAGCGTATGCGTGGCGAACTCTCACGAATGGAATGTGTCTTACAAAAAACAATTAACTGATATGGATGATTTTGCACCAAAAATGGCAGATCA
>JACCDZ010456475.1_pt1 | contig 10740 bp, 13 predicted proteins | sample 7449551 | NCBI WGS metagenome assembly JACCDZ01 (sample SAMN15323452, study PRJNA562643) | freshwater metagenome | isolation source: river surface water | place: USA:Blue River Watershed | collected 2017-08-18
TCAAGGCAGCATCGCTTCGGATCTGGTTGTGGAAGCTCGTCGCTTCCGCTTCAATCCCTGCGCCCAGGGTGGGATGGAGGGCCCCCCTTCAGGTAACTTGCCGCCAGTGAAGATCCGGGCATCGTGTGCCCCATGCGCTCGGCGGCGAGGATCATGATGCAGTTGGCATGTAAATAGACAAGTGGTTTTTTGAAATGGGTATGATAAAAGGATTAGAGTGGGGGCGTTAATTGCACCGCGCACCGTAAAGAACGAGATCGGCCACATACCGAGACTGGAAATAGTATGTCCAGCCATCGGCGCTTGTGCCTTGAATTTTGCCCTTCAAAAAGAAGGTGATTTTGTTATTTCCTTCCTTTAGTTTTGACACAATAGTGTTTGCCACGGTGTCAGTGCCACTGTTTCCGCCTGGTCCGTAAACAGTTCTGCCCGCAAGTTGATCGTTGATGTAGATTTCGGCGGAGCTGCCGGTGGGGCCGCTTGGAGCGGTAATCAAGTTGTTGTTGTAGAGGGTGCGTTCAACGTTGATCGAGTACCAAACCGAAGGTGAGTATTTCGCAGCCGTGATGTTTTGAACGCCTGTAATATTCAAATCAAAGGAGTATGGGCGTGTGTAATCTACGTTGGTGTAGCTATCAACAAACCAGCTGCCGGAAGCGGTCTGCGTCCCTGAACTCACTGCTGAGGTTGCCCCCGGGATGTAGGCGATCAAAGGGTAGCCCCAATAAGCTGGATCCAGTGTCAAATACTTTGCAGTCTTATTGGTCCCATAAATGCCGCCACTGGTTTGAATCGTGTAGCAAGGGGGGGGAGGGGGCACAGCCACTCCACAGGCGCCGTTGATCAGCGTCATGCCGACACGCGCACAGGACGCGGCCGTGGCCACGCAGCTCCAGCCCACGAGGTCCTTGTCGTTGGTGCAGGTGGGCACTGCCTGGCAGGCGCTGCCATTCCAGGGTGCGGACGCCGTGCAGCAGCTGCCGCCGTTATGGCTCTGGATGACCTTGCCGCTCTTGGCGGTGACATCGGCGGCACTGAAGTAGTAGTCCTGCCCCGTCATGTCGGTGTTGTCGATGCTGCGACAGTAGGTCTCAGGCACCGAGACCATCTGCACATTAGTGGCGTCAGGCCGCCCTGGGGCTCCTGTTTGAGCGTGCGCAGCAGTGGCCAGCGACGCCAGAGCCAGAGAAGTTGCAGCCAGCAGGCCGGCTATCCGCGGAACGGAAGAAAACATACACACCTCAGCATCGTTTTGGGTTTTATGGAATCTATCGCATAGGCGATATTCCATCAACTTGCCAAAAGACGCTGGGAGCGGTAGCGGACGGCTGCTTCAGCCTCCTCCCCAGCTGTCTAAATCTGCTGATCGAGCAGGGAGATCGCCTTCGCGTACTTTCTCGCAAGGCGGGCGGCAGTCTCTTCGCCCAGGAGTGCGAGCCTGTCTGGGTCGCTGTTGTCTTCGACATCTGCGCGCTTGATGAGCGCAGCCCCTGGCGTTGCCAGAGCCCTGCGCACGTACTGCTCATAGGGCTCGTGCCCGCCCCTGGTCAGCGCCAGCACCAGTGTGATCGACTGCGCCGGCACGCCGGCGGCAGCCAGCGATTCTGCGGTGGCCAGTCCGTCTTCGATGGCGTCATGAAGCAGGGCGGCGATCTGCTGGTACCGGTCGCCACCGGCGGCGAGCACCTTCAGGAAGACTCGTGTCAGGTGTTCAATGTATGGCCTGGCTGACTTGTCGGTCTGGCCGGCATGGAGTTCGGCTGCCAGTCGGTATGCATCGAGAATTCTCATGGGCTCCCCAAGTAAGCCGCCTGACATGGGCGGGCAAAACAACTTAGGGAAGGTGTACCCCACAAGCCTGGTGCGATCAACTTCCCTGTTTGCGCAGACGGTGCTGCTCGGCGCCGTACTTGGCCAGGTCTTGCTAACGACCGGATGGTTGTAAAACACAAAACGGTATTGTCTCTCAGGGCTCTTTGGCGCCGTTGTCAATGGTGTAGAAGATAGATAATATGCAGCCTTTGGCGTCTGAAATCCGCCATGAACCATCTCCAGGAAGACATCATGCCCAACGCTACCCCACGCCACATCGCAATCATGCGATCAGCGACCTTGCTCGCCAACATCGGCGCCATTGCTACTTGGGGCTCATTCTTTTACAGCCTGTACACGGGCGGCCCGGCCGTGCTCACGCTGGTTGTTGCGATCGCGGTTTCCTTCGGGTGCGCCATGCTGAACTTGTCGAAGCAAACGGCTGCTGGCTCAGTGACGCTGATGGCGGCAAAGCATGGCCAGTGAAACCCATGAGCACAATTGAGACCAGCGCCAGCTATGAGGCGCTCGATGCGCAGGGTCGGCCGTACCTTCGCCAGCCCAGGTGCATCCATGAACTGCCGGACCCAGAGACGCGGCGTCGCGCTCTCTCAGTGGCCACCACTCGAATCGAGGACCATATGGGATTGGTGGCGTTCAAGGACATTGGGTTCGGCGAGCCGGCCTATGTCGCCTTTGGCATGTCCACGCCGCAGGCGCAGGCACATCAGGCCTCCAAGCTGCTGCTGACAATGGGGTGCGACATCTCTCTGGATTTCACGGGATCGTTGAGCCAGGGCGTCAGCTTCAAGGCAATGGGGCCTCGGTGATGAAGGTGCGCCAGATGGGCAAACGACGTGCCGCCCGCGCGGCCTACTGTCGAACGATCTGGCTGCCTCGGTGGGAGAGCTTTTGGTGGACGATCGATGGCTATGAGCCCACGCCACAGCATGAGCCCAGGGCGTTTCATGAGCTCCAAGAGCGACGCTTGATCCCGGGCAAGCATGCAACCAGCGCGCGCCGGGGCCCAACCAGTAAGAGTACAGCTGAAAGCGCTGGGATCGTGTTGAAAAGGGTAGGCCCATGAAGCCAGCATTGATAGAAGCCATCTTGAGCCAGTCCTCGCGCATCAGGCTGATCGACGCCGACCAGGCGAAGGCGATGGTTTCGGGCAAGACTGAGAAACCCATGGGTGTGGACCCGGGTGCTTTCTTCATTGCCAGGAGTACCCAGTACCTCCTGGCGTCGATTCCCCTTCACCTGTTTGCGCCAAACGAGGATTCGGAGCGCTACGACTGCACTGTCGATGCCCAGCGAGCCCAGCACTACGCGCGTCGCATACAGCACGTCATGGCAGCCGACGGCAACGACGCTGCGGTCGACTCAGTGCCGCCGGTCATCGCCGGAGCGCGAAAGGCAGACCTGCTGGGGATCATTGACGGTGGGCACAGGATCACGGCCGCCAGGCTGGCGGGCACCAAGGAAATCATGACCTTGATGCGTGTGCCAGAGGGTATGTATGAATTCATCAGGGCCTTGTGTGAAATCAGGGCAGGATTCAATGGACTGAGACACCAGGGCGAGGCAGTGGAGTCGAAAGCCGACCCCGGGCGGAGTTCCATCATTTCAGATGGGCTCTCTTTGGCACAGGACGCCGGGCCACGAAAACATCGTCGAATGACAGCTTGAGCTCTGGCTCGTGCAGTACCAAGACCAGATCGAGCACATAACAGACCATGGCAACAAAGGCATTCACCGACTTCAGAGAGCGGGCAGATCCCTACGATCTGCGGCTGCCGCCGCCGCGCGCCACCGGCGGCGCGTATCTGTACCTGGACTTCGATGGCGTGCTTCACCATGAAGACGTCTACATGGACATGATGGGCGTCATTTACTTCGGACAGGAGGCCAAAGCAACTGGACGTGAGCACAGGCTCTTCCAGCATGCCCCCATCCTGATTGATGCCCTAGAGCCGTACCCCTTCGTTGAGATCGTGCTCAGCACCACTTGGTCGCGCGCCCTGGGCTACAAAGAGGCGAAGTCGTATTTGCCGCCGGCGCTGGCCAAGCGCGTGGTGGGCGCGACCTTCCATCGCAAGATGGACGTGCACACCTTTGCCAACATGCCACGCGGTGAGCAGATCTTGATGGATACCAAGCGTAGGGCGCCCAAGGCATGGGTTGCAGTTGATGACATGGTTGAGGACTGGCCGCAGGAGGCGAATGACAACCTGGTGGCCAGCAATCCAGATCGCGGCATCAGCTCGCTTGCTGTGCAGTCGCGCCTGGTGGAGGCGTTTCACACCCATTTTGGTGGCGTAAAGGCGCAGATGAGGCGCGCTGTATGAGCCTTTGAACTGAGACCATCGTTATTCCAAATAGGGAGATAAATAGATGGCAAGCCGCGTCCTGAGGATGTCCGCGCGCTGCGGGGCATCGAAGATCAGTGCTTCTCAGGGGCGTCGCTTGCGAAGCACGTGTGCCGCCTCCGTGGCGTCAGCAACCTTCTCGACCCCCTGAGTCTTGGGAGGCTCAGCAACCAGGCCCACCTCAGGAGCAAACCGGTGCGTGATGGCCCACGTGCCATCAGCCGCCCGCTGCTCGACCAGGCCAGCCCCCCGCTTGGAGATGATCGCATCGACTACTTCGACTGCCTGGTCCATGGACTGGGGCCAGTAGCTCGTGTCGCCAAAGGACATGACGCGAATGGATCGCTTAGGCAATTTAGGCACAAGAGAAGGCTTGGATACGAGGGGGAAGAAGTGCGCAGCCTTGATCAGGTCCGTCTGGTCCTGCATCCCGCGGTCGGTGATGTCAAGCCACTGCTCTTCAAGGGAGCTGGTGCTGTGCATGTACCGAGCAGACTTTCTGCCGTTACCAAGATCATGCTCGCTCGCGCTCACGATGAACTGGCCTTGTTGCGCGTTGTTGACCAGGTAGGCGCGCAAGCCACGTTCATCGTACAGATGAATGCCCTTGGGGTCGTGGCGGTAGTAGCGAGTGACACCATCCAGAGGAGGCTCCGATGAAGACATGAGTTTCACCGGCCAGAAGGTCAGGCCATTGAAGAACAAGATGTCTTCGTTGGCCACAGCCATGCCGGTGGGGTTGATGTCCGATGGGGCGGTGCTCAGGTCGATCACCTGCTGGACGCTGGCGCTGGATTTCGCCTGCTCTGCCATTTTGAGTACACGACGGCAGTCGCCGTTGGCAGGCGCATCACTCATGTCGGCGAAGCGCTGCACATACCCAGCAAGCTCGGCGACCACCGCGCGCTGATCGGCCTCCGTGGAGTTGCCCTCGAACACGGCCTGGCCGCGGCGCAATGTCGCCCGGCAGTCGCCGTCGAGAGGTTCATTGTTGAGGTCGGCAAAGCGCTCCGTGTAATCGAGGAGGTCGCCGACGAGATTGCGTAATGAAGACATGGAGCACCCTTGAAAGAAAGTGCTCAATGCATACCCCCGCCAGGGCATGGATTCAAGGCTGCCACATGGGCGCGAACGCAAGACCCAAGGACTCAGGCCGACTGCGGTTCGACTTCGCAATGAAAAACGCGCGGCATTGGAGTCCGCGCGTTGGGGGCGATCGAGGCCTACGACTTAGATTGCCCAGGCAATCGCCATGGGTGGCACCAAGACTGAGGCAACACCCAGCCACACGGTCGTGCGCGAGAAGCCCGACGACTTGAGCAGGGCAGCGACGCCAATGGCGGCCATCATGAACTCAATGATGGCCATGAGAACGGCGGACTCGCCCTCGACGAAGGTGTAGACGCCCGAGCGGCGATAGGTTTCGGTCGAGAAGCCTCCCGACAGCACGATCATCCAGCCGCCGGCAAGGGCCACAATGGTCAAGGCGAGCACTGAGACCTTGCCACCGAGGCTAAGGTTGCTGGCGTCATTGAAAGTGCGTGACATCTCGCTCATGCTGCCAGTGCCTCCTCGCTATCTTGGGCGGTGGCTTCGTCCGCAGATTCGGCCTGCTGGACATCACCGGGCTTGACCTGCTCGCCGCCCAGGGCTTCGAGCAGGTCCGGAATCAGCTGGATGAATTCGCCGGTCATGATGGCGAAGTTGGCATCGAACTCTTCGGCCTTGGACTCGGTCACCTTGCCCTCGAAGACGACGTCCAGGAAGGCTACCTTTTTGAGTGCCATCTCGCTGGTCAGCAAAACAGAGATCCGATCGCGCCAGGTGAGCGCCACCTTGGTCGGGATCTTGCCCTGCTTGACCTGGTTGCGCACCTCTTCGGTATCCAGGGAGTGACGGCTGTATTTGATGACCGACTTCATCTCGTCCTGGGAGTGCAGCTCGCACTCGTTGTCGACGCTGAAGGAGTAGGGCGCCTCCCCGGTGCCCAGCCAGTGGGTCATGGCGGCCGTCGGCGACATCTGTGTGTGGATGTTGGCCAGGGCAAGGCCTTCGAGCGACTTCACCAGGGTTGTGATGACCGCATCGCAGCGGCTGCCACCGGTGGCATCCATGATCACCATGCGATTTTGGCGGTCGATCCAGATCGTGGTGAACGAGGACTTGATGAAGGCCAGGGGCAGCAGCTCTTGCAGGGCTTGCTCCTTGATTTCCTTGAGCTGCTTGCGCCCGGGCTTGCGGCCGGTGGTGTCTTCGATTTGCTTGGCGATCTCTTCAGTGCGCTTGGAAACCGCCTCAGGGGGCACCTTGCGGGTATCGGTGCGCAGCTTCAAGATCAGATGGCCGTCGACGGCCTCGCACAGGGGTCCGTTCTCCTCGCGGGGTGCAACCCAGCCGGTGGATTGCTTTTGACTTGGGGGGCACTCAACGAACGGAGTTGCCTCCAGGCCCTTGATGACTTCAGCCAGCTCGGCGTTGAAGTCAGTGGTGATGCGATAGATGGTTGCGTTTTTGAACATGGAGGTCCTTCGTTGAGACGGCGAGGGCCAGCGCGCGGGGCGCCGGCGGCATCTCAGTCAATACCCTGCGAAGGAGTCCGCATCAAGTTGATGCCCCTGGCACGACCTAATGAAATCGGACAGAGTGTTGGCGGCGGGTTATGTTTTTTGCGTGGAAGCTAGATTTTGGACTGCAAATGTTTCGCTCTGAGCGCACCAAAGTCTAGGTATCGGAAAATCTGGGCAGGGTTGAATAGAGTGCTTGTCCGCGAAAAAGTTGGACTGGCTGCTTGGACGCACCGTGGGTCAGCCGCGGGCGATGGCTCAGGAGAACAGGGGCGGAGTGCCTGGATTCTTGGGGCGGCGAGGGGATGGCTCCTGGATCTCGACTGCAAAGGCTTCCGCTGGTTCGAGTCTGATCAGCTCCAGGGCATCATCGACCGTGCCACTGAGCCACTGATCCCAGGCCTCTGGGGCAACATGGATGACCGATCGCTTGTCCTGGGCATCCGGCGGCAGTTTGGGATCCGGCCTGTGCAGGCGCTTCAGGAGAGGGTGGCCGTCGCAGTTGCAGGTAAGCATGCTGTAAGTGGGCAGCACCTCCCCGGTCGAATGATCGGTCCACTCCCCCCACACTCCAGCCAAGAACCAAGGCGCGCCGTCTGCGCGTCGCAACCTCCACCACACATTGCGGCCACTCTCCCAGTTTGGCTCCATGTACCAAGAGGCAGGGATGAGGCACCTCTGGCCTTTGCGCCATGCAGGGGCGAAGGTGGGTTTTTGCCCAACGGACTCTATGCGCGCGTTGTTGGTGCTGTAGCGGCGTCCAGCAGTTGGGGTGGCTGTTTTGCTGCCAGGCACGAACATGGCCCACTGTCCGTGGACCAGGCTCAATGAGCTGAGGGTGGGGGCTGAACGCAGGAAGGAGCCGCGCTGGTACGGACCCACGGTGTGTGCGAGGCGATGGTCGCCCACGCATGAGCGCCCCAACGCGGAGACGAAAGCGATCGTCTCCTGGCTGCCGGGGGCTTCTTGACTTCCTCCCCTGGCAAATCGTCAAAACGATTTAACAGGGGATTCCTTCTGCAAGAGGGCCAAGTCCGGCCCCGGCCTGGCTGAGCCAGGCCTTATTCGTTGCAGCTTCATAGGCTTTCGCCTCCCCTGCAACGGAGAATTCAGACTTCAGCAGCGCGAGTCCGCGCAGCTCGATGTTTCGAGCTGCATTCGTGTCTCGGTCGTGCGCGGTTTGGCACGTCGGACAGATCCAGGATCGAACAGACAAGCCGCTCTGTCCTTTTGGTCCGGCCCGCGTGCCGCACGCACTACAGTCCTGCGTGGAGTAGCTTTCGCTGATGATCCTGACCCACCTGCCGGCGTCATCGCCTTTGTACAGCAACTGGGTTTTGAGGCTGCTCCAACCAGCATCCAGGACACTCTTGGCCATCCTGGTCTTGGCGAGCTTGGAGCTGCTGACGTCCCCCACGAAGATCGCGCCGTGCTGGCGAACCAGTGAGGTGCTGAGCTTGTGGAGGTGGTCCTTACGTCGGTTGGCGATCTTGGCGTGGAGCGCCTTGACCCGATCCTTCTTGCCGGCGCGCTGCGCGACGGCAAGTGCTGGCTCAAGGTCGCGATAGAACTGCTCCGCTTCGACCTTGGCGCCAGTCGACAGCGCGGCCAACTCCTTCAAGCCCAGGTCGATGCCGACCGAGTTGGCCATCTGCGGCACAGCCGCAGATGGCTTCGCCTTGTCGACCGTGATGTTCACATACCAGCGACCGCGGGCGTCTTCGCTGAAGTTGCCGCCACGCAGCTTATAGCCAGCCAGGCCGAAGGAGTCCCACAAAGACAAGGCCCGGCCCTGGTAGTGCAGTTGACCGTTGCGGTACGAAATCGCAACGGCCTTGAAGGGAATCCAGCCCAGCGAGCGCCGCGTGCCGCGGCTCACGCGCCAGCGCAGCTTCGCTCGGTTGAACTGACGACGGCGCGTGCAGTATTCGGCACTGATCGCCTGCACCGTTTGGGAGTGCAGGCTCAGGCCTTCCTTGGTCGCGCCCGCGGTCAACTTGTCCAGGTCGTAGGCGGTGCAGAAACGCTGCTCACGGGCCAGGATCTGGAGGCTGGAGTCCTGGCAGAAGTTCCACACTTGGTTAACTTCGATGGACTGTCTATTGAGCAGCGAAGCGTGCTTGTCCTTGATGCGGATGCGCAGAACGCGCGTCGTCACGCCAAGCGCCAATTGGCGCTGGGCTGAATTGGACGCGAACGGTCTTGGCATGCAGAAACTATACTTGATCTATGACTGAAGAATTGGACATTAGACGCGGCAGGCATTGCATTTTTGCAATGCACGTACACTTGATCTTCGTGACGAAATATCGCCGCAAGGTCTTCGACGGTGACTCCATCGAGAAGCTGGCGGCGCACTTCAAGAGGGTTGCGGCCGACTTCGAGGCGACGTTGACGGAATTCAATGGCGAGGACAATCACGTCCACCTGCTGGTGGAGTACCCTCCCAAGGTGTCCGTCAGCTCCCTGGTGCGAAGCATGAAGGGTGTATCGAGCCGTATGTTGCGACAAGAGCGGCCCGACATTGCGAAGCATTACTGGAGGGGGATGCTCTGGAGCCCCAGCTACTTCGCCTCCAGTTGCGGGGGCGCGCCCCTGGCGATCATCAAACAATACGTTGAACAACAAAACAGGCCGCTCTAGCGCTGCCTCGCCTTATATCCCCGCGCAAATCCGACGGCTATCGCCTCAATGTCGCTTTGCGACGGACGGAATTGGACGGGGCTTTATGGCGCATTGGGGTAAAGGTTGCACATGCGGCGATTGTCGCGCCATCAGGGCGCAGTACAAAGCCGGGGGAGATGCCCCTATCGAGGGGAGTCGCTCACCAGTGCGATGAACGTGGCGCGTCCCTTGCCCCCACACAGATGCCCATCTCCTGAGGCCATCTTGCGCGCCATGGCATTGGCCGCTGACTTGCTGGATGCAACGATCCCGCGGTACCAGACCCCATCGACCTCATCCCAGGCCGGGTACTGGAAGGTGAGGCGGACATCCCAGACGTGCTCCCGGCAGGATCTGGCAGCTGCGGACGCTACGGGCGACGCTGGCGCTGGAGTGGCCGCGCGAATGCCAAGCTTGACCTCGACCTCTTTGAGCGTGCCCACGAACTCTGGGGCACCGTGGCCGTCGACGAAGGCGTAGTAGCGCCCATTGTTGAGCACGCCAATTCGGGGGTCCAGATGTTGCATGGGTTGGCCTCAGACGTCCAGGCTATCAGACTCCGGCATCTCGCCAGAAAAGGGTGGCCGAGCCACCATCAGGCACGCAATGAGCAGCCACGACGTACTCACGAAGATTCGAGCCCAGAAATCCCAGTTTGCGGCCTCGCTGCCGAAGTCCATGGGTGGCAGCCAAGGTGCGATGCAGCAGATGCCAACCAAAATCATCGCGAGGTGGTGAACGCGAAAGCGCCTCAGGACAGCGGCGACGGATAGAAGTTTGCTCATGGCTCGATAGGTGTGTACGACATGGAAGAAGTACCCGGCCACCGGCCGGGCATCAAGATCAGGCCGCCACGCGGAAGAGGACCTGCTGAGCGCGCAGGGTCGGTGCCCGATGAGCCCAGGCCTTGACGCTCTCACCGATGAAGGTGGCCAGCTCGCGGAACGGGCCCGTGCAGACGCTTTGGCCCAGCAGCTGGTGAGCCATCAGCTTGGAGATGCCGTGCACGATGCGCTCGTTGATGCCCTTGAAGCGAGCGTGCTCGGCCGGCGTGGGCACGCGCAGCAACTCGGGGTGCTCAGGGTGCTGGATCTTGGGGTCGGTCGAGCGGTTCTTGGCCAGCCCCTTGGTCAGCGTGTTGATGCTGCTCTCGGTGCCATTGAAGATCTGCATGCGGAAGTTCTTGCCTGCGGCCAGGTCGCGCTCTTGCTTGGCCTTGAGCCCGACCATAGGGCTCCACTCGGCGGCCACGACCTCATTGGGGTCAAGCACGTCGGCAATGGTGCGCTCGCTGGGGCCCGGCACGGGCAGGGCCGACAGATCGAACTCAA
>JACCDZ010147556.1_pt1 | contig 10733 bp, 9 predicted proteins | sample 7449551 | NCBI WGS metagenome assembly JACCDZ01 (sample SAMN15323452, study PRJNA562643) | freshwater metagenome | isolation source: river surface water | place: USA:Blue River Watershed | collected 2017-08-18
AACGTATATGATGCCTTTCGATGTGCGCATAACCATTTAATTTCAGGTAATCTGACATTTTCCTCGTTCCAAAAAATGGATAAGCAGTGTAAATTTCATACACCTTGTGTAGCAGCTGGATTGTCTCCTTTGAAAAGGTTCACGGACTAGGCTGATAATACAGACCAGAACGGCTAACCCCCAGCAATTTGCATTGTTCTCGCACACTCAGCTTTGCATCCCTTAATCTGAATTTCATGACCTACTATACTGTCGTATGTGCTACAACGTATAATCCAACACAGTAACTTAAGGTTACCACGCCACGTTGATTCCCTTGTAAATATCGCTTAACGCAACCCAGCGTGGAAGTTTCATTTCCTGTATAGCTATTAACACCCGTTAGTTTTAGATGATTTAACTGTGCTCTACGACTATCAAAAGATAAAACAATGGTTTCTTTTTTTGTTGCCAATACTTGCCAATCACCCCTAGACAAATACGATAGCAATACCCCATGCTCAGGAAAAGCATTAATGCGTACTATTGATGCCAGCTCATTAAAGGTTCCGATTAAAGGAATAGAAAATGCCAGAATCCCTTTCGGATGTAGCGCACGATGAATTCGTTCAAACAAATACGGAAAATCTTTTGACCATTGCATTGCCATGTTGCTGTAGATAAGATCATAACGATCTGCTTTTAAACTCTGCCAAAAGCTCCTTTTATCAAAGTCATCACAAAGAAACCTAAGCGTTTGATTTCTACCTTTACACTGCCTGCCAGATGCTTTTTCCGTGTACTGAATTTGTGCTTTGTCAATGAGCGCATCAGCAATATCTACTGCCAAATAGCATCTAGCATTGAGCATTTCGTTTAATTGCACGCTACCAACCCCATCACCACAACCTAACTCAAGCACACAAGGCAAGCTTTTTACATGCTTAATCATCATCGCTTGCAGCATAGTATCAACTTTGCGCTGAACCAGGGCAGCACTGTGATAACTAGCAATCGCACTGTTAAAACTTGACTTTGGCTCTTTTAACACGCTGGATTAACCCCTCTTCGATAATGCAATAAATCAATATGGCTTTTTGCACTAACTGTGCTGGTATTGAGTTTTTGTTGAATGGTTTCGTTATCAACGATGGCATCATGCCGAGCCAGCAAAATCTGCCAATCAACACCCTTTAACACATTTACCACACTGTCAATATCCATGCTACAGGCAAGCATCCACTTTAAATAATTAAGCTCGCTTTGATAATGGGTTTTCCGTGTTAATACACAATAGCACTCAATCGTGGTCAACTTGGGCGCACAAGGAAAGTGAATAAGCTTAAGAAACTTATTTGCTAATGCCTCTTTATTTGCTTCATACTGGTTTACGAATGCTTGCTTTTTAGCTTCACTTCTAAACTGCCAGGCAAGTGGTGGCGCGTATAAATATACGTTCTCTGGACTGATACATTTTCCTTGCATGAGCTTCAATAACCATAAACCACTGTGAGACCAGGCGTGAATCGTACTGGCTGAAGTCAGTTTTTGTGTCATCTCTTGCAATATAAGCGCTTCATTACCATGGCTAAAATCAGGCAAATCGATACAGTGTGAAGCGGGAATATTAGGATCAAAATATTGCCAAACAGCTGCCAAGAATCCCCAACCCGACAAAAATACTTCTTCTTTTATCTTCATATCACTTTAACCAGCGCATCTAACAGCTGTTTAATATCATGCCTGTCGTGTAGTGCAGTAATCGAAATTCTAAGACGCGCGCTATTTTGCGGCACTGTCGGCGGGCGAATACAAGAAACCAAAAAACCCTCCTGTATGAGCACTTCTTGAATATGTTCGGTTGTAGCATTCTCACCGATAGTAACGCTACGAATGGGCGTCAGATCAGAAGAAACGATATTTAGTCCAAGTTTTTGCGCTAAGTGATTAAAATAGCTGATGTTTTCAAAAAGCTGGTTACGTAACCCATCTCCCATCTGAATAAGCTTAAGCGACTGGTTTAAAGCGGCGACCACAGGAATAGCAAGTGCTGTGCTAAAAATATAGCTGCGAGCACTTTGCATTAATAGCTCAATACGCTCACGACTGCCGCACACCAAGGCCCCCATCGCTCCCATCGCTTTGCCACAAGGGATAATCACTAATGGCACCTCTTGGTGCGTGAGCCTTGCATGATTGACAGTCCCTTTCCCCTGTTGCCCTAAAACACCAAAGCCATGCGCATCATCAACAACGAGGTGTGCTGTGCCGTTTAGGCTCTGCACTATATCCTGCAAAGGTGAAATATCGCCATCCATGCTAAAAACCCCTTCTGTTATACAATACTTTGCCTCTGGGTATTTTTGTTGTATGCTGAGAAGCGCAGTTAAATCCTGATGCGGGTAACGCTTAAGCTTTGCCCCCCCTAGTGAAATACCGTCCAAAATCGATGCGTGGACAAGCTTATCCGCCATTAAAGTGTTACTTTCTTTTGACAGCAACGACATAACGGCAAGATTGGCGTGATACCCTGAGTTAAATAATAACGCACTCGGATAACCTGTAAATTGAGCCATCTCTTGCTCAAGCTCCTCAATCAAATAGAAACTGCCTGAAACGATCGCGGAAGAGGTGCTGCCTACACCATAAGTCTCAATCGCCTCTTTTGCTGCTTTTTTGACTTCATCGTGTTGCGCTAATCCCAGATAATCATTACTACTAAAGTCCAGCAATCTGTTTTTATGACCAGCACTAATATATTTATCAGTTCTTTTGACAAAAATACGCCTGCGCAATTTTCCCTGTTGAGCAATTTCAGCCAACTTATTTACTATAAATTCCATGCACTTATTACTCAACCACAGCCTCTTCATTTTTCTCAATTTCAAACCCAAGCTCATTCAAAAGATCTAAATCATGGTTTTCCGATGGATTTGGCGTGGTCAATAATTTATCCCCATAAAATATCGAATTAGCTCCCGCTAGAAAAGCCAAAGCCTGTAGCTCGTCACTCATTTGGGAACGCCCTGCAGATAAACGCACTTTTGAGGTCGGCATTAAAATTCTCGCCACGGCAATCGTACGCACAAAATCAAATTTATTGACTTCTGTATTGGACAGTTTGTTTCCTAATGGTGTGCCCGGCACGGGGACTAATTGATTAATGGGCACACTTGCAGGTGGCGTTGGCAGATTTGCCAGCGTCACCAGCATTTGTAAACGATCATCAACACTTTCCCCCATTCCAAGAATACCACCGCAACAAACCTTCATTCCCGCATTGGCGACTTCTCTTAAAGTATCTAAACGAGACTGATAGTCTCTGGTGGTAACAATCTCACGATAATAGCTTTCCGAGGTATCAACGTTATGATTGTAATAATCCAGTCCAGCCTCTGCTAATTGTTCGGCTTGCGCAGTAGACAACATGCCCAAAGTCATACAGGTTTCTAATCCTAATGATTTAACAGATTGAATAATTTCGATCAACTGAGGCATTGCTTTTTGCGGTGGATTGCGCCAGGCTGCTCCCATGCAAAAGCGTTTAGACCCCAGCTCTTTGGCTTTTTGTGCTTGCGTTACGATATCACTTATATCCATTAGCTTTTCTTTTTTAAGTCCTGTATTGTAATGTCCGCTTTGCGGGCAATACTTGCAGTCTTCAGGGCAGCTGCCTGTCTTAATACTCAACAGCGTACACAACTCTATTTCGTCTTTAAAGTGCGTGCGGTGAATGGATTGCGCCTCATATAAAAGTGCATTAAACGGTTGGGCATATAGCGATTTGGCATAGGCTAAGGTTATCTTTTGCATTCTAATTATCCTTTACTTTTATATTCGCAACAATCTAGATATACTTGCGCCATCAGTCAACTTCTATTTATAAAATAGGTTTACATAGACATGTACTCAAGCAATATCTGGCATCCTTGCTCACAGATGAAGGATTACGAAGATTTCAAACCCTTAAATATTACCAAGGCTCAGGGCAGTTATATTTACCATGAGGATAAACCGATTATTGATGCAATCTCCAGCTGGTGGTGCAAATCCTTAGGGCACAACCACCCCAGCCTACAACAAGCGCTGATCAAACAACTGGGCATACTTGAGCACACCATATTAGCCAATACGAGCAATCAAACCATTGAGCTTTTCACGCAAAAGCTGTGCCAACTCACTCACACCGATAAGGCTTTTTTTGCCAGTGATGGATCATGTGCGGTTGAAATTGCCATGAAAATGAGTATTCATGCGCGAATGATTCAAGGTCAATCTGCTAAAACACAGTTTGCTGCTTTGCAAAATGGTTATCATGGCGAGACCTGTGCGACTTTAAGTGTCAGTGACGTAGGTCTATTTAAAAAACCCTATCAAAGTCTACTATTTGACTGCACATTTTTAACAGATATTCCTTATGTTACAGGCACACAAGATCCCCTTTGGCATGATGCAAGACAAGCTTGGGATCAGGCTAAGATTCAATTAGAACCTGTCAAAGATAAACTCAATGCGATTATCTTTGAGCCCCTGGTTCAAGGTGCTGGTGGCATGCTCATCTATAGCCAGGATTATTTATTCAGATTAGCGCAATGGTGTAAGGCAAATGATGTATATCTCATTGCCGATGAAATCATGACGGGTATTGGTCGCACTGGAGCGCTTCTTGCTTGTGAACATGCTAACATCACCCCTGACTTCATTTGCCTATCCAAAGGAATTACCTCAGGAATGTTACCTTTAAGCATTTGTCTGACAAACAATGATATCTATGCGCTTTTTTATGATGACTATGAAACTCAAAAAGCCTTTCTGCATTCACATACCCATAGCGGTAATACCCTGGCGTGTGCTGTGGCTTTAGAAACACTGAATATTTTTGAGCATCAACAAACGTTTGATTATGTCAATATGACCCTTGCACCTGTAATGCAGCAGAAGATGTTTGACATAGCGCAATCTACACAAAAATTACACAATATTCGTAGCTTAGGCGCGATTGTGGCGACCGATCTTAAGCACCCTGGCGAGCCGCGCGCGGCTTACAAACTTTATCAACAAGCCATTAAACACGGCGCACTTATGCGACCTTTAGGCAATACTATTTATTGGCTGCCACCGCTGAACACCGATATTACAACGGTTAATAAACTCGGTGAGATATTGCAACAAATACTTAGCAACTGAACCTCCTCACATTTTATTCGACAATGCGTAGGGTGGATAAGCGTGAGCGCATCCACCATTATCCAACCAATTTTCTTTCCCCCGTCGATGCGCTCACGCTTATCCACCCTCTAAAAAGTGCATCCTTACAAAATATTCGATTTTAGCGCAATGCGCATGGTATGCGGCTTTTCATTGATTGTGTAGGTGATTTCAATTCCTTTAACGGCTTCATACCACAGATTAAGATAAGCTGAATTACCATCAGCAATAACATTATTCCAGGCACCATTAGCATAGTAACGGATTTGAAGGTCATCTATATTCTGTATGAGCTCACTACTAGCATCGACTCTATCGACATTGATCATGAGGCTCCTGATACCATTTTTGTTGCGTAAATACAAAATATATACGTGGTATTGTGCCAAGAAACTTCCCGTACCATAATTTCTTGCCGGTCCTTGTTCAACTGAGACTGCCCCTCCTGATGCAGCAGCAGTGGCTTTCATTATCTGATACCCAGATCGATCAGCCAATATGACATAATCATTATCACCAATGTTAAGCGTAGTAGGGACTTGAGCTAAGCCCGCACTTTGGTTGATCACACTAGTAGTTGTTTGACTGCGGGACACACTTTGAAGCATCAAAATATCAGTCCCTGAAATATGATCTGGGGGTGAATAGAAATTAAGCGAAGTAGCTGCATAAATCGGTGGGTATAACAATGGATTAAAGCTTGAGCTTGGTATTCTAAGATCAACTTGCTGCCATGGCCATAAGCCAAACGGTGATTCTGATGTCGCCTGATCAACAAAATTACGTAGTGCTTGTGCTGCAACACTGGCTTGGGTATTTGTTACTAAGGTGCTCACTGTACGCGTATAGCTTTGGCGAATAGTAAAATACATTTCCGCTGCAATCACTAAAACAAAAGCCCCAACAGCAATTCCAATTAACACCTGGATTAAGGAAGCCCCCTGCTGTTTTATTTTCCCTTTCATAACCCCTTGTCCTTATGGTGTTAGTGTTACTGCACGCGTGCGTGTTTGTGCTGCTTTTAGTAAGGTATTACGCCCAGTCAACTCGGTAGCATTTTGCGTAAATACAATATTTCCATCGGGTAATAAGTCAACAGGCTGCTCTTGAATTCAGGCACTCTCAATACGGTTATCTAAAAGAAAATCTATATTGACTTCGTTATTTGTGCGACTGGCAATGGTTGCTGCTCTTAACATCACCGCCATAAACGAGGTAAAAACAAAAACCAGGATTGTCAGCGCAATTAACGACTCAATGAGTCCAAAACCCAATTGAGTCCTTTTGCCTCTCTTTCCAATAACTTGTTTACAATTATCGTTGATCTGCCACATACAAAGCATCCTCAGATTTAGGTATAGTTTTATTCTAATGGCACTAAGTTAAGGTATAGTTTCATCCCATTTTAAGACACTGAGTTTTAGTAGAAGTATAGACTTGGAAGTATTTTTTAAAAGCCTGCTTAGTCTGCCTGTTGGAAAAATGGCGTATGCGTTCCCACGCGGAAGCGTGGGAACGAGGATAGACTGCTTAAGGTAATGCCATCAGTTTATGGCTTTGAATAGCCGTAAGGTATTGGCTTTAGTCGATTCACAAAACATGGCGAAATCTTCATTGCGTAACTTGGCTAAGAATTCTGCAACATAATAAACATACTCAGGATAATTAGGCTTTCCTCTATATGGCGCAGGGGTCAGATAAGGAGCGTCTGTTTCAACCAGTAATCGATCTAATGGAATTTTCTGTGCTACTTGTTGCACGGCTTGTGCATTTTTGAAGGTTACAATCCCAGATACAGAGATATACATCCCCATATCCAACGCTTTTTTTGCCATCTCCCAATCCTCGGTAAAGCAATGCAAGACGCCACCACATTTGTCAATATGATGGGATTTTAAAATTGCCAACGTATCTTCTTTGGCACTGCGCGTATGAACGATCACTGGCTTATCCAACACTTTTGCTGCTTCAATATGCGCAATGAATTTCTGCTGCTGTAGCGCATAGGTTGAAGGTTCGTTATAGTAGTAATCCAGCCCTGTCTCCCCAATAGCAACACACTTATTGTCAACAATATAATCAATAATCGTTTGTGGCTTAATGGGTTGCACACCATCCATTTCACTTGGATGTACACCAACCGAATAATAAACCTGTGCGAATGTATGGGCAATCGCACTAATTAAGTCGACCTCTTCTAGCGTTGTGGCAATCGAGATGATTTTCTCAACTCCCTTTAATTCCGCCTGCTCAACGATGGTCGCAAGCGAATTCTCAGCATCTTGTGTTAGACTGTTTAAGTGACAATGTGAATCGATCAACATGGTTCATGTCCGAATTAAATCATATGCTTTGCGTCAACTGCTCGGATTTCTGGCACGTTACGCATATAGCCATGATAATCAAGACCAAATCCAAATAAAAACTCGTTTTCAACTTCAACGCCGTAATAATCAGTTTTCAACAAACCTCCCTTATCACGCGGTGCTTTTTTATCCAGCATAACAGCAGTAAGAACCCGCGCTGCTCCTCTGTCTTCGTAATAACGCTTTACTTCGGCAAGTGTTAAGCCACCATCTAAAATATCATCAAACAGAATTACGACACGACCAGCAGGATTAATATTAGGCGTTTTAACCCAATTCAGCATGTTGGCTCCTGTATACTCATTCCCATAGCGACTGGCATGAATATAATCTACTTGCAAAGGGAAACGTAAGCGTTTAACAATTTCTGAGGTAATAAACAAACCACCATTCATTACGCATACAGCAATTGGGTTTTCTTTAACGTGCTTTTGAGTAATTTCTGCTGCGAGCCTTTCAAATGAGTTTTCCAGCGTTTGTTGAGAAACAATAACGCGCGAAGCATCAAAGACTTCTTTGATAAAGTGAGGTGTGATTTTTAACATGAATGCTGAAATTCGCTTTATGAAAATTTCGGGCTATTCTAGCCGATTTCACTCCGAATGCGAACTGAAAACTAAAGAAATCTCGACTGAGTTTTAAGGAACTGATAACCCCACACATAGCGTAGATAAGCCAATTTTTTTAGTAGCTTTGCGCATTTGCAGCATAAATTACCTTACCTATGAAGGTGTTTTTGTTCAAAGAAATTTAAAAGTCAATCATGTGATATCATGCTGTACAGCGTTACTTTTTGGTACGGGATAAGCTGTTTAATCTTCACCATTTCAAGCACGGTGATCAGTTGTCGCCAAAAGATATTTCTACAAAATGTAACAGGTTGTATTGAATATAGTGTCAGCTTTGTATATCCTGCGCTCGCGATGGGTGCTCTTCTGATTCATTTTAAGGTTTTCTGGGTTTTAACATAAAAACAAAATGTTTACTTAGAGAGCATAAGCTCTTTTTTTTAAATAAAAACCAATTAACTAACTAAGGTGCTGAATGAAAAAAACTATTGCTATTACCAGTTTTTTATTAACCTCTTTAGGACTACTCAGCTCATGTAAAAACTCACAAAACAACAATACAACACTAGGAGTTAGCGCGACGGTTTCTACTTCTCTTCCAAGCGAAGTATTACCTGACAGAACTGCTTATTACTCAGTGGTGCTGACTGCTGAATCTTCTGAATTAAGTATTGCAGCTGTCGGTCAGCCTGCGCAAATTACATCAATTACTTATCCCACTTCAACTGAAGCAACAATAACCCCACTCTATAGTTCAGAAGATGGCAAACTAATGTGTGAAACAGCTGCGGGTGAATTTTCTTCCCTAAGTGACGGGCAATCCTGTGAAATTGCTTTTGCAGTTCAAGAGACAGAGGGTGGTGCTCAAGTGAGTTTTTCTGATACATTACAGGTGAACTTTACTAACGATACAAGCTTATCCATTGACACACCCATACAAACGGAGTTCACTAATACCATTAGTAACCCAGCAACTCCAGGCTTCCCACAGCAAATGGAGGACGAAGAGTTTTCTGTCACCTTTGCACCTGGGCAAACCAGCACGATTCTTGTTTCAGCCCCGATTGATCAGGATTTAAATGGCGTGCTGTTAAGTTTACCGCCTTTTCTTACCAACAATATCGAAGACTATGATATTAATAACTTCACCAGAAGAGAAATTCAAAGGGGGCAAACGCATGCTTTTACTTTTACACTTAAAACCACCAGCAGAGGATTTACGCCTTTTACGCAGAATGAAATCCTTCAACTTCAAACTAATCTAACCATACCAACAGATGTTAGTAGCGCTCCTGTTATTACAGTAAACACCACACAAACGACTATATCGATTGATCCTGGACACGATAAAAACATTGATGCAGGAAACTCAGATGCGCTTATTATTCATGGACCTGTAATCTACCAGGATGCAGTGGCGCGATCATCCCCTAGTCCTTATACACTCACACTTAAAAACTTAAGTAACTCCGACACTACGATTTTAGATATTTCAAATTCTAACCCTTTAGGATTAATTATTCTCGACACAGGTGGAACCTGCCCTGTATCTTCTGGTGTACTGGCTAGACACTCAAGCTGTACACTTAAAGTTAAACCAACAGGCAGCCTGGACAACACAGATAAAACCCGATTTACAAATACCGTTACGGTAACTTTTACCAATCCATCAACAGAAGAATCTGCCAGTGCCAACCAGGACACAGTAGTTTCCACGCTGACAGCCGTAAGTGTTTCTGGTGATCCAACGATTGACTTGGAAAATTTAGCAACACTGAACACTGCCAGCTTTACTGTGACGAATAATGGTCCGTACAATTGGAGACCATCCCATTTAATGGGTGATTATATCCTGACTGGTGCAAGTGCCAATAAGCCTGGTATTGAGGAAACAGGGTGTTTGGCAGAAACTGAAATAGAACCAGGTTCCAGCTGTGAAGTCAGCATTAAAGCAGACAACAATACAGATATTGCCATTGATGATCATACCATGACCATTATCAACAACAGCGCTAACACCAATCTCTTTGCCTCTAGTATCCCGCACCCTTATCATATCCTGCCTGCCAAAGCGGTAATTGAGTGGTCAAAAGCGTTGCCGATGACACTTGCCCCAGGAGAGACTGAAGTTAAACACCCCAGCTATGTGATTTCTGATCCTGGGCTTACTGATCGGTTAATGGCAAATAAGACTTACACTTACCACATTAAAAATACAGGTGAGAAACCACTTACTTTCGACAAAAACGCTGTTGCTGTAACTGGTTCCGATATCAGGATTAGTAATAATTACTGTAACAATGCAAGCCTTACAAAAGGTGCAACCTGCTCATTTGATATAATGGCTTCCTCACAGACTTCAGCCAGCATAAGACTTCAACTTACCACAGCGGATGCAGATATTGCAAATCCTGAGGATAAAATACTTAGTGATGTCAAAATTATCCCAGGCACGGTGATTTGTAGTGAGGTACCAGTGGGTGAGATATTCACACTTGATGGTGATACCACCACACCCTATTTGGTTGTTAAAGATGGAACTGATCCAAGTGGTATTAAAAACGCTGATACATACCACAATTATATTGATAGCGACACAGGTAAAGTATGT
>JACCDZ010719926.1_pt1 | contig 10733 bp, 14 predicted proteins | sample 7449551 | NCBI WGS metagenome assembly JACCDZ01 (sample SAMN15323452, study PRJNA562643) | freshwater metagenome | isolation source: river surface water | place: USA:Blue River Watershed | collected 2017-08-18
ATCGGCACTGCTAACGTAAACGCCGGTGGTACAATGCTTCTCAGAACTACGGCTCGTGTGCATGATTTGATGCTTGAATCATGGCAAGATAACAAGGTGATGATTGACGGGCAAGGTACTTCAAGATCAGATAAGGCGTTGCCTATTTATGGTCTTGGGGGTACTGTTGGTGTTACGCAATCAACTGCTGCGTCTATCTCTACTACAAGTGGTCTTGGTGGTTGGTATATCCATCCCGCTATTGTTGGTCTTGCTGATATTGCTTCTGCTGCAATTACATCAACAGCGACAAGTAGTGCTATCGCTAATAACCTTGGCAATGGTTTCCAAGTTAATATTGCGGTAACTGCTGCAACAGGCACTACGCCAACAATGGATGTTCGTGTTGAAGAATCATTTGACGGTGGTACTAATTGGGTAACTTTGTACGAGTTCCAACGGATCACTGCAACTGGTTCTTATAACTCTCCGATCTTGAGAGCAACTGGTAGACATATTCGTTATGTTCGCACAATTGCCGGAACATCTCCTAGCTTTACCAATGCAGTTACTAGAAACGTTCTTCCGTTTACACCGGCTGAACCACAAAAGCGTATCGTGGATAGAACGATTGTACCTAACACCCTGAACAGTGTAACACCTGTTTTGTTTCAAGGTGCAGCCAATAATGTTCAACTTGTTGTTAACATGGGTACTATTACTACAACCGCTCCGCAATTCCAGATTGAAGGTTCAGAAGATTCTGCAAACTGGTATGCTATTGGTTCCCCACTTCTTGCTGTTGCATCTAGCACAGTAGAGCAAACTGTCGCAAAGTCTGCTACTTTCGTTAGAGCAAGGGTTAGTACGGCGGGATCAGGCGCTACTCTTGGATATGTCTCTCTTAAGGCATGGAGTTAATATGAAAATAGGCGAATGTTATTACAGAGATGAAGACGGCAATCTTTGGCTTGCCGAATCTTTTGTTGATGACAAAGGTGGTGTAACAACTGAAGTAAAGCAAGTTCAAGAGTAACCCTTACCTTGACAAGATGAACTGATTACTATATAATTAGTTCAAATAAATATGCCCTGCCTAGTAGTTTCTAGGTGGGGCGTTTCTTTCTGAGGGATACAAATGATTGAATTAGTACAAAATGAAGTTGGTTCCCTTGGAGGGGCATTGATAGCAGCAGTATTTGTTCTTGGGGCATTGCTTAGTAAGTTTAGAGTGCTATGGAATAGAGATGCTAATGAAGCAGCGGTAGCAGCAGCACAGACAGCTATTGTTGAGATGCAAAGACAAGAGAACACAAGGTTGCATGAACAAGTATTATCATTACAACAGGAAGTTGCTAAACTTCAAGTGATTGTAGCAGAATTAACTAATAAACTTACTAACTATGAATTTCGCTATGAGCAACAAAAGCAAATAGACGAAATGGCAAGACAAGGTAAAGTTGATAGAAGAAAGAAAGATAATTGATATTATCAAATACAATTACCTTGACAAAAAGTATCAATTTTGTTATAATCTTTGCAATAATTTAGTTAGTAGTAACTAACAACAGAAAGGTCGCTATGCCAGATAATAAACCTTGGCATCTAAAAGCTGCCCTGAGTCAAGATAAAGTACAAATTGCTAAAGCAATTAACTCTCCTTTAAAGCAAGTTACTTTTGTAGCAATGCAACCCGGTGTTGATCTTCAGGGTGATTATACCGATGTTGAAGAAATCCGTAAAGCAAAAGAATCATTTAATAAAAGTAAGCAAAGACCTAATCTATTTCATCTGTCTATGACTGACAGTTTTGAGATTATTGAAAGCTATCAGACATTTACTGATATTTCGCTTAGTGACATCTTTGTTGAAAAAGGTTCTTGGTTAGTAACATTGCAAATTAAAGATGATGCTCTTTGGGCAATGATTGAATCAGGTGAGATTAACGGTGTCAGTATTGGCGCTAAAGCTAATGTTGAGACTATTGAAGATGAGGATGAATAATGCAAGAAGATAATGCTGTAAAGCAAACTAAGCGTAAAGCTAAACGAAAGCTAACTGATATTGATTTTGATTCTGATAAGTCTCACATTGCCTTGGTTAGTGATACTGTAAATGGTGGCCCTGCTAATGGTGCTGACTATGCTCTAGTTATGAAGGGTACTTCTAACTTCTCTGAAGAATTCTTGCAAAAGGCTTCTCAAATCAAAGTAACTATGCCTGTTGAAGAATTCCTGCGTAAATTCTTTGGTATGTACTGGGATGATGCTGAGTTGCTTGCTCGTATGATGGGTTTTACTACGGTAGAGCAAGAATGGGAAGAAGAATACAAGAAAAATAATCCTGACTATAAGCCTTGGATTGAAGAAAAGTTGCAAAACTTTGAAATCCTTAAATCAGCCAAGTCAGCAGAGAATTTTGCAAAGTTCCTATCTGAATTGAATGAAGAACAATACCTAGCGTTGCTACAAGATCAAGAACTTATTGAGAAAGCAATGCTTAATGACGAATCCGTAGCTAACGCTGCTGATACCTCAACAGAAATTAACTCAGTTGAGAATAAAGAAGTTGAGGTAGCAAAAGCCGCCTCTGTTAATAGTAATAATAACATGGAGAAATCTATGCAAATTAAAACCGAAGTTGAAGTAAAGGAATCGGTTGAAATGGTAGAGAAATCCGCTCTAGTAGATATTCAGAAGGCTTTTGAACAGCAAAAAGAAGAACTACAAAAGGCGCTAGATACTATCAATGCCTTCAAGCAAGCTGAGAAGGAACGTGTTGTTAAGGCACGTACTGAGAAAGTAGAAGAATCTGTTGGGAATAAAGACCTAGCTGAAGTTATCTGCAAAGCTGCTTTGCTTGTTGAAGATGAAACTGTATTCCAAGAAGTAATCAAGGCACTTGCTGAATTGTCAGCAAAAGCTAAAGAAGCTAGTGATGATTTGTTTATCGAGAAGGGTGCTTCTGCTGATGTTAAAGAAGAAGAACCTGAAAACAAAGTTGCTTCTATTCTCAAATCAAAATATCAATCTAAGTAAAAGGATTAAACAATGAGCGTTATTTCTACTGAACTCCAAAAGTATTCTAACACTGTTAAAGAAGAAACTTTGGCTGAACGCGGTTTTTGCCGCACTGTTGCAACTGCTTATGAAGCTGCTGCTAAAACCTACAAGATTGGTGACATCCTTGGGAAGATTACTGCTTCCGGTAAGTTGAAGCTATCTGTTGATACTGCTGTTGATGGTTCACAAACCCCTTACGCAATCGTCCTTGAAAACAAGAGCGTTGCTGCTACTACCGACACTAAGGTTCTGGTTATGTTCCGTGGCCCTGCTTCTGTGAGTGCAAGCGGTCTATTCTTTGATGCTTCTTATAACGATGCTGACAAGTTGGTTGCTTACGAAGTTCTTGAAGGTAAGAACATTCAAGTCCTGACTAGCGTTGCTTAATTTAAATATAAATAAGAGGATATTAATATGCCGTTGATTCGTTCATTCTCTAACAACTTCGAAGTTGTTGATTATACCCAAGAACTTAAACTTGTTCCACTAACTTCTTCTCTACTTGCTGATTCTGGCTTGTTTGAAGCTGAGTACCTTTCTACCCGTACCGTTTCTTTTGAAGAACACAACGGTACTATTGGTCAAGTGCTTGACATTGCTTGGGGTGCTAAACCACAAACTGTGTCTGGTGATGTTCGCAAGCTGCATTCTTACAACATTGGCCGTCGTGCGCTTACCGATGCTCTGACACCTGATGATCTGCAAGGCAAGTCTGCTTATGGTAACCTGTCTGCTGCTGACACTGAAGCTGCTGCTCTTGCACGTAAGATGGAAAAGGTTCGTAAGTCCTTTGATCAAACCAAGGAACTGTCACGCTTCAAGACCATTGTTGATCTTCAGGCTTACTATCCCGGTACTTCTGGTATTACTTATGACTTTGCTGCTGATTTCGGTGTAACCCGTACCACTGTTGATTTCGTTCTCAATAGTGCTACTACTGATGTTATTGCTAAGGTTGAAGAAGCCATTGCAACCATTCAGGATAACATGTTCTCTGATAGCTCTGCAACTGGTGTTGTTGCTTATTGCTCTCCTGAGTTCTTTGCTGCTCTGATTAGCCATGCTAAGGTAGTTGCTGCTTACACTTACTACGCTTCTACTCAAGAACCTCTGCGTAATCGCCTTGGTGGTATGGGCCTGAACCGCATGTTCTTCTGGCAAAATGTTATGTTCGTAGAAGTACGTTCTTACATTCTTGGTCAGCGTCCTATCCCTGCTAAGGAAGCCTACTTTGTTCCACAAGGCGTTTCTGGTCTGTTCAAGACCTTCTATGCCCCATGTAACAAGATGCCTTTCGTTAATACTATCGCTGAATCTGAGTATATGTTTACGTATGCTGATGCCCGTGGTAACGGTATTGACATCGAAGCTGAATCCAACTGGATTGACGTTTGTATGCGTCCTAAGCTGATCGTTAAGGCAACTACTCCTTAATGTAGTCTTGAAGGTAAGTATCGAAAGGTACTTACCTTTCTTTACAAAGTGAATTTATGTTTAGCAATGTAAGTGCACTTCGTAAAGATATTTATTAAACGTTTAATAATAAGAATTAGTAAAGGAATATATGCCAACACCTACTATTGATCTTAATAGCCCAATTGGGCAATGCAGAAGTTTGGTAGGTGATTCTGATGTAAGTTTCCCTATCCTTTCTGATGATGAATATACTTACTATCTTAGTCTGAATAATGAAAACGTAAGACTTGCTTCTGTCGAAGCTGCTAAAGTTATTATGTTTAAGTTAGCTACTCAAACAGACGAAACCGTTGGTTTGTTTCAGATTAAGGGACAAGCAGCAGCTAATGCTTATCGAGAAGCATTGAAGTTATTTATTAAAGATGCCTCACTTAATCCAATATATAGCCTAGCCGGTGCATACGCAAGCGGTATTAGCTTAGTTGATATGGAATCATATCAAACATTGGATTCTCCTATCAAGTCATTTGACTTTTAAAGGAGGCTTATGAATAGATTTAGTAAAGCAGTTGCTAAAGCTGTAGGTAGGAATGCTAGAACTGTTGTTATTAAAGTTAAATCTAGTCCTGCTTATGTTCCCGGTGGTACGGTGACTAATACTGTCACTGAGCATTCTCTTTCAGCAGCAAGAGTTACCGATAGGTTAGCTACCAGCAATAACGGACAGTTTGTTATTAAAGATGTTGTTTTATTTTACCTAGAAAAACATGATGGTGTTGTGTTCAAGGTAAATGATGTTGTAGTTGATGCTGGCGAAGAATTTATCATTACTAAGGTAGAAAAGCATTATGCCGCTGGCGAGTTAGTTTTATATATTCTACATTGCTGAGGTTGGTATGCTTACGTTAGATACAACTGAAATGCAAAAGCAATTAGATGAATATAAGAGACAACTGACGATTGCCTTAGAAGGTGCTGTTAAAGAATTCTCAATTGAGATAGTTCGTAATCTAATCCCTGCTACACCTTATGGTGATAGTACACAGTTTGCTGATTACTATTTGAGTCGCCCTTGGATGTACCCACAAGAAGAAGGTATGACTAGAGCAAACTGGGATGTTTCTTTACGTTCATATACGCCTTCTGTTGATTATGTAAGTGGTACTCGTCAAGGTGAAAACAGCTTAGAAGATACTACTAGACATATTTCAAGTTACAAACTTGGTGACAAAGTATATATCTTTAATGCTACGCCATATATTGAAGAAATACGGGGTAGACAAACCAGCGGTGATCTTGAAGCAAAGTTTGAAAGAGTAGTACAAGCTACTTATCAAGCTGGTGCTAAGTTTAAAGATTTCGTAGATAAATAGGAGTTCTATGCTTTATACAGATATTAGAACTGCTTTTGAAACAGCATTGTATAACCTTGATAATACGTTTCCTACTGCTTGGGAAAATGTAGCTTTTACTCAAGCAGATAATGTAGCACATCAAGAAGCTAGGCTTGTGTTTAATGCTCCTTTGAATCCTACGCTTCCTAGAGGGCATAGACGAGAACGAGGTGAATTCCTTGTGTTTCTTAACTACCCTTCAGGTGGTGCTACTTCGGTAATTTACAACAAAGCTGAATCAATAGCAAACATTTTTACAAGAGGTACAACCTTAGTACAGGGTATCAATATTATTCAAATACTTGAATCCCCGCACGTAGGTAATGCTGTTCTAAACAATGATAGATATATCTTAGCTATTAGAGTTCCTTTTAGTTGTGATGTATTTGAATAATTATTTAATAAGGAAATAAACGATGGCTATTGCTAATTCCGTTCGTAAATCAATTACTCTGAAAAGAGAATCTACTTGGGGTACTCTTGCTGGTGCGTCTGGTGCTAAGGATTACCGTAGAGTTCAAGGACAGTTTAATCTAAATAAAGATGCTTATGAATCTGGTGAAATCCGTACTGATTACCAAACTGCTGTCAATCGTCATGGTGTTAGAAGCGCAGAAGGTAGTCTTTCTGGCGAACTATCTCCCGGTTCATATTCCGATCTTATCTCTGCTATCCTAGCTAGAGATTTTACAGCAGGTACAGCGGTTACTGGTCTGACTCTGACTATTGCTGCTGATGGTTCCAATTGGAGTGTTACACGTTCAGCAGGTTCTTACCTTACAGATGGTGTTAAGGTTGGTGACGTAATTCGCTTGACTGGTGGTACGCTTAATGCTGCTAATATCAACAAGAACCTGTTTGTACTTGCTGTAACTGCTACTATTCTTACTGTAAAGGTACTTAATGGTTCTGTTCTAGTTGCTCAATCAGCCATTGCTTCATGCACTGCTACTGTATCGGGTAAAAAGACTTATGTACCTACAACCGGTCATACTGACGTATCTTATACTGCTGAAGAGTGGTTCTCTGATATTACCGTATCTGAAGTCTATACTGGTAACAAGATTCAATCTGCCGCTTTCTCGTTGCCGACTACTGGTTTTGCTACTTGTGATTTCAGTTTGCTTGGAAAAGACCTTGCTCAGACTGGTACTAGTCGTTACTTTAGTTCTCCTACTGCTGTTGGTGATAATGCTGCTGTAGCTGCTGTTAATGGCGCAATGCTGGTTGATGGTGTAGCTATTGCCCTGCTGACATCGCTTGATTTTACTGTCAATCGTGAAGTTAATCTTCTGAATGCTGTTGGTAGTAATTCCGCTGTGGATGCAAATACTGGTCGTATTACTGTAACTGGTTCTTTCAGTGCTTACTTTACTGATGGTACTTATCGTGACAAGTTTGCTAATGAAACTGAAGTTGTACTTGCTGTTGCTTTGACTGCTGACAATACTGCTGCTGCTGAATTCGTTTCCTTTACGCTTCCAAGAGTTAAAGTTACTTCTGCAACCAAGACTGATGATACACAAGGTATTGTTGCTTCGTTTGATTTTGTGGCCTTGCTTGCTACTACCGCCGGTGCTGGTACTGCTTACGAAAAGACAACTATCAGTGTTCAAGATAGCCTAGCTTAAACAATTTGATATGCTAATAAGCCCTGTCCTAGAAATAGGGCAGGGTTTTATTTTGTCTATATGAAAGGATTATCTTGAAAAACTTTAATAAAAAGGTGAGGATTAAGAGAGAGGATTCTTATTCTTCTTTGTCTGATTTAAGTAATGCTCAATATATCCCTAGAACTTCTATTGATGTTAATTCTAGTATTGAGAAATTTACAAGTAACGCAATCAATTATAACTCTCAGAGTAATGCTGTATATACTGGTGCTGAAGATTTAAATATTAGTATTGGCTCTGAGTTAAAGACTAAAGAGTTTAGTGATCTGATTTCAGGGTTACTAGGTAAGTCTTTTGCTTATGGATTCTACCCATTTAGCACATCTTGTAGTCTTGTTATTGAAGATGACTTCAATTATAGAATTACTAGATTCTACGGTAGTTTTATCCGCAGTGGTATTAAAATAAATGAAGTGCTGTATCTTGATGGCGCTAACCTTCCTCCTGAAAATAAGAATATCAATTTAGTAGTCACTTATGTAAGTGATTTCTATATCTTAGTAGAACCTTTAGCTGATGCTAATATTCAACCTCAGACTGACTTGATGACTACATTTACATCAAGAGGGGTTACATTAAATACAATTAACTCAGGGAGTCAAGCTAGTTTTACTGTAGAAGTCTTGCAAGAAGATCAGACTACTATTAGCTCGGTGTATGATGGTTGTACCGTTGAATCATTACAGATTGATATTAACCAAGGTTTCCCTTCTGTTGGATTCTCTTTGCAAGGCAGGGGATTGAAACAAAGAACGAATACACCTTACTTTTCATCATATGTGCAACAAGGTGGTGTTAATGTTCTTGGTTGTCATGGCGTTGTATATATTGATAACAGAAAAGAAGCTATCAGAGATGCTAGTATTAATATTAGCAGAGCAGGTACTAAATTAAATAATATTAAAGATGTCCAAGCAAGTAATATCTTACAAGAACAAATACAAGTTCAAGTAAATGTCAATGGTTATGCTTTGGATGATTACTTATTTAATAAGTATAACAATGCACAGAAAGTAAGTGTAACTTTTGTTTTGTCTGATAATCCAGACGTAAGAAACTTATTATGGAATGACGCTTATGTTTGGGAAGATGCAGCAATTTGGCGAGATTCCCCTATTCAGGACGGCGACCCACTTCAGAATTTCTTTAGAGTAACATTGCCTAATTGCAGTATTAGTACGTTCAAGGAAGATGACTCAAGTAAGATTGTATATTCTGCAAGTATGAATGCTTTATACCTTGATAAACATGGGAGCGTAATTATTCAAGAAACACGCCCTGAAGTAAGTTTAATTTGGGATGATACTTATATGTGGGATGACTTGTTTGTATGGAATGATTAAGATTGATACCCTTGACAATTTATTACTAATCAAGTATAATTCGCTTTATTAAAGGTATAACCTTTTACTAACTTGGGAGTAGCCCTTTTGGGTTGCTCCCTTTTTGTTTTAAAATTACTAAGGAGTGTTTATGTCATTTGATATTAAGAAAGTTAATACCGTACAACAAGCTGAGCAAGGTTATGAATTTGAATTGAAGATGCCCGATGGCCCCGATGGTTCTAAGGGAACTCCCACTGGTGCTTATTTGACTGTACGTGGGGATTATTCTCCTGTCGTTCGTAATCATCTGAAACGTAAGATTTCAGAATATCAAATGAAGTTGAAGGTTGCTGAACGTAAGAAGCAAGAAGTACCAGATCAGAATATTGATGAAATCGAAGATGAAGTTCGTGAGAAGGCAGTTATTCGAGTTATCTCATGGCGAGGTTTCGTAGAAACTGTTGGTGAAGGTAAGGATGAAAAGAAGGTTGAAGTTGCTTTTAGTCGTGAAGCAGTAGAAAACTTGCTTATCGCTAATCCTTGGATTCAAGAACAGATTATGGAGGAAAGCTCTAATCTGAGCAACTTTCTCTGAAGAAGACATTACAGAACTAAAGAAATTCTTTGATAGCGATAGTAAACTTAAACGTAATGTTCTTGGTGCTAGTGAAAGAGAACATCTTGAAAGTATATGGCGACAAACAGGTGTAAAACCTAAAGAGTTAGAAGAACTTGAAGAAGTAAAACTTCCTGACTGTTTTGTATTTGTTTATGCTTGTTATCAAGATTTAAGATTTACTAGGCAAAGTAATAGTATGTCTCCGAATCCTATTACTTATCAAGAGTTACTTGCTTATTGTACTTTGACTGAAACTACTCTCAACACAGAAGAAATAAAGATAATCAAGTTGCTTGATTGTTGGGAGTTGAATAACTACGCTGAAGAACAAAAGAAGAAATCAAAGAAATAGAGATTAGGCGATCTGAAAAGGTTGCCTTTCTTTTTAAAGGGCTATTGTTTAATAGTCTTTCAAAAAGATAACCTAAACAATAAAGGTGAATTATGTTTGAAATTACTGGTGCTAAACTTGTAGTAGATACAAGCCAACTAGATGCTGCTATTAAAAAGGTTGATGACCTTAATAAGTCAGTTGCTAAAGCAGAAAAAGATATTAACAAAACATCAAGCAAAGCCGCTGGTGGTAGTAGGAACAGCCAACAAGATGCTCATGTTAAAGCATACGGCAAAGCCCTTGAAGAGTCACATAAGAATGCAACTGCTTTAGAAAGATTAAATCAGAAACTTATACAGACCTTTCAGGACTTGTCTAATGGCTTTAGTAGAAGTGAATCTAGTGTTTTAAAACTAGCCCGAACACTCGGGGCAACTGATGCTCAGATGCAAATGTTTGTGTCTCATTTGAAAGATATTGGAACTTTAATTAAAGACCCGTTTGATGGTGGGATTGGCAGTACAAGAAGGTTAAGCAGTGAGTTAGATGCTCTTAACAATAGAGCAGCCCTTGCTACAAAAGGTATTACACTTACTGCTAGACAAGCAAAAGAATATAGCAAAATTGCTGATGAAGTGGCTGGTAAAATGAAGGGCCAAGGGATGACTCCTTATGGTCAAGATAATGCTGACTACTTAAAACGAGTTAGTATTGCTCAAGAAGAATACTTAAATGTAGCCAAACAAGTTAATGCTCTTAATCAGAAAGAAGCAAAGACTGTTGTACCTTCTAGCAGATCAAGAGAAGTTCTAACTGATGCAGAGAAACTTACTCGTAGATTACAAGATGAATCTAACAAGCAAATTGCTATTGCAGAATATCTTGATAAAGGTTTCTCAAGAGCTAATGCTAATAAACTAGCTAACTACAA
>JACCDZ011034680.1_pt1 | contig 10733 bp, 11 predicted proteins | sample 7449551 | NCBI WGS metagenome assembly JACCDZ01 (sample SAMN15323452, study PRJNA562643) | freshwater metagenome | isolation source: river surface water | place: USA:Blue River Watershed | collected 2017-08-18
CTTGTGGCTGGGAATGAGCGGGTAGCTGTGCGCCGCTGGCAAGGCTTAGTGCCACCACTCATGGGGTATGTGCTCGAACCCGGCCTGTTCCATGATGCCCAGCAACTGCAAACGGTTGGCTTGGGCCTGGGCTGAAATGTCAGTACGGAAGTGGTGCGACTGCTCGGTCATGTCGTCAAAGCCGGTGCCCATGTCCAGCTCCACGCCTTGCGTGTCCACCAGCGTCAAATCAACCGCCACGCCGCGCGTGTGGTTGGAGCCCAGGGCCGGGTCGGCCACATAGGCTTTGTCGGGCGCGCTATTCCAGAGCATGACCTGGGCTTCGTGCGGGCGGAAGGCGTCGAAGATTTTGAGGCGCAGACCCGCCGCACGCGCCAGTGCACTGGCGGTGTGCAAGGCGTGCGCCGCATCACGGTGCAGCAGGCACAAGGGGCGCTGGTAAATGGGCACACCAGCCACGTTGTTCGCCGTTGCGTACACCAAGTCCAGCACGACACCGTGTGACTGTTCCGATATTTGCTTAATCTCCACCGCATCCTCCTCCACATCCGCCGTCACCACCACCACCGTCACCGCCGCTGCCCTCACTGCCGCCAAAGCCGTCCGCATCGCCGGGGGCCGAGCCGCCGTTGTCCCCGCCAAAGCTGGTACCGCAGTAGCTGCCGTCACTGCTTTGGCGGTCAATGTCCTGGCAGTCGGGCAGGTAGCGGTAGCCGCCTTCGATGGCGAACTTGGTATCGAGCGCAAACAGCAGCGGCAGGCGCGTGGGCTGGCGTGGGTTGATGCCCTCTTCCTTGCAGCACCAGTACCAGGTGCGGCGCAAACCATCGTTGCGTTTCGGGTCACGCCCCAGAATTTCGGCGGGCGTGTGGTGCAGCAAGCGCCCGAAGGCGGTGTCGCACCAGGCCGCGTCCACCACCTTGGACGGCATGCCCACAAACTGCTGGCCCGCACGGTTGTAAGCCAGAAAAAACTGGCGCAGGCCGCGCAACACCAGCTCGGCGTCGCGCGCGGTAAGTTGCGGGAACTGCGCGCAAAGCTTGGTGCCGAGGTAGCGTGGCAAAGCTGCCTCGCGGATGAACTGGCGGCGCAGGCTCATCATCCAGGCATTCAGGGCGACCAGCAGCAGCACACCGCCCACGCCCGCCAGCACCAGCGCCAGCCCCCGTGTGTGGGCCAGCCAGGCCAGCAGCGGCAAGCCAGGAAAGGCCAGCCCGCGCAGCCAGGCCAGCCACCCAATGCGCCGCGACAGGCTGAGCGAGCCCTTCAGCGACGCGGCCGCTGGCAGCCTCATGCCGCCCCCGCCTTGTCGCGGGCCCGCGCTTCCTCCTGCAGCCGCAGCACCCGGCGCTGCACCTTGCCGGTGGTGGTCATGGGCAGGCTGTCGATGAACTCAATCTCCTTGGGGTACTCGTAGGGTGCCAGCTGGCCACGCACATGGGCCTGCAGGTCGCGCTCCAGTTGGGCATAAAAAGCGGCGTCAGCCCCCGTGGATAATGCGCGAGCAGCTATGAATTCAGGAGCAACTACGACGTAGGCCTTGACCAGTGCGCCGCGCTCGGCATCGGGCTTGGGTACCACGGCGGCGTTGGCCACGGCCGGGTGCTTGACCAGGCAGTTCTCGATCTCACCGGGGCCAATGCGGTAGCCCGCCGACTTGAACACGTCGTCGCTGCGGCCCTGGTACCAGAGGTAGCCGTCGGCGTCGCGTACGGCCTGGTCGCCGGTGCGGCACCACGCCCCTTCCCCATTGTTGCCGGTGTATTTGGCACGGGTCGCGGCCTCGTTCTTCCAGTAGCCCAAGAAGATGATGGGGTCCGGGTCGCCATGCACGTCGAAGCGGTGCAGGGCTACGTCGCCCGGCACGCCCACGGGGCACTCGTGGCCGTCGTCGTCAATGACCGCCACCCGGTGGCCGGGGTAGCCCATGCCCATGCTGCCGGGCTTGGAGGGGTAGTGCAAATTGCAGTTTCCCACGATGTAGTTGATCTCCGTTTGCCCGAACATTTCATTCGGTAGCACGCCGAGCTGGTCGCGGCAGTAGGCGAACACGGCGTCGCCCACGGCCTCGCCCGCACTCATGATGGCCTGCAACTGCAGCTTGTATTCCTGCCGTACCGTGCGTTTCTGTGTGCCAGGGCAGGCCTTCATCATGGCCTTGAGCGCGGTGGGGAACAGAAAGGTGTGGGTCACCGCGCAGTCGCGCATCAGCTCCAAAGCGGTCTGTGCGCCGAATCGACCCCGGTAGGCCACGATGGGGCGACCGAAGAACAGGGTGGGCAACAAGGCGTCCATGAGCCCACCAGTCCAGGCCCAGTCGGCCGGGGACCAGAACACCGCGTTCGAGCCCTGGGCAATGGCGTCCGTGTCGAGCCAGTGGGTCGGCTGTTTACCGCCCAGCGGATCGAAACCGAACCAGTTCTGGCTGGCCACGAAGCCGGTGAGGTTGCCGATGAGCGCGCGGTGCGGAATGAGTGCACCCTTGGGGTTGCCCGTGGTGCCGCTGGTGTAGATGAGCACGGCCGGGTCGTCGGCCAGGGTGTCTGCGCAGGCAAAAGCGCCCGCCGGCCCGGCCAGCAGTTCGCTCCAGGCGGCGTCCGCACCCGCAGCAGGCTGCTTGCCCCCCCCTACTTCCACCACACAGCGCAAGGCCGGGCAGGTGGTGCGGGCGGCCTGCAGCGCAGTAAGCGCCGTGCTGTCGGCAATGGCCAGCACGGCTTCGCTGTCGCGCAGGCGGAATTCGAGCGCCTCGGGGCCGAACAGCAAGGAGAGAGGCATGGCCACGGCACCGAGCTGCAACACCGCCATGTAGGCCACGGCGGTCTCAAAGCCCTGGGGCATGACCAGCGCCACGCGGTCGCCGCGCTGCACGCCTCGGGAGGCCAAGGCCCGCGAGACCCGGTTGGCGGCTGCTTGCAGCTCAGAATACGTATGTTTTTGGCCTCCAGCCCCCGTGGAATAAGCGTAGACAGCTACTCTTTTCGTAGCATCTGCACGCTGCGCCCAGCGCCCACTGCAGGCCTGCGCCATGTTGAAGTGCTTGGGCACCTGCCACCGGAAACCGCTGTGCAATTGCGCGTACGCGGCGGGCACGGTGGATGCTGCTGGGGCGTTCTGGGCGGGTTTGTCGCGATTCTGACTGCGGGCCATGGCGTGTCTCCATATGATTGGCCAAATGTACCGAATAAAAAAGCAACACCGCAGCGAATACGTCCCCATCCGCAACACCACCTACCATGTGCAGGTATGGGGCGAGCCCGCCCCCGGCAAAGTACCCCTGGTGATGGTGCACGGCTGGATGGACGTGGCCGCCAGCTACCAGTTTGTGGTGGACGCGCTGCAGCAGGACCACTACATCATCGCCCCCGACTGGCGCGGCTACGGCAAAACGGCCTCCAACGGCGTGGACAACTACTGGTTTCCCGACTACATGGCCGACCTGGACTTCCTGCTCGACCACTACGCGCCCGACACCCCGGTAAACCTGGTCGGCCACAGCATGGGCGGCAACGTGGTCATGCTTTACGGTGGGGTGCGCCCGCAGCGCATCCGCCGCCTGGTGAACCTGGAAGGCTTTGGCCTGCCCGCCTCACAACCCGAAGACTGTGTGAAACGCTTCGGCCAGTGGATGGACGAACTCAAAAGCCTGCACCGCGGCGAGCTGGCCATCAAGACCTATGACAGCCCCGACGGCGTGGCCCGCCGCCTGAAGAAAACCAACCCGCGCCTGAGCGAGGACAAGGCGCAATGGCTGGCACGCCACTGGGCCGCCGAGCGCGTGGACGGCCAATGGGCCATCCTGGGAGAACCCGCGCACAAAGTGAGCAACGCCAATATCTACCGCGTAGAAGAGGTGCAAGCGCTGTACGCCCAACTGACCATGCCGGTGCTGGCGGTCGAAGCCAGCGACGACAGCCTCACCGGCTGGTGGCGCGGCAAGTACACGCTGGCCGAATACCACGAGCGCCTCAAAGCGGTGCCGAATGTGGAGGTAGCGGTGGTACAGGACGCCGGGCACATGATGCACCACGACCAGCCGGAGGTGCTGGCGGGGTTGATTGAGCGGTTTATTGCGTGATACTCACATTGCTATATACAATTGCAATATACGCCTCAACAAGGAGTCCACCATGTCCATCGGCACCGTGTTCGTCAACAACCGCACCCAGGCCGTCCGGCTGCCGCTGGACGTACGCCTGCCCGACGACGTGCGCAAAGTGGAAATACGTGCCAGAGGCAAAGAGCGCATCATTAGCCCGGTAGGCCACAGCTGGGACAGTTTTTTCATGGATGCAGCAGTTGTCAGTGACGACTTTCTGCCCACCCGCGCCAGCCAAACGCAAGCGGAGCGGGAAGCACTCTGATGCTGCGCTACCTGCTCGACACCAACATTGTCTTCTACGTGCTGAAGCGACGCCCCATTGCGGTGCTGGCCACCTTCAACGCCCACGCTGGCCGCATGGCCATATCGGCTATCACCCTGGCCGAACTGCTGCACGGTGCCGAGAAAAGCAGCCGCGTGAGCGAAAACCTGGCGGTTATTGAAGACTTCTGCAGCCGACTGGAAGTACTGCCCTACGGTGCCAAAGCAGCCCAGCACTACGGCGCCATCCGGGCGTCCCTGGAAAAGCTGGGCCAGCCCATCGGGGTGAATGACCTGCACATCGCCGCCCACGCGCGCAGCGAGGGCTTGGTCATGGTGACGAACAACTTGTCGGAGTTTGCGCGCGTGCCAGCGCTCGAAATGGAGAACTGGGTCGAAGCGGGGCAGTGATACCGGAGCAAGCGGCGGTGTGCTTATTCGAGCATGGCCCATTTACCTTCTTCTTCCACTTGCCGAGTACCACAAGCGATTGGCACGTAGTGGACGGGGAGCTTTGGAATGCCCGCTTATCGGCCGCCACCCGCAACACCGATTCGGTGCAACGGTGTGTGGGGCTGAGACGAGAGGCCTAAAGTGGAACCAGCTGCATGGCAACGCTCACGCCAAGCACAACACCAGCAAAGGTGATCGCCCACCAGCTGAGCCAGAACCGGGCCGTGCCCCACTGACCAGCCCCCCACCACGAGCGCTGAATCAGCAGCGAACCGGCCAGACCTGCCGCCATCAGCACCAGGATGCGAGCGCCCCAGACATTGATCTCCGGGCTGGAATTCGCGCCTGCCAGATACACCAGCGACCCTGTCGCAAAAAGAATGCTCCAGGTACCGTGCAGCAGAATATGAATGAAGGTTCGGCGTGCCATACTTTTGTCGTCAAGTATAGAGAGTGCCATGCCATCCACGACCGAGCCGCTCACCACCCAATCCACCCGAACCGCGCCTGCACGCAGCGTCGGCAAGAACCTGCACGCTGGTTACCGTACAGGCAGCGTCTTGATGACCGTATTGCTGTCTGTCACGGTGTTGCCACTCCTGTTGGCACTGCTGGGCGGTGTAATCAACGAGCTGACCAGCACCTCCTGGCCGGGCAGGCTGCTGGTGCTGGGTCTGAGCTTGCCGCTGCTGGTGTTCAGCGGCTCCTTGCTGCTGGGGCTGGTGCGTCCGGGTTACGTGCTGGTGATGGACGACCAGGGTGTGACCTATACCCAGACCAAAACCCGCACACAAGCCATCCCCTGGACTCACCTTGTGGCGGTGCAGGAGCAACTGACGGACCGGGAAGAGGATCGCTCGGCTCGCTTCACAGTCACTTACCGCCCGGATGGGCCGGATGGCAACCAGCGCAACAAGACCCTGGTGATTGAACAGTCGCTATTGAATGTGGAGCGCAGTCAAATCCGGGCAGTTTTTGAAGATCGCTTCGGCCCGCTGGGTGCCCCACCACACGCGCAGCCAGAGTCGTTTGGCAGCAAGCTGGGGCGCGGTGTGGTGATTACCGTAGCCACCGCCGTGACCGACAGGATCTTCAAATAACGGATGAAATTCGGCTGCAGCCCCCGTAAATACTGCGCAAACAGCTATGAATTAGATAGCATTTGCAGCAAGCAAACTCAGACTTTTCCCAACTTCTGATTGCGCAACACGCACAGCAGGTCGGTGGCAATGTGCGCCGCCGCCAGCGCCGTCAGCTCGCTCTGGTCAAACGGCGGCGACACTTCCACCACATCCATACCCACCAGGTTCACCGGCCCCATGCCACGCACGATGTGCAGCGCCTGGGCCGAGGTCAGCCCACCGGGCACGGGGGTGCCGGTGCCGGGGGCAAATGCCGGGTCGAGGCAGTCGATGTCGAAGGTGAGGTAGGTGGGGTTCTTGCCCACGATGGACAGGATGCGCTCCAGCGTGGCCTGGGCACCGTGGGCGTGCACCCAGGGCGCGTCGAGCACGGTCACGCCCATGAAGTCTTCGTTCCAGGTGCGGATACCCACCTGCACCGAGGTAGCGGGGTCGATCAGGCCCTCCTGGATGGCCTTGTAGAACATGGTGCCGTGGTTCAGCGACTCCGGGTTGTCGTCGGGCCAGGTGTCGCAATGGGCGTCGAAGTGGATCAGCGACAAGGGCTTGCCGTACTTTTCCACATGCGCCTTGAGCAGCGGGTAGGTGATGAAGTGGTCACCGCCGAAGGTGAGCATCTTGGCGCCGCTGGCAATGATGGTGCGGGCGTGCTCGGTAATGGCCGGGGCAATGGTGAGCGGGTTGTGGGCGTCGAACCAGCAATCGCCGTAATCAATCACGGCCAGGTCTTCAAACGGGTCAAAGCCCCAGGGGAAAGGCATGAGTTCGGCCAACTGCACGCTGGCGGCGCGCACGGCAGCGGGGCCTAAGCGTGCGCCGGGGCGGAAGGTGGTGGACAGGTCCAGCGGCACGCCGGACACGACCACGTCCACCCCCGTGAGGTCACGGGTGTACTGGCGGCGCAGGAAGCTCAGCACCCCGGCGTAGGTGTTTTCCACGCTGGAGCCGTAAGGGCCCTTGCGGCGGATGGCGCCGTCGCCCTGGATGGACATGTCCATGGAAGAGATGGTGGGTTGGCTCATGCTGCAGTCTCGCTTTTCTGGGCTTTGGGGGTTGACAGGAATGGCCGCATTGTCTGCAGTCAGAGCTCCTGCGTAAAATGATCAATATCGCTTGATTCATCGATTTTTTTAATACCTTGACCAAACGCCTGCCCCCCCTGCAAAGCCTGCTGGCCTTTGAAGCCGCGGCCCGCTTGGGTGGCATTACGCGCGCCGCTGAGGAGCTTTCCCTTACCCAATCGGCCATCACCCACCAGATACAGAACCTGGAGGAGTGGGTGGGCCAGCCACTCTTCAACCGCGTCGGCAGGGGCGTGAAGCTCAGCGCGGCAGGCGAGTTATTCAGCAAAACGGTTGATGCGACGCTGCAAACCCTGCTGGACGGGCGCAAGCGCATCGAGCCCTACCGCAACCAGGATTCGGTGCTGCTGGCCTGCCCGGCCGACTTTGCCAGCGGCTGGGTGCTGCCGCGCCTGCCCGCCCTGCGCGCGCTGCACCCCACGCTGGATGTGTGGCTCATCACCCGCGACGAGCTGCGCGACATTGACCGCATCGACGTGGACCTGATCGTTTCCACCCAGGACTTGAGCAACGACACCATGGTGTCGGTCCAATGGCTGGACGACGAGGCCATTGCCGTCTGCGCCCCAGCCCTGGCCCCAACACTCCTGGCTCTGCCACCGGCACAGGCCGTACTGGCCGCACCGCTCATCATCGATGAATACGCCACCCAGTGGGCACCCGGGCTGGGTGACCTGGAACTGCAGGCCCAGCGCAGCGTGACACTGGAAGACACTCTGTTGCGCGTGCAGGCAGTCGAGCAAGGCCTGGGAATCGCCGTAGTGCCACGCAGCGTGGCCAGTGAAGCGCTGGCCCGCGGGCGGGTGTGCGTGTTGGCGCGTTTTCCCAGCCAGCGCTTGCCTGCACGCTGGCTCAGCAAGTCGCGCCTGGCGCCGCGCACACCTGCAGCAGACGTGGTGTTTGACTGGCTGCTGGCGCAGGCCCGGTGATATCCGGTTTTTCAGGGATTCACCCCCTACACCTTTTCGTCCGGGCCTGCCATACTGGCCAGCACTCGTTGGATACAAGAAGGACTCGACCATGACCTCTGCCACCATGTCCTCGGCCACTGCAGGCTTGCACCTGTCACTCAATGCCAAGATTTGTGCGGCGGCCACAGCGCTGGTCGTACTTTCGCTGGGCATTACCTCCACCGTCATTGGCTTTCGCAGCAGCGCAAATGCGGAGGAGTCGACCATGAACCTGGTGCGAACCTCTGCCAGGCAGGCCGCGGGTGCCCTGCAAGGCCGCATCAGCACCAACTTGGCCAAGGTCACCGCGCTGTCGGGGGCGATGGTCAACACCAAGAAAGCGCAACTGCCTCTGCAGCGCGAACAAATTGGTGAAATGGTCAAGTCGACATTGGCAAGCTCCGAAGACTTCATCGGTACGGCCGTTACGTGGGAGCCCAACGCCCTGGATGGCAAGGACGCAGACTATGCCGACAAGAAGCCCGAATACGATGCGACCGGCCGCTTCATGCCGTACTGGACGAAAAGCGCCAACGGCAGCTTCCACGTGGACCCCATCGTCTTTGACCCCAAGACGCACGGGGCCGATGACTGGTATGACATCCCCAAGAAGTCGGGCAAGGTGTACTTCACCGAGCCTTATGTGTACCCCATCGAGGGCAAAGACGTTCTCATGGCGTCGCTGGTCTCGCCCATCATGATCGATGGCAAGTTCCAAGGTGTGGCAAGTGCCGACTTCAGTCTGGGGCAACTGACAAAGATCCTGGAGAACCTGCGCCCTATGGACGGTGCGCAGTTGGCGCTCATATCCAACGGAGGTGCTTACGCGGCCCATGCCGACGCGGGAAAAATCAACAAGAAAGCAGATGATGTACTCCCGGCCGCGCTGGAACACATAGCCAGAGGTCAAACCTACGAGTACGTGGACAGCGAGGGTTTGGTGCACCTTTTCCAGCCAGTGCAGATACACCCGGACACCGCCGCATGGAGTGTGCGGGTCAGCTTCCCCCAAGCCATTGCAACTGCCTCGGCCCGCGACCTGCTGCAGTATGCGCTGGGGGTTTCACTGCTGTGCGCTGTGGTTGCAGCCGCCATATTGGTCAGCGTTTTGTATCGGCTCACCGCCCCCTTGCGTTCCCTGGGCAAAACCATGACCGACATGGCCAGCGGCGAGGCAGACCTGAGCTTGCGCATACCCGTCAGAGGAACGGACGAGCTGGCCGTCATCGGCAACGGTTTCAACCAGTTTGTGGAAAAAATTCACCACGTGCTGACCCAGGTGCGCGCCAGTGCCGAAAACGTTTCCACTGCAAGCGCTGAAATTGCCTCGGGCAACCATGACCTTTCGGCACGCACCGAAAGCCAGGCCAGCGCCCTGGAAGAGACTGCGGCGTCCATGGAAGAGCTCAGCGGCACGGTCAAGCAAAACGCAGAAGGGGCCCGCCAGGCCAACCAGCTTGCGCTGAGTGCCTCCACAGTGGCCACCCAAGGCGGCGACGTCGTCAACAAGGTTGTGGTCACAATGAAGGAGATCAATGAAGCCTCACGCAAGATCGGGGACATCATTGGCGTGATTGATGGCATTGCGTTCCAGACCAACATCCTGGCCCTGAATGCCGCTGTGGAGGCGGCCCGTGCCGGTGAGCAAGGGCGGGGCTTTGCGGTGGTGGCGTCCGAGGTGCGCTCCCTGGCGGGCCGATCGGCCGAAGCGGCCAAGGAAATCAAAACGCTCATCAATGCCAGCGTGGAGCGCGTGAACCAGGGCTCGAGCTTGGTGGATGAGGCGGGAACGACCATGAGCGAGGTTGTAGACGCCATTCGCCGCGTGACGGACATCATGGGTGAAATCACCTCGGCCAGCAACGAGCAGGCCCTGGGCGTGGCCCAGGTAGGGGAAGCCGTCACCCAGATGGACCAGGCCACCCAGCAGAATGCGGCCCTGGTGGAAGAAATGGCAGCGGCGGCCAGCGGCCTCAAGAACCAGGCCCAGGAACTGGTGGCCGTGGTGGGCACCTTCAAACTGGGACATTCAGACGCCCAAACCGGTGCCCCAGCCTTGCCCTACCACCGCCAGGTGTGAAAAGCGGTGTAACGGGGTTGGAATGGCAGAGCATGAGAAAATGCGCGGTTAATTGAAATACCCACCGCACAGGACAAAAATCATGGAAGTCGAACGCATCAACCTCATTGGCACCCGCCTCAACGACTTGAGCGCCCGCACGCTCGAGTTACGGGGGTATCTTTGACTACGATGCCAAAGCGGAACGCCTGCGCACGGTCAATGCCTCGCTAGAGGACCCGACGGTCTGGAACGACCCGAAGAAGGCCCAGGAACTGGGCAAGGAAAAGAAGATGCTCGACGGCGTGGTGGTCACGCTCAACGACCTCACGCGCGAACTCGCCGACAACACCGAACTCTATGAGATGAGCAAAGAAGACGGCGACGAAGCCGGTCTGCTCACCATTGAAGAAGAAGTGGCCAAGATCGCCGCCATCGTGGAAGGCCTGGAATTCCGCCGCATGTTCAACAACCCGGCCGACCCCCTGCCCTGCTTCCTGGACATCCAGGCCGGTGCCGGTGGCACCGAAGCCTGCGACTGGGCCAGCATGCTGCTGCGCCAGTACCTGAAGTACGCCGAACGCAAAGGTTTCAGCGCCACGGTCGAAGACGAGACTGCGGGTGACACCGCGGGCATCAAGGGTGCCACCATCAAGATCGAAGGCGAATACGCCTTTGGCCTGC
>JACCDZ010575197.1_pt1 | contig 10729 bp, 11 predicted proteins | sample 7449551 | NCBI WGS metagenome assembly JACCDZ01 (sample SAMN15323452, study PRJNA562643) | freshwater metagenome | isolation source: river surface water | place: USA:Blue River Watershed | collected 2017-08-18
GCCTCGGAGATCAGGGCACGGCTGCGCAGCGGCGCCTCTCTGGCAAATCTGTTGCCCACCCCTGTCGAATCCTATATACTTCGCGAGGGGTTATACAGGGAGGACAGTGAGCGTCTCTGAATCAAAGGCCAAAGCTCTCGCGGTGGCAAGCGCCATCCTGGACAAAAAAGCCACCGATGTTCTCATCCTGCATATCGCCACACTGACCTCCGTCGCCGACTATCTGGTCATCGGTTCCGGGGAATCGGAGCGTCAAGCGCGGGCAATGGCGGACCACGTGGGTGACGTGCTCACGGCGCAAGGTCACCGGCCGCTCAGCACTGAAGGTGCATCGTCAGCCAAGTGGGTCGTCATGGACTTTGGTGACGTGATCGTCCACATTTTCCAAAAGGATATTCGCGAACACTACGCCCTCGAACGACTGTGGGGCGACGCGGGACAAGTTCGATTGCCGGAAGAGCGGGCCGTGAAAGCCGCTCCCCCGACACGAACCGCCACACGTCCGGCGCGCACCCGGAAACGGGTCTAGCATGTTTCGGCTCCTCTCCACGATCTTCCTCGTCAGCGTCGGCATCTTTCTCTACAGCTATTTTCGCGAACTCAACCCCGGTACGATTACGGTGCGAACCAGCCCGGACGCGCTGTTCGAACTGAGCCCCGTCTCATTAGTCCTGTTCTCAATGGCCCTGGGCGCTACATTGGTGGCTCTCATCGTCACGATCAAAGAAACCTCCCATGTATTCATGAATTGGCGGACCAATCGACTCGTCCGCCGCAAAGAGAAGGTCGATGCCCTGCATCGGGACGGGACGCACGCGTTCATGTCCAAGCGGACGGCCGATGCCGTGAACCTGTTTGAACGCGCGCTGGTGATCGATCCGAATCGAACGGATTCGTTGCTCTGGCTCGGGAATATTTACCGGTCCGAGAGCAATTTCACGGAAGCCATCCGCCTCCACCAGCAGGCCCACCGCATTGAAGAACGCAATGTGGAAGTCCTGCTCGAATTGGCCAAGGACCTGGAAGGCGCCCGACGATACGAGGACGCGCTCCAAACGCTTCAGAACATTCTCCGCATTGAGCCGGATAACTTGATGGCCTTGATCCGCAAACGTGATCTGCAGATCCGACTGGAGAAATGGAGCGATGCGCTCGAGATCCAACACCGGCTGGTCAAGGCCAACCTCCCCGAAAGCGAACGGCGCGCCGAATCGAATCTGCTCCTCGGCTGTATGTATGAAGTCGGGCGGCAACTCCTGGAGCGCGGACACCCGGACAAGGCCCGACGCTACTTCCGGGGCGCGATCAAGAAAGATCGGACGTTCCTGCCTGCCTACATCGGTATCGGAGAGATTCTGGTCCGTGAAGGAAAAACCAAGAACGCGGTCGAAATTCTCAAGAAGATCTATGCCAAGACACGCAGCATCATCATCCTGCACCGGCTGGAAGAACTCTTTTTGGAGCTGGGCGAGCCGGACGAGATCATCCGTGTCTACCAGGAGGCGCTCCAGCAGGACCCTCACAATGCCGTGATCCAGTTTTATCTCGGGAAACTCTACTATCGACTCGAAATGGTCGATGAGGCCTATGACGTGCTCGCAACACTCGATGGGACACAGGAACAACTCGTCGACTACCATAAGATCATGGCCAACCTGTACCTGCGTAAGCAGCATATGGACGAGGCCGTAGGAGAGCTCAAGAAGGCCTTGGGCTTCAAGAAACGGGTCGTGGTACCCTACCAATGCACCCAGTGCCACCATGAACTGGCCGAATGGTCAGGCCGTTGCCGGCGATGCGGACGATGGAACACCTACGTCGCCCTTCCCTGGCGGGACGCGAACCAGCCCGATACCGACCAGGACGGCCAGGCTTCGCGCATCCCGAACGTCCCTTATCAAGGCATTGCATCTCCATTTGAAACCGTGTAGGGTTTCTCCGCCCTTTTTTCTTTTCACAGACACGGCCTCCGCCCACGGGTCTCCCGATCGGGAATCAAGGTTCGATCTGTCTTTTCGAGGAGTAGCGTGCATGACTGACTTCACGATCCTGGCCGACAAGGCCTTGCGGGACGAAATACTCACCCACGAGGAATCCCTCGCCGTATTGCAGACACCGGACTCCCGACTGCTGGAACTCTTGCAGGCGGCGTTCACCGTCCGTGAACGCTACTTCGGCAAGACGGTTCGCCTGCAAATGCTCTTGAACGCCAAGAGCGGCGCTTGCCAGGAAGACTGCGGCTACTGTTCGCAATCGGCCATCTCCAAAGCACCGATCGAACGCTACGGACTGCTCACCCAAGACCAGATGGTCACCGGCGCCCGCCGCGCGGCGGCTGCAAAAGCCCAGCGATATTGTATCGTCATCAGCGGACGCAGCCCGATCGATCGGGACATTGCCGATATCGCCTCCGCCGTCCGCTCCATCAAGCAGGAAGTTCCGATTCAGATTTGTTGCTCGCTGGGGCTCCTCAATGAACGCCAGGCGAAAGACCTGAAAGCCGCCGGGGTGGACCGAATCAATCACAACCTGAACACGAGCGAAGCCTATCACCCCGAGATCTGCACGACACACACCTTTCAGGACCGGCTGGCCACCATCCGGCACGCTCGGACGGCCGGACTCGAAATCTGTTCCGGTGGTATCGTTGGAATGGGAGAGAGCGATGAAGACCTGATCGATCTCGCCCTGGCCCTCCGTGAGGTCAAACCGGACTCGATTCCCATCAACACGCTTCACCCGGCATCCGGTACTCCAATGGAGCATTGCGCCCCCCTGACGCCGCAACGATGCCTGAAGGCCCTGTGCCTCTTCCGGCTCCTGCACCCGCGAACGGAGATCCGTATCGCCGGGGGCCGTGAACACAACCTGCGCAGCTTGCAACCGCTCGCGCTCTATCCGGCGGATTCAGTGTTCGTAAACGGATACCTCACCACGCCGGGTCAACCGGCGGCAGAGGTGTGGCGAATGATCGAAGACCTGGGTTTCGAAATCCAGGTGGACGCAGTGCCGACCAAGCAGGGAATTCCTGCGTCAGAGCCAGTCGCGGGCCTTCATTCGTAACGGAGCCCCTCAACCAGCGGTTGCCGGCCGGCCCAACGGGCCGGCCAGAACCCGGCGAGGAGCGAAGCGACCAGAGCCAGCACCGCCACTTCCGCCATCAACCCCAGGGGCCATGACACCTGGATCGTCCAGCCGAACGACTGCCGGTTGATGACCCGGATTAAAATCCAGGCGAGCGCAAGCCCCCCAACGAGTCCCATCGCCGTTCCCAACAGGCCCAGATAGCCGGCTTCCCAGAGAATCAGAGCCGTAATCTGTCCCCGGCTGCTGCCCAGCGCCTGCAACGTGGCCAACTCCCGACGCCGCTCGACCACCGACGTCACCAAGGTGTTGATGATCCCCAGCATGGCGATAATGATCGCGATGGCCTCCAACACATAGGTCAATGTGAAGGTCCGGTCGAAAATTCGAAGGATCTCCCGGCGCAATTCTCCGTTGCTTAACACCGTCGGCAACAGACTCCCGCGGGAGCCATCGGCCAAGGTTTCAAGCAGGGCGGCTCTGGCCTGCTCCAGATCGACTCCCGGATCGATATACACAGGAAACACCGTCACGCCGTCATCGTTCCACCAGTGCTGATACAGAGACCGGTCGATGACGATCTTCCCGCCATCGGTCGCGTAGTCGTAAAAGACCCCCAGAACCGGCAACGATTTTTCCCCCACCGGCGTCGAAATCGACAACTGACTACCCCTGATCACATGCAGGTGATTGGCCACCACCTCCGAGAGGATAGCCCCTTCTCCTGCTGCGGCACGAGTCAGGATTGCCGCCGAGTCACCCTCGAGAAATAGATATCGGCTTCGTGCCGCATGGAGCGCCAGATCTCTGGATACCAACGCGATCGGCCGCCCCTCCAGCTCGATGCGTACATCGCGGTACGCATCGACCGCCGACACATGCGTTGCCCCGGCCAGACGGGTTCGCCAGGAACCAGGGAGGGCCTGGCTCGACGACCCACCGCGAACCACATGCGGCCACCCGGCCGGAGCCACGATGAAATCGGCCATGACCGTCTGGTCGATCCACATCTCGACCGTGTCGCGAAAACTCCGAATCATCACCATGACCCCGACCATAATCGCGACTCCGACGAGAAAGGCAGAGACGGTCACTGCATTCCGGCCGATTCCCCGCGTCGTCTGCTCCCGCGCAATGTGTCGAATGGCGCCCCCCAACGAAGGCGAAGCGGAAGCGGCGCCCAACTCTCGGGTACGGCAAACCCACTGCATGAGGATCGGAACCAGGCAGGAGAGACCGGCAAGCAGACAGAACGTCGCCAGATACCCGAAGACCGGAACCCCGCCGACTGGTCCGGCTAGCGCGCATCCCAGCGCGAAGAGCAGCAGGCCTCCACCCACCACCCCCAGTGAGGCAGCACGAACTCGCTGGGCAACATCATATTCCCCAGGAGCAAGGGCCCCGACCACCATGGTACGTCCGGCATCCAAGCTGGGCCCCAGCGCTCCCAGGATTGACACCCCGCTACCGATCACAATCGCTTCGGTTAACAGCCGGACAGATCCCGGCGGAAAGCCGAAGGTTCTTGGCGCATCAGCCATCGGGACATAGAGGTCCTGGATGGTCCGACCGACCAACCCGACGAGTACATTCCCCAGAACCAGGCCCAGACTACCCCCCAGGACCCCTCCGGCCACACCGAACACTCCCGCCTCCGCGAGGAACAGACCCACGACCATAGGCTCCGACATCCCGATCGCCCGCAGGATTCCCACCTCTCGCCGGCGTTGCGCCACAGTGAAGGACACGGTGTTGTAGATCAGGAACATCCCGACTAGCAGCCCCACCATACTCAGCACGGAGAGATTCAATTGGAATGCGCCCACCATCGACTCGACTTGCTGGCTGCGTTGGATCGGACGGCGCACTGTGACAGCCGGAGGCAGAATCCTTGCGATCGCCTCGGCCACCTGTTCCACCGACGCGGAGGCCTGCGTCACCACGTCGATTCGATCCAACCGGCCGCTCAAACCGAAGGTCCGTTGAAAGGCCGCAATATCCATCACGGCCAGACGGTCCCACGCCGACGGCCCCTCGGCCCGACGGCCCATCACACCCGTGATCACAACTGACACTTCCCGCCCACCGGCTTCAAGGTTCAGCAGCGCCTTTGGGCCGACTCCCAACTCAGAAGCCAGCCCCTGTCCAAGCAGGAGTCCGCCTGGAGCCAGGAGGCCGTCCATTCCATCCCCCTCACCTGGCCGCCACAGAGTCTCCAGCGTCGCAGGGAGGCGCCCTTGCATGGAATTCAACTCATCCAACAGGTCCAGTCCAAGGATGAGGAACGATTGAGAACGGCCGGCCACTCGAACCCCGAGCTCTCCCACCGGTTTAGCTGAATCCACACCGGCGATACCTCTCACGGAAGCAATCAGGCGCTCGTCCATGCCCGCTTCTCCGGCCGATACCTCCAGTGTGACCGGACCGGCCACGGCTAAGACCGAATCCTCGAACGATCGGAGGACGTCCACGTTGGCAGTCTGGACCGCAATCGTCGCCGCAACCCCCAACCCGACGCCGATGATCGTAAGGAGCGTGCGACCGGGATGAGTGGACAAATGTGTCCATCCAAGACGGGCACAGACCTCGAATAGGGCAGAGGAAATCATCGGCATCGGCAGACCTACCGGAACAACACTCTAGTAATTGTTTTTACAGATTTACCCAGATATGCTAAGATTACGTTCAGTAGAATTTGGGGTACAATATCTATATGGCACTACGCAAACGACCTCAAGCCAGAAAGCCAGCGAAGACCACCAAGGCCGCTTCACCGACCAAGAAGAGAAAATCTGCAAGGGTCGTAAAGCCGGCGCCCGTGCGCGCGAAACGATCCGAGGGACTGACGCCCAGGCAGAAAGAAATTCTGAAACTGGTGTCCCAAGGAAATACCAACCGCGACATCGCCCGCCGCCTGGACATCAGCGTGCGCACCGTTGAGGTGCATCGCTTCAATTTGATGCGGCGCTTGAAAGTCCGCAACGTCGCGCAGCTACTTCGTCAGGCGTTACAACAAGGATTCCTTCCGAAGAACTTCGCCTTCCGCTAACACTCCATGCGCCGGTTCCTGTACGGAACCGGCGCACCTTTTTACAGCTTTACAGCTCTTTCAGTTTTCCCCGACATTCCTCAAGCGACTGCTTGCCCCGCATGGCCAACTCAGCCGCCAGCTCGCGCTCCAATCGCTCAAACACCCCCACACCTTCTTCGACCAGCGCCGTCCCCACCTGGACGGCCGACGCACCGCACAGCACATGCTCAAAGGCATCGACTCCCTGCACGACTCCACCGGTCCCGATGATGGGGATACGTCCCTCCAACAACTTCCAGAACGCTCGCACATTGGCCAGCGCGACCGGCTTAATCAACGATCCCCCCAACCCTCCGAATCCGCCCTTGGGCTTGATGACCGGCGTTTCGCGCTTCGGGTCCACAACCAGACCGTTCCCCACAGAGTTGATCAAATTGAGGTAATCGACCCCGCAGCGTCGAATCACGTCCGCCATCACCGCGTGGTGGGCCGGATCGAAATAAGGCGGCAGTTTTACGCCCATTGGAACGGTGATGAGCGGTCGCACCCGTTTGAGCAACCGTTCCGAATCGACCGGATCGTAGGCGATCTGCGGCTTACCGGGAATATTCGGACAGGAGAGATTGACCTCGATGAGATCGGGCCGCGCCTGATTGATCACACGCGCCATGGTGAGAAAGTCGTCCTCGCACAGGCCGGCAATGCTGGCGATCACGGGTTTCCCGAACCGGGTGAGTTCGGGGATCATCTCCGCGTAGGCTCGATACCCGAGATTCGGCAGCCCCATGGAATTGATGGACCCCCCCGGAAATCCGTAATACCGCGGTTCAGGATTACCGACCCGTGGCTCCAGGGTCATCGATTTAGTCACGATGGCACCGGCCCGGGAACGCCCCAGCGTAATGAGTTCCTCCCGCGTCACACAGAGCGCTCCGGAGGCATTCATGAAACAGGTCGGGAATTTTACTCCCGCAATAGTGACGCTCAAATCCATGCTGATCCTTTCTCCCGACAGGACATGGAACAACCCCGTCGGCGTGCCTCCCCCATCCTCTTTGAAATTCGCGAGGCGTTATTCATAACGCCTCTCTCCGAGCGACGAGCCGACTTCACGAACATAGTACACAACCGTTCGAGGCTATTGCCGGACACAATTCACCAATCGTCCGTCCCGCATATGCCACACATAATCGGCTGCGTCGGCCGCACTATCGCTGTGCGTCACCAGCAACACCGAGTGACCAAACCGTTGCGGTAACGTACGGAACAGGCTGACGATGTCCGCCCCTTGCTTGGAATCGAGATTCCCGGTCGGTTCATCCGCCAGTACAAGTCGTGGCCGATGCACGATCGCCCGGGCAATCGCGACACGCTGCTGTTCCCCTCCCGACAACTCGCCGGGCCGGTGCGAACGTCGCCTGTCCATCCGCACCGCTTCCAAGACTTCGTTGACCCGCTCGGCCACCGCAGCCCCCCGCTCCCCCTTCAGCAGCAACGGCAAGGCGACATTCTCCGCAACTGTCAGGCCGGGAATAAGGTGGAAGGCCTGAAAGACAATTCCGATCAACTCGCGTCGCAAGCGGGTCCATTCGGTGGCGCTCGCATGGGTCACAGGCCGGTTCTCAATGGCGATGGTTCCCGCCGTGGGCTGATCCAACCCTCCGATCAGATTCAGCAACGTGCTCTTCCCGCACCCGCTCGGCCCGACGAAGGCACAGAACTCTCCCGCCTTCACGTCGAGGGTCACGTCCTGCAACGCCGACACAAGCGTCTGCCCGCGGCGATATTCTTTCGAAAGATTCTGCACCCGTACCAGCATGTTGGTGGGATCTTGCATGATGGGAATCGATAGCCCTGACGGAGTGCGGAAGCATCCGGCAGATGCATGCAACCGGCACATTGCCGAGCCTCTGGAATCGCTCCGATGCAGGCGAGTGGTCCTATACCACACCCGGTTTGTACCCCACAACCTTGACGGCTGAGGGGTCTTCCGTACACAATCCCAACGCGCGTCCGTCACGCCTCTTGGACCTAGCCAATGAGCTCACACGCACTGTTCGCAGGCATCCTCAGGCAAGCCACACGACTCGTACTCCCGTCGGACTGCACGACCTGTGAACAGCCCCTCACGGACGATCCCACGCCGTTCTTCTGCCGCCAATGCTGGGAACTGATTCGACCGCTACAAGGGCCCTCCTGCCCGCGATGCCACCGCCCTTTCGCCTCCCCTTTCGCGACAACCCATAGCCCGACTCACGAATGCCATGACTGCCGTACCCGCACACCGCACTATTCGCAGGTGTGGGCGGCCTATGCCTACTGCGCACCGCTCCAGGAGGCCATTGCCCTCTTCAAATATCGCGGAAAGGTGGTGCTGGCGGATGCGCTGGGTGCGTTGCTCGCCCGGGCTCTTCCCGCAGATCTGAATGCGGATCTCCTCATGCCGATCCCGCTCCACCCCGACCGCCTTCGGCAGCGAGAATTTAATCAATCACTCTTGCTCGCAGACCGCGTCGGACCTGTACTGAGGAGACCCGTATCCTATCGAAACCTGGTTCGCATCGTCGATACCGACCCCCAGACCACGCTCCCCCGCTCCGCACGCCTGCAGAACCTTCACCAGGCGTTCGCCCTGCGCGCCCCAGGGGAAGTGACCGGCAAGCGCGTCCTCCTCATCGACGATGTCTTCACCACGGGCACCACAGCCAACGAATGCGCCAAAGTCCTGCTCAAAGCCGGTGCCAAAGACGTTGCAGTGCTCACGCTCGCGCGTTCCGTGGATGCCGGCATGGTGCCGGAGACCTGGCTCCCGCCATCGGCCTTCGATCAACCGCACGCCTTGAGGGTCTAACTATGCCGATCTACGAATATCGCTGTCGCCAATGTGGGAAACGAACTACCCGCCTGATCCTCAGCATCAGCGCTGCGCCCCAACAGACATGCGGCCACTGTCAGAGCCCGGATCTGGAACGACTGCTCTCCCGGTTTGCCTCTCCCAAATCGGAAGAAGCACGCCTTGAGGCCCTGTCCGATCCAAGCCATCTGAGCGGATTTGACGAAAACGACCCGCAGAGTATGGCCCGGCTCATGAAAAAAATGGGGCAGGAAATGGGAGAAGACCTCGGGGATGACGTCGAAGCGGCGATGGAAGGCGGGGGCGCTGCTCCACCCGGAATGGACCAGACCGACTTCGAGTGACCGCCCCGGTCATGAATATTCACTTGACAGGATTAGCCTTGTCTCCTACCATCAGCGAAGAAATGGTTACTCGGCTGATTCCTATGCGCCTACGTACAGCTCCATCGACTCTTCACTGTCGCCGCCCTCACGAGCGAGGCTGCCGATAATGTTTGCCGGCGAATACCTCTGCAAAGTCGACGACAAGGGACGCTTCCTGATTCCCTCCCCCCTTCGAGAACGGCTCGAGGCCGAGGGCAATCAGGTCATGTTCGTGAAGAATACCGAGCAGACACTCTGGATGTACTCAGCCAAGGAATGGGAAAAGGTCCTGGAACGGACCAGGATCACCCTGGATGAGGACCAGAGCCGCCTGTTCATGCACCATGTGATGTCGCAAGCCGGCACCTCGGATATCGATAAGGCCGGCCGCGTGCTGATCCCGAGCCGTCTTCGCAAGCTCGTTCCCATGGATGAAGATCAGGAAATCTTCCTCGTGGGCATGTATCACCGTCTGGAAGTCTGGGGTCCGTCGGAATGGCGACGGTATCTCACCAGAACGGAAGACCGGTACGAGCAGGATATGGCGAAGATCCAAAATCTTCTCTAGTTGATAGGCAGGCTCTTGCGCCGCGTGTCCCGCCATCGACAGTCCTCAATCCCGATTCGAACAACCTCCTTCAGACCCCCGGCTCAGAAGGCACCGTTTTCTGCGCAGGAATCAATTCTCCCGCGCACAGCCATCCGCACGCGTACTCCGGCAATGGCCGTCACGACCGACCCACCGCCCGTTCGAGTGACGGCAGATTCCATTGCGCTGACGTTACCCGTCCCGCCCAGCATCAATCACCAATATGCCACAGCCAACGGGCGCCGTCTGCTCTCCGCCAAAGGCCGTGCGTTCAAGGAATTGGTCGGGCAACAAATTCTGGTTGCGCTTGCCCAATCGCCTCATCGTGGTACTCTAAGGCGAACCTTGAGCCAGTCGAGCCTCTCGTTATCCATTCAGTTTTTCTTCACCTCGGCCCTGCGTCGGGATACCGACGGAGGACTCAAGATCGCGCAAGACGCATTATGCGAGGGCCTGGGACTGAACGACAATCGGGTGGTCGAAACGCACCTCTACAAGTATCAAGATCGCGACAATCCTCGCATGGAAGTACTGTTATCGGTGGCGCCGCCTGCAGCACCCGGCTCCGCTAGTCTCACCTCGCTTGAGGCCCGCTAGTGGTGCCCCCGGCCCCTCAATCCGACGGCCGGCGAGATCGATAACACAGCGCAAGAAGACCGCAGAAGAGCGGCAGGCCCGCAACGCCCGAACGTTATGGCATACCGACCGATCGACATCGATGCGCTCCAGATCGGCATGCACGTCGCCAAAATCGACGTAGCCTGGTTCCGTTCGCCCTTCATGCGGCACTCGTTCCTGATCCGGAC
>JACCDZ011746409.1_pt1 | contig 10728 bp, 11 predicted proteins | sample 7449551 | NCBI WGS metagenome assembly JACCDZ01 (sample SAMN15323452, study PRJNA562643) | freshwater metagenome | isolation source: river surface water | place: USA:Blue River Watershed | collected 2017-08-18
ATCGGACTCGACTTCACTGACCACATCGGCTGCCGTCGAGCTGCCATGGGCTTGTCCGCCCGCGTAGGCGAGGTGGATGCGTTGCCCAAGGTCGCTGGCGCTGGTGTGCTGAACGTCCAGCCCTTGTGCGCCGTATTTGCGTGTGATCTCAGACAGCGCCGAGCGGTCGCTTTCATCGCACAGCCAGAGCATGAGGCCGTGGCCATGGTCCTCCAGCAGCAAGCGGTGGCTGCGGGCAAAGGTGTAGGGCAGCAGGTGACGCATGGCTTAAGGCTTGGCGGCCGCAGGGGCCGCAGGGGCCGCAGGGGCCGCAGGGGCCGCAGAGGCCGCGGTGGCGGGCACGGTCGGGCTCAGGCTGGGCAAGAGGGCAGCGCCTTCGATCGGCAGGGTCGGTGTGGCCACGGGCTGCACGTTCAGCTGGTTCAGGCGCATTTGCTCGTAGCGACCCAGAGACAGGGCTTCGGTAGCCGCACCATCGCGCACCACCACGGGTCGCAAGAACACCATCAGGTTGGTTTTCTTGCGGCTGCGGGTTTCGGCCTTGAACAGGTTGCCAAAAATCGGGATGTCACCCAGGCCGGGCACTTTTTCCTGGCTGTTGCTGGTGTCGTCTTGCAGCAAGCCGCCCAGCACCACGATGGAGCCGTCTTCGACCAGCACGCTCGATTCGATCGAGCGCTTGTTGGTGATCAGGCCCGAGGTGGTGGAGCTTTTGTTGTCGATGCTGCTGACCTCCTGGAAGATCTGCATCTTCACGGTGCCGCTTTCACTGATTTGCGGTTTCACGCGCAAGGTCAGGCCCACGTCCTTGCGTTCGATGGTCTGAAACGGATTGACCGCACCGCTGGCGCTGTTGTTGGCGGTGTATTGGCCGGTCACGAAAGGCACGTTCTGGCCGATCACGATCTTGGCTTCTTCGTTGTCCAGGGTCAGCAAATTGGGCGTGGACAAAATGTTGGCATCGCCATTGGTCTGTAAAAACCGCGCCAGTGCGCCCAGCGCCAGAACGCCGTTGCGTTGCTGACCTGCGGCAATGTTCAGGCCGGGTGAGGCGGCGTAAGTGCCGTTGGCCGCATTGGCGGCCAGCGTCAACAAATTGGTGCCGCCGATCGAAAAGTTGGTGCCCAACACGCCAACGGTCTTGTTGGCTGTGCCCGTGCCGCTCATCCACTGCACGCCGAATTCGGCGGCCTTGTCGGCGCTGACTTCGGCGATCAGGCTTTCCACAAACACCTGGGCGCGGCGTTGGTCGAGCATGTCGATCACGCTGCGCAGTTGGCGGTATTGCGGCTCGGGCGCGGTGATGATCAGCGCGTTGGTGGCCGGGTCGGCCTGGATCTGGCCGCCGGTGGACGGTTGGGCCGAGGCGCTCAGGCTGGCTGTACCGGCTGTGACCGGGGCGCTGGCCTGTGCAGGCAGGTTGGTCGAGGTGAGGCCGCCTGCTGGTCCGCTTGCACTGCTGCTGATGGCGGCCCGCAAGGTGGTCGCCAGCTTGGTGGCGTCAGCATTTTTGAGGTAGACCACATGGATGTTGCCGCTGGCTGCGCCCGCGCCTGTGGCGTTGGGCTGGTCGAGTTGCTCGATCAGACTGCGTGTGAGCGCCAAGCGCGCAGGGTTGGCCGCGCGCACGATCAAGGCGTTGGTGCGGGCTTCGGCCAGCACGGTGGTTTTGAATGAGGTGTCGGCCAGGCCTGGCGTGGCGGGCACACCCGCAGCAGCGCCGGAGTCCAGCAGGCGTTGCATCATGGGGGCCATGTCCGCCGCTATGCCGTGTTTCAGGCGGATCACCTCGACGCCGGTGGCATTGGCCACATCGAGGGCGGCAATGATGCGGCCCAGACGCTGCAGGTTGTCGCCGTAATCGGTGATGACCAGGGCGTTGGTGCCGGGGTTCACGTTGATGGTGTTGTTGGGGCTGATGAGCGGGCGCAGCACCGGTACCAGGTTGTTGGCGTTTTCGTGGTTGAGGCGAAAGATCTGCGTCACGACCTGGCCACTGCTGGCAGGTACGCCACCCGCCGACACTGCGCCACTTTGCAGCTTGGCTTCGGCTTCGGGCAAGACGGTGTACAGGCCTGCGGATTCGACCAGGGCAAAGCCTTGCACGCGCAGCTGGGTGGCAAACAAATGCAGGGCCTGTGCAGGTGGTACGGCCACCTGGCTGGACAGCGACATCGTGCCTTTGACACGCGGGTCCACCACCACGTTGTGGCCAGACAAGCTGGCCAGCGTGCGGGCCACCGCGTCGATCTCGGCGTTGACGAAGTTCAGCGTGATCGGTTCTTTTTTGCCCACACCGGTTTTGGTGCCTGGTGTTTGTGCCCAGACCTGGGTGGCTCCGCCCACGATCAGGCCGGTGGCGCAAGCGATCAACGACAAATGGCGGGTGCGAAAAAAAGTGTTCAGTGTGTGCATGGGTTTATCCCAGAGAAAGCAGGCTGCGTGCGCCTTGACGACGACCGATGATGTTCAGCAAATTGGACAGGGCCGCTTCAGAGCCCGCTTCAGCACTGGCTTCGCCTGTGAAGCGCAGGCGTGAGCCCACCCACTGCCCTTGGCCTTGCAACTGCAAAGGCCCTTGCAGGGTGCTCAGTCGCAGCTCGGGTGTGGCCGTGCCTTGAGGCGTGCCACGAATCTGAACGCGGTAGCTACCCATGGGTTTGAGCGTGCTCAGCCGTGAAGACATGTCTTGTGCCTGCAATTCGATCAGGCCTTGCATTTGCAGCCGCCCAGCAGCCCAGTGCAGCTGCAGCGATTCGGTGCGCCATTGCAGTTGACCTTCGGCTTGCAAAGTGTTCCAGGGTGCGCCAAGACCGGACAGCCAGGCCGCAGGCCAGCGTGAGGTGTGGTCATTCAACTGCAGATGACTGGTGGACAGGCCCGCTTGAAATTGCGCTTCGATCGGGCGGTCCATGCAGCAGTCGGCCAGCAGTGTGGCGCGCCAGTTCAGCACACCGGGCAGGATGCGCCAGTGCAGACGACCGGGCAGGGTCCGGGCATCGCGGCTGCCTTGGCCACCGCTGAGCGTGAGTTGGGCCGAGCCTTGCCACACCGTGCCGCGCGGGTTGTGCCACTGCACCTGATCCTGGCTGGCTTGCGCCACGCCCCACGCCAGCCAGCGTGCGGGTGCCCAGACCAGGCAGGCCAGCAGGGCGCCCAGCACAGCGCCGCCCAGTACCCAGCGCCAGGCCGAACCGGAGGCGTTGTTGTGGCGTGCAGTGCTGGCGTTCATGGCTTCAAGGCAGGCGCAGCAACAGGCTGCCACTCCACAGGACGGTGGACTCGGCAGCAGGCCCAGAAGTCTGTTTCAGTTGTGCCTGCACAGGGCGTGCATGGGCCAGCTCGCGGGCCTGAACCAGCCAATTGGCCAGTGTGTCTGCCGGTGTGGCCTGCAGGCTGATCTGGATGTGTTCGGCTTGCAGGGTCAGTTTGGCTTGGTGGCCCAACTCGCTCAGGTGGCTTTCCAGCCATTGGATGGCTTCGCTGCGCGAGATGGCCTGTGGCGTTTTCAGGTTCTGGGCCTGGGCTTGCAGTTGGCGCATTTGCTGGGTCTGCTGGTCCAGCTTGGCTTGTTGGGTGGGGGCTTCTCGCCAGGTGTCCAGTGCAGGGGCCAGACCCACACGCCAGATCAAGGCCAGGCCAATCACCACGGCGCCCACGCCCAGCAACAGACGCTCGCGCGGCTTGCGCTGCAGCCACAGCTGTTGCGCGATGCGTGTCCAGTTCTGCAGTGCGGTGCTCATGGCTTGTCTCCTTGAACCCGCACGAGCCAAGCGTTACCTTCGGCCAGCAAGGCGTAGCCTTGCTGAGCCAGTGCTTGTTGCAGCGCAGTTTGTTCGTTAACTTGTAGCGGCCAGTTGGTCAGCCGCAGCTGACCTGTTTCAAACTGCCACTGGCCTGGCGCAGTCAGGTGCGCTGGCATGGCCTGGCCCAGTGCGCCCAGCATCGCTTCCAGATCGGACGGGCTCAGCAGTCCTGAGCCTTGGCGCAGTCTGGCGACTTGTTGCTGCATTTGCAGCGGCGCATCGACCACCAAGGTGGTCTCGGGAAAGCTTTGACGCAGGATCTGCGTCCACGATTGTTGTTGGGCCTGCCAGTCGCTGCGGGTCTTCCAGGCCCAGGCATTCAGCCCGAGCACCTGGCTGAGCAGCAGGGCCAGCAGCCCCCAGCGTGCCATGCGCCATTCGGGCTGGTGCCACAGCTGGTTGCTGGTGCGTTGCACGGCTTTCAGCAACCGCGCCTGGGTGTGGGTCTGAAACCCGAATTGGGCCAGGTTCCATCCGCTTTGCAGTGCAACCAGCCAGTGTTGTGCCGGAGAGATCAGGCGTGCGGACAGCATCAGGCGTTCCGAGACGGCAGCCACCGCCGCAGGTTCTGCCAGGATGTCTGCGTTTTGCAGTTCTGCGGTACTCAAGCCCAGCTTGGCAGGGCTGATACCTGCCAGGGGCAGGCCCCACACGCCACGCTGGGCATCGCACATCCACAGCCAGCCCGTATCGGCGTCGCCAGTGGCCGTGATCTGCAGCCGGTCAGGGCTGGGTGTCAATTCCGGCACGATGCGGTGCACGGTGATGCCTGCAGCGTCCAGTGCCGCCAGATGGCCAGCCAGCCAGGCGCGGTCGCACACCGCGATCCAGTTGTGTGGGCTGTTCTTCCATTGGGGTGGCAGGGCCATGTGCAGCTGCGCGGGGTCGTCCAGCAAGCGTTCTTCCAGCAAGCCTTGCAGGGCAGATTCGAGTCGAGCACGTTGTTTGTGCAATCCGGGCGGCAATTCCACCCGGTGCCAGGACACGGCGCTGGCGGGCACCAAGGCCACCACTTCGGTCGAGCGGTCCGCTGCAGGCAGCAAGCTGGCGCTGGCCCATTGCAGCTTCAGAGGCGTCTGTGCAGCATCGGCCGGTACCCAGGCATGGGCATAAGCCGTTGCGGCAGCGGGTTCACCCATGGGGAGTTGAATGATCAGTGTGCGCATGTGCTGTTCATTGTAGGGTGGGGCTGTGACCGATTGGCGGCACGGCCAAGGGCGCGCGGGCACGCCACAGCATGCGCACCTGCTTGCCCTCGCGCTTGACCAGGGCCCGTTCTTGCTGCACCACTTGGTCGATGCGCATGCGGCCGGTGATTTCGAAATAGTTGCTGCGAATACCATGCCGTTTGTCGTCCAGCGATCGACTGGCGGGCCCGAAAACTTGGCGGGCTGCGTCCAGGCTGGCCCAATGCGCGCGTTCGCGCAGGGCCACCAGCTGCCTGGCAGACGTCAGATCCAGGCCGGGCACACAGGCCATGAGCACTTCGGCAGGCGCGGTGTTGAGGTTGACCGTGGTGGGCTCGGGCAACACCGTGATGAAATTCTCCAGCGCGCTGAGGGTGGTGGGACTTAGACCGAGCCAGACCAGTTGGGCTGTGCGTTGGGGCACCAAGGCCACTGGGGCCTGCATGTTCCCGTTGGCTTGGGCCATGTTCTGGCTGGGCAAGGCCAGCACCAGTTGTCGACTCAGGGTTTGAAGTTCTGCCAAGGGCAGGTTCAGCCGTTCAAACAAACGCCGCCAGGCGGCCCATGTCGTCGGGTCGATCTGGCCGTCTTCGACCAGGTTGCGGACATTCAAGCGCGATTGCGCATCCGTGATCTGGCCTGACAGAAAGACCTCGGCATCGCCTTCGCGCCATTGCTGGTCTTGCGACAAGAAACTGGAAAGCTTGGACTCTTGAACGGGCAGGGCCCAAGGTTCGCCCAGATGGTCGACGCCTGCGGCCTGTGCCGAGTTGGCGTCCTCGCGCAAAATCAGACGCGACCAATCGAGTGCGCCGGTCATCATCCAAGCGGTTTGGCTGCGCCCGCGCTCGGCGGTCTCGATCTCGACTTGCCGCCACTGTTGCCACAGCGCAGCGCTGGCCAGGGTGGCCACCAGGGCCACGGTCAGCATCGCCATCAGCAAGGCGGCACCTTTTTGCGTTTTCATGACGAACCTCCGCCAGACAAGGTGGGGCGAACCCAGTCTTGCGTGAGCAGACCTGCGCCAGCAGGGCCCGGGGGCAGGTTCAGGATGAGGCGCACGCCATCGGGTGTGCTGCCCGTCGCTGGGGGCGGGGTGGGCGTGGTGCCGGGGTTGACCACGTCGCTGGACAAAGGGTTGGTCCAATTGCCGCCCCGGTGCACAAAAATTTGCCAACCGATCAGGGGGTGGATGTTCACCTGGCCCGCGCGTGTTTGTGCATTGGGTGTCTGGCTCCATTGTTCGGCCAGTCGCCAGGCGGATTGCCACTCGCTGCGTGATTGGAAGGCGGTCGATTGCCATCGCTGCCAGTCGCCACCGCCAGGGCGTCCGGGGTCGCTGCGCCAGGTCCATGCCACCACTTGCACCGCTTCGCTGGGCGTGTTGGCGCGGCGCGTCAGACGCAACACCTGCCCGTTCCAGTCCCAGCCGGGTGTGCCGGGCAGTTCCAGGGATTGGTCCAGATCGGTTTGCCACTGGGCCAGGCCCGCCTGCAAGGTGCGGATGTCGTCGGCGCGGGTTTGCAAACCACTTTGGGTGCGCAGCATGCCGTCGAGGCCACGCCAGGCCATGAGCGACATCAGGGCCATCACGCTGATGGCCACCAGGACCTCGATCAGGGTGAAGCCCCGAGCCGGATGGTGGCCACTACTGGAGGTCGTGCCCTGATCACGCATCAGTTTTGCCCCATCACGGTCGACACTTGCAGCACGTAGCGGCCTTGATTCAGAACGCGTGCGTCCACCCGCCGAAAGTTCGGGTTGGGTGTGGGCTTGACCGAGAGGTCCACTTGGAGGCGGTGTCCGGCCTGCAGGCATTCGGTTTGGCTGTTGCCAGTGTCGGGCAATTGTCTGCGCAGGCGCAAACGGCTCAATTCGTTTTCGGCGCAAATTTGCCCGAGCATGCTCAGGGTTTGCCGATCGGCCTGGTTGCTGAGTGATCCAATGGCCTTGAGTCCGGCCAGGAGTGCCACCGCGACAATGCTCAGCGCCACCAGCACCTCGATCAGTGTGAAGCCACGGGCAGTCTGTTGGCGGGTGCTCATGGGACAAGCGGGCTGCTTTGCACCTGGAACGGACGCAGCCCATCGGTCACCACCCACAGCGTGCGGGCATAAGCGTTGAGCGGTTCCAAGGCAATGCTTTGGGGTGGGATGAGTGGCTCGGGGCCCAGCACCACGGCTTGGCGCGTTGTGGCTTGTGTGCTGGGACTCAGCCAGTGTTGGGGCAGGCCAGGGGGCGGCAGGCCGTCGAATGCGAAACCGCTGCCGGTGCTGCGCCACACCACCGGCAGTCCGCTGGCCCGCGCTTGTGCGCGAGCGGTCTCCAGCAGGGCAGCGAGTCGGGTGGCATCGCGCTCCAGTGCGCTGTCGGCACTGTCACGCAAAGACAGGCTGACACCCGCCGTGGCGATGGCGATCAGGGCCACCACCACCAGCAGTTCCAGCAGGGTGAAGCCTCCCGCAGAATGCTTTTGAGTCGATTTATTGCCAGCTGCCGATGTCCGCATTGTTGCCCTCGCCACCGGTTTGTCCGTCAGCGCCAAAGGACAGCACGTCGACCTCGCCCTTGATGCCTGGGTTCATGTACTGGTAGGCGCGACCCCAGGGGTCGTTGGGCAGTTTGTCCAGATAGGGCTTCCAGTTGCCGGGCACGGGTTCGGTGGTGGGCTTGGCGATCAGGGCTTTCAGGCCTTGCTCGCCGCTGGGAAAGCGCTGGTTGTCCAGCTTGTAGAGTTTGAGCGCCTGCATCAGATTGCCCACATCGGTGCGTGCGGCGGTGACGCGGGCGTCGTCCGCACGGCCCAGCACATTGGGCACGATCAGTGCGGCCAAAACGCCAATGATGGCCAGCACGACCATGAGTTCGATCAGGGTGAAACCGCGTTGACGGCGTGAGCGGGAAGACAGTTGGATTTGCATGGTATCCATCATAATCTCCGGATGTTGCACAAGCGCCCCCCATCTTTTTTCTATAGCCGCTCGAGGTCATGGGTGACAGGGTTGCTTTGGTTTGTTGCCGCACTGAGTGCAGGCTATTGGGCTTTGCAGTTTCCTTCCAGGCCGGTGGCGTCGAGCGCGCCCGTGATGGCCGCAGAAGATGGCGCTTTGGCGCAATCCAGCGCCAGACTGCAGCGCGCTTTGGGGGCCCAGGCCGTGACGGCATCGGCTGAAACAGAGACGGGCCGATTGCAGCTGCTGGGCGTCATTGCGGGCAGTTCGGGGCAAGGCCGAGCTTTGATTGCCGAGGACGGTCAAGTACCCAAGGCTTACCGTGTGGGGCAAGCGGTGGGGCAAGGACTGGTTTTGCAAAACCTGACGCCCAAAGGTGCGCAGTTGGGCGCAACCGTGGATGGACCTCGCTTGCAGGTCCTCCAATTGCCGGTGGATAAAACACCTTGAGCCCAAGCAAGTGACCGCAGTGCCGGTCGACTGGCATTGAAAGCTTGTCAGCTGCGCAAGAACATCCGGTATGCCGGATTGTTCGTCTCTTCCGCATACGGATACCCCAGCGCATCCAGAAACTTGGCAAAGGCCTTGTCGTCCTTGGGCGGCACTTGAAGTCCGACCAGAATGCGCCCGTAGTCGGCCCCCTGGTTGCGGTAGTGGAACAAAGAGATGTTCCAGCCCGGGCGCATCAGGCTCAGGAATTTGAGCAAGGCCCCTGGACGCTCAGGAAACACGAAGCGCAGCAAACGCTCGTCTTGCGACAAGGCTGAGTGTCCACCCACCATGTGGCGGATGTGTTCCTTGGCCAGGTCGTCGTGGGTCAGGTCGATGGCGGCAAACTTCTGTTTGTTGAAGTTGGCGGTGATCTTGGTGCTCTCGCCTTTGCCATGCGTGCTCAGGCCCAAAAACACATGGGCTTTGTCGGCGTCGCTCATGCGGTAGTTGAACTCGGTCACATTGCGCGGGCCACCGGGCAGGTTGCCGATCAGCTCCAGAAAGCGTTTGAAGCTGCCACGCTCTTCAGGGATCGTGACCGCAAACAGCGCTTCTTTTTCTTCGCCCACGTCGGCGCGTTCGGCCACGAAGCGCAGGCGGTCAAAGTTCATGTTCGCACCACACAGGATGGCCGCGTAGGTTTCGCCCTTGGTCTTGTGCTGGGCTACATATTGCTTGATCGCAGCCACGGCCAAGGCGCCTGCGGGCTCCACGATCGAGCGGGTGTCCACAAAGATGTCCTTGATCGCGGCGCACACGGCATCGGTGTCCACCGTCATGTATTCGTCGACCAGGCTGCGTGAAACACGGAAGGTTTCCTCGCCCACAAGTTTGACGGCGGTGCCGTCGGAAAACAGGCCGACATCGGCCAGGGTCACGCGTTTTTTGGCGTTGACGGACTGGATCATGGCGTCCGAGTCGTTCATTTGCACGCCAATCACCTTCACCTCAGGGCGTACCGCTTTGATGTAATTGGCCACGCCGCTGATCAGGCCGCCGCCGCCGATGGCCACAAACACCGCATCGAGCGGGCCCTGGTGCTGGCGCAGCATCTCCATGGCGATGGTGCCTTGGCCTGCAATCACGTCCGGATCGTCAAAGGGGTGCACGAAGGTCAGGCCTTGTTTTTTTTGCAGCAACACCGAGTGGTTGTAGGCGTCCGAGTAGCTGTCTCCAAAAAGGACGACTTCACCGCCCAGGCCCTTGACCGCATCGATCTTCACTTGTGGGGTGGTGGTGGGCATCACGATCACAGCCCGGGTGCCCAGCTTGCTGGCGCTGAGCGCCACACCTTGGGCGTGGTTACCGGCCGAAGCGCAGATCACGCCTTTTTTGAGTTGCTCAGGCGTCAGGTGCGCCATCTTGTTGTACGCGCCGCGCAGCTTGAAGCTGAACACGGGCTGTTGGTCTTCGCGCTTGAGCAGCACTTTGTTGTGCAGGCGACGCGAGAGGGTTTTGGCCGTTTCGAGCGCCGACTCAGTGGCCACGTCATAGACCTTGGCGTTGAGGATTTTTTTCAGGTAGTCGGCAGGTTTGAGGTGTTTGGTCATCGCAGGCGGCATGCCGCACATGGGTGCAGCATTCAATCAGTGTGTCCCTGATGATAACGGGCCAAAAAAAATGCCCCGAGCCTTGCGGTTCGGGGCAAATCCACCTTTTCAGAGGGTGGAGGAGACAAAAGGTGCATGCAAAAAAGCACGCATGTTCGAAATTGTAGCGGTGTTTTTGTTGCATTGCAGCAAGTGGACCGTCTCAAAATGCAAAAACATGTAAAGCCCGCTGTGTAAATCCGTTTACGATCCATGCCCAATGCTTTGCAGGCAAGGTTTGCAAGGCTCACAGCACAAGGAAAACAGCATGGATTGCACAGTCACCTGGACCGGCGCGGCCGGAACCCGCTCAGGCATGGGCTTTTTGGCCGAAACTGGCTCGGGCCATGTCATCGCCATGGACGGCGCACCGGACGCCGCCAAACCTGAAAACGGTGGCCAGAATCTGGCGCCCCGCCCGATGGAAACACTGCTGGCTGGCACCGGCGGTTGCACTGCTTATGACGTGGTCTTGATCCTCAAGCGCGGTCGCCACGATGTGCGCGGCTGCAGTGTCAAGCTGACCAGCGAACGCGCCGAAGTGGACCCCAAGGTGTTCACCAAGATCAACATGCACTTCACCATCACTGGCAAGGGCGTGCCTGCCAGTGCGGTGGAGCGTGCGATCGCCATGAGCCACGACAAATATTGCTCGGCCAGCATCATGCTGGGCAAAACCGCCGAGATCACCACCAGTTTCGAC
>JACCDZ010417240.1_pt1 | contig 10727 bp, 10 predicted proteins | sample 7449551 | NCBI WGS metagenome assembly JACCDZ01 (sample SAMN15323452, study PRJNA562643) | freshwater metagenome | isolation source: river surface water | place: USA:Blue River Watershed | collected 2017-08-18
TGCCCTTTGTGAACACCTCGGCCAAGGGCAGCTCGGTGGCCTTGTGGCGCACCTATGAAAAATTCTTCGCCAAAGCCAACGAGTTGCCCGATGTGCAGGTCCTGGGTTTCTTTGTTGGCGCTGCGGGCCCCATTTACGCGATGAAGAACCCGATCAACAGCATGGCCGACCTCAAAGGCACCAAGATGTATGCGCTGCCGGGCGTGCCGGCACGGATGTTCGAAGTCGGTGGTGCCGGCGTGGTCGCCGCGCCGGCGGTGCGTAGCCATGAAATCATTTCGGGCGGCACGGTGGACTCGTTCGCAGGTTATGCGACCATGGACGCCGATGCCTTCAAAACCCTGCAATACGCCAAGGAGGTGATCGATGTGCCGGGTCACCTGACGGTGCCGGCGTTTGCTTTTTTCATGAACAAGAAAAAGTGGAGTGCCATCGCACCCAAGGATCAGGAAGCCATCATGGCGCTCTCGGGGGAAGCTTTTTCTCGCCGGTTTGTGGCGTATGACAACGCGGACAATCGCGTGCGGGCCGATTCCAAGGCCAAGGGCCTGGTGTACAAAGAGGCCAGTCCCCAGTTTGTGGCCGAGTTGAAAAAACTGGCCGAGCCGATCGAGGCCGCGTGGTTGGCTGACGCCGACAGCCTGGGTGTGGACGGTAAGGCCGCTTTGGCCTTTTTCAAGGAAGAAGCCGTCAAGAATAAATGACGGCTTCCCAGTCCAGCCCCGACCGCCGCAGTGCGGTCGGGTTTCACCTGATGGATGGAGATAAATATGAGTGAAACGCAGGCCATGCCCGTGCATGACGATGCTTTGGACCGCTGGCTGGGCTGGATGTCCTCTGTGCCGTTGGGTCTGATTGTGGTGTTGACCTTTTTCGATGTGTTCGCGCGTTATGTTTTTTCGGCGCCGATCAAGGGCAGTCTGGAGATCATCCAGTACGCCATGGCCCTGAGCATCTTTGCCGCTTTGCCCCTGGTCACGCGACATCGGGGCCATGTGACGGTGTCATTGATCGATGGCCTGTTGGGGAATTCGGTCATGCTGTGGAAAACCAGGATCTGTGATGCCATCAGTTTTCTGGCCTTGGCGCTGATGAGTTGGCGTCTGTGGATCTATGCCGGAGAGTCGATAGAGCAAAAGCAGCAAACCATCGTCCTGGCTTTGCCGCAGGGACCCCTGGTCTATGCTTTGGCCGTCTTTGCGGCAGTCAGCAGTGCATTGGTGTTTTGGGGGCTGTGGCGCTCGGTGTCTCGTCAGGGGGCCTCATCATGACCGTGGCCGTGATCGGATTTGTGGTGCTGTTTTTGCTCGCTTTTGGCGGGGTGCCCCTGGGGCTGGCCATGTTGCTTGCCGGTGTGGGTGGTTTTGCCTTTGTGCGGGGCTCCGATGGTGCGTTGGCCATGTTGGCGCAAATCATGGTGGACTCGTCGGCCAATTACGGCATGTCGGTGTTACCGATGTTCGTGTTGATGGGGATTTTCATTCACCGAGCTGAAATCAGTGAAGAGTTATATGATGCCGCCAACGCTTGGATGGGGCATTTTAAAGGTGGTTTGGCCCATGCCACGGTCGCATCTTGTGCCTTGTTTGCAGCCATTTCCGGCAGCTCGATCGCGACAGCGGCGACCATGAGTCGGGTGGCGATTCCACCGATGCGCAGATTGGGCTACCACGACAGTTTGTCGACGGGTTCGGTGGCTTCAGCCGGTGTGTTGGGGGTGCTGATTCCACCTTCGGTGCCCCTGGTGTTGTTTGGCCTGTTGACCGAGACCGACATCCGCAAGTTGTTCATTGCCACCATCATCCCGGGCTTGTTGCTGACGTTGTTTTTCATCATCGCGGTTTGGGTGACCGTGGCCTTGAACCCGTCCTTGGGGCCGCGCGGGCCGAAGTTCAGCTTTAAACAAAAAATGTTGGCCCTCAAAGGGGTGCGGGCGGTCATTGTCCTGTTTGTCTTCGTGATGGGTGGCTTGTACAGCGGGGTCTTCACGGCCACCGAGTCGGCCGGCATCGGTGCCATGGGGGCATTTGCCTTTGCGGTGGCTCGGCGCAAGATGAACCTGAGGGTGTTGGTGAGTTGTCTGGTGGAAACGGGCAAAACCACCGCCATGATTTTCACGATCATTTTCGGTGCCTTGGCCTTCGCCAATTTCATCACCCTGACGGGCATGACGGTGCAGCTAGTCGACTGGATCCAGCAACAGGGTTTCAGCGTCTATGGCGTGCTGATCAGCATGTGCATCATTTATTTGGTGCTGGGCTGCCTGATGGAGGCCATGGGCTTGATGCTCTTGACAGTGCCGATGTTCACGGCAGTGGCAGTCGGCATGGGCGTGAACCCGATCTGGTTTGGTATTTTTGTGACGGTCATGATCGAAGTGGGGATGCTGACACCGCCGGTGGGGATGAATGTCTTCACCGTCAAAACGCTGACCCCCGATGTGTCCTTGGCCACCATTTTCAAAGGGGTCATGCCGTTTCTGTTGGCCAATCTGGCTCTCGTGGGTTGTTTGATTGTCTGGCCCGCCTTGGCCCTGACGCCCTTGAAGTGGTTCAATTGAGTGGGCTCGTCCGTCTTAAGTCTTTCACGTCCGCAGCCGCGGGGGCAAACCCAGGGCCACTTGCCTGCCGTAGGTGCGCAAGTTGGCCGTCAGGCGCTGGTACTCGGAGGCGCTGAGCACGCTGGCGTAGTGCGTCATCAGTTCGCGCATGGCCGGTGCAGTGGCTTGCAAGACTCGCAGGCCCGCGGGTGACAGACTGACCTGCATGGTGCGGGCATCGGTGGCTGATTTGCCTTTGAGCAGCCAACCCATGGCGACCATGCGGTCGATCAGTTTGCCGATGGTGGTGCGCTCAATCACCACCTGTTCCACGATTTGGGTCAGGCTGGCCTGACCCAGTTCGTCGGTGAGCGCCAGAATCCGCCATTCGGTGTGCTTGAGGCCATGTGGCTTGAGCAGTACATTGGCGTTGGTCTGGTGCTGGCGCTCGATGCGCGCGAAGTGCGCCATTGGCCATTCGGAGACACGGAATACAGGTGGGTTCAAATCAATTCGCCGGCAGGGATTTCAAGCCCGAACAGGGCTTTGCCGTATACATCGTACATGCGGTCCGCATCATAAAACGAATGGCTGGACATGACGCTGATTTCCCGATGAAAACGTTGTAATTCACAGTTCAGGAAAAAAGCGCTGGTGCCGGCCTGATCGCACAGATCCTGGGTGACACGGCGGGCGGTTTTGACGACCCAGGTGCAATCGGCCCGAACGGCGGCACGATCGAGCAGGGCAAACCCGTGTCCCGCTCGTGCCGTCGCGCCGATGCGCGAGGCATGGGCGCGCAACAGTGCCTCGGCGGCGTTGAGTTCGGTGTGGCCACGGGCGGTGTTGGCACGCATGTAAGCCAGTTCGGAAGCCTGCGCACCGCCATAGGCCAGGGTACGGCTTTTCATGCGCTCGAGCACCTGTCGGGCCACGCCTTGCGCCGCCCCCAGCACCATGGCGGCCATGTTGGGATAGTAGAACGACAACATGGGGATGCGCCAGGTGGGGCCGGTGTTGATTTGCAGCCCCGGGGCTGTGCCGTCGAGCATGGATGCCGCCGGCATGCTGCGGTGCTGGGGCACAAAGACGTCATCGAGCAAGCAGTCCCAGGTGCTGCTGGCCGACAACCCGCTGACTTGCCAGTTGTTTTGTGCCTGGGTATCGGCGCGCGGCAGGGCAAAACGTCGCACCTGCATTTTTTCACCGTCGACGATTTCGTGAGCACTCAGCAAGATCCAGTCGCCCAAGGGGTAGCCACTGCCAAAACGCCAGTGTCCTTTCAGGCGGTAGCCACCGCTGACGCGTTGGGCTGTGCCTGCGGGGATGATGAAGCCCGGGGCGAACGCGTTGGGGCCGTTGGACCAGAATTCGTCTTGGGCCTCCTGGGGGAACAGACCCATTTGCATGTTGTGTTGCAACAAGATGCCGATGGTCCACGCGGTGGCCAGGCAGGCTTGACCCAGGGTTTGGCTGACTTCGGGAAACAGTTCGTAGTCGACTTCGAGCCCGCCGTAGCGGTGGGGCACCCCCATGCGCATGATGCCGGCGTGGAGCACCTGTTCAACAGTCGTTGGGTCGATTTGCCCACGCGCTTCGTTGTCAAAACCACGCGGCCCCAATTGGTCGCGCAGGGCACGGGTGCGGGCTCGCACCACTTCGGCCGGGTGCTGTGTGAAGGCGTCGGTCACGGTGTTCATGGCTGTCTCCTGAGAATTTGGTGAGACCAATTATGGGAAAATTCCCATAATTGTCAAATCACTCCTCCGGGTGTTTGTCCTGATTCCTGTTTCAGGGCAGCAAAATTGGCTTCAGGGTCAGGCCAGACAACGAGTCATCGATGGCGCGCTGGATGTCTGCCAAAGGGTAAAAGCGCACCATGCGCTCAAAGGGAAACAGCCCGCTTCCATGCAGGCGCAGCAGTTGCGGGATGAAGTCGCGGGCGTTGGCGTCGCCTTCCACAATGCCGCGCAGGGTTTTGCCGTGCAGCATCATGTCGCGCACATCGACCGGCAAGGTGGTGCCCGGTGCTGCGCCGCCGACAAAGCCGCATCGCCCCAGCGGCGCCAGCACCGCGACGGCATTGGCCAGCACTTGCGGATGGGCGGTGGTGTCCAGACTGACCTGCGCCCCGCCGGCGCAGACCGCGCGAATGTGTTGAACCAGGTCCGGTGTGTCGGCCGCCAAGGCGTGTGTGGCCCCCAAACTCAAGGCCAGTTCCAAACGGCTGGCGACACGATCGACCGCGACCACGGTGGTGGCCCCCATGGCATGAGCCGCCATGATGGCGGCCATGCCCACGGCCCCGCTGCCAAACACCACCACGCGGCCACCCGGCTCGGGTCGCAGCACATTGAGCATGGCGCCGGCACCGGTTTGCAGGCCGCAGCCCATAGGCCCCAGCATGCGAAACAGGTCGTCGGTAATGTGATCGGGCACATGCACCGCATTGACCGGGTTCACCAGACAGTGGCTGGCAAACGACGATTGACCGAAGAAGTGGTGTCGCACCGGCTGCCGGTCGTGGCTGAGGGCAGCGCTGCCATCGGGACGCAGGCCCAGAAAATTGCGACCGAAAAAGTCGTGGCAGTAACTGGGTGCATGGGCCGTGCAACTGGGACAAACCTGACAATGGTTGTAGCTCAGCACCACACGATCGCCCGGCTTGAAGTCTTGAACCGCACTGCCCACAGCTTCGACCACGCCCGCGCCTTCATGGCCAAGCACGATGGGTTGATCGACCGGAAAAGGGCGCTGGAGCATGGCGATGTCGGTGTGGCACAAGCCGGTGGCCACCACCCGCACCCGCATTTCATCGGGTCGTGGTGCTTCAAGTTGCAGGGTGCGCAATGCCAAAGGTGCGCCGGGGCGGTCTAAAACGACGGCGGTGATGTCCATGGGGGCTCCAGTGTTCAGGCGGTGTGCGGATGGTTGCTCTGGGCTTGTTCGCGTTGGTGCATTTCATCGATCATGAAGCGCACCCGTCCCAGGGCAGCGTCGTTGCGCGCGGGCATGGGCTGGGTGCCGGGGGGGCAGGCATCCCAGGCTTTTTGCTGGGCTTCGATGATCCAGTTGTCTTCGGCAAAGGCTTTGGCTATACCTTGCCCCACCTGCTCGATGACGCTGTTGTCGCCATGCGGGAACCGGCAAGGTTGGATCCAGAAGTAATGGGTGGTTTTTTCGGTCTCGGGGGTTAGCAAAGAAAAGTGGCGCAAGTGCAGGGCTGCGGGATGGTCTTGTGGGGCGCCTGCACCGCCCGTCGGGGCCGAGCCGGCCCAGTTCTCAAACACCGAGGGCAACCACCAGACTTGGCGGTTCCAGAAGTCGACCTTGCCTTCGAAGCGGCCGGCCATCGCGTGCAGGGGAGACGGGTCGCAGTTGGTAATGTCGCGAGACAAGCGGATGCCGTGCTCGAACGGCGTGATGGTCGGGTGCGCGTTGGGAAAAGCCGCATTGGCCAGCGTGCTGCGGTGCACATAGGTCAGGTGCGAGAAGTCCAGCAGGTTGTCGGCGATCAGTTGGTAGTTGGCCTGGTAATGGATGTAGCCGCGTGCGGTGGGCCAGGCTGGGTCGTCGTTCCAGTGCACGTCGACGATGCGCTGCGGGTTGGCCAGTTGGGGGTCGCCGGGCCAAATCCACACCAGGCCATGGCGTTCAATCAAGGGAAAACTGCGCACGCACATCTTGGGTGGAATCTTGTCCTGTCCGGGGATTTCGATGCAGGTCCCCTGCGGGCTGAATTTCATTCCATGGTAGCGGCAACGGATGCCATCGGCTTCGACATCGCCCAGCGACAGCGGAGCGAATCGATGGCAGCAGCGGTCTTGAAGCGCCACGCACTCGCCGGCGGGGGTGCGAAACATCACCACCGGCTCGCCCAGCAAAGTGCGCGCCAGCGGTCGGTCGTTGCATTCGTGGGCAAAAGCGGCCACGTACCAAGCATTGCGAACGAGCATCTCAATCTCCTTAGAATGAGAGCATCTTAGGAAAGGTTGCGCCTTGAGGCCAATACATTCTGTGAAGCCTGATTCAAAATTTGAATCACCCCGGGCTGTGGGCCAGCCTTGGCAGTGGTCTTGAACGCATGAAAATCCAGACCCTGACCGCTTTTTTGCGCATCGAGGAGTTTGGCAGCATTCGCGCCGCCGCAGCGGCACTGAACGTGTCGCAACCGGCCTTGACGCAAGCCATCCAGCAACTCGAAGAAGAGTTGGGGGCGCAGTTGCTGATCCGCTCGCCCAGCGGGATTGCCTTTACCGATTACGGTCGCGTGGTGCTGCGACACGCACGTTTGATGGTCAGCGAAACCCAAAGGGTGAAGGAAGAGATTGCGCAAATGCGCGGCGATGGGACCGGACAAATCCGGTTGGCCGCGTCGCCCGCCATTTCCTTGTCCCTGTTGCCGTTGGCGTTGAGACCTTTCACGCGCAAATTTCCTCTGGTGCGGGTGCATTGCATCGATGGCGTTTCGCCCATGGTGCATCCGGCTTTGCGCAGCGGGGCATTGGACTTTGCCCTGACCCCGGTGCGGGCCGATGAAATCGAAACCGGTTTGGTGGCCGAGTGGTTGTGCGAACGCGAGGTGGTGGTGACCGCGCACCGGGACAACCCATTTCACCGGGCCCGGTCGCTGTCCGAGTTGACCTGTGCCCGTTGGGTTCATGCCACCCCCAGGAACGGTCCGGGCGCGGCTATCGATGCCTTGTTCCTGAAGGCGGGTTTGGAGCCGCCAACGCCCGTCATGGTGTGCGAGTCTTTGTTGGGATTGCCCGAGATCGTGCGCGACACCGATTTGGTCACCACTTTGCCCGAGGTGCTTTTTGAACGCGTGCGCCACACCCATGGGCTGCACCGGATCGAGCTGACCGAACCTTTGCCCAAGTTGCAAATTGCCATCTTGCATCGCGAGCACGTGCCCTTGACGCCCTTGGCGCAAGAATTACTGGGTTGGGTCCGCCAGGCTGCTAAAAGCTGAACGCGGGGCTGGATGCGGGTCGAGCGCAAGCCCGAAGCAGCGCATCGGGTTCAGCCAGCTTGCCTGACGTAATGCTGGATCCAGCGGATCAGGGCTTCGCAGGCCGGGGTCAACGGCAGGTCATGTCGGCGCAGCACATAGATGGTGGGGCTGGGCAGGGGGTCTTGGATCGGCAAGATGCACAGGTGTTCCTGGTAGGCGTTGCGCTCGTACAAGTCGCGCGGCATGGTGGTCAGCATCTGGGTGTGTGCCACGATGCCCGGCAGGGCCAGAAAAGACTCGCAAACCATACCCTGGCGCGGTGCAGGCAGTCCGCTTTGGGCGAAGGCGTCCATGATGATGGCACCGGGTCCGCGCGGGGCGCTGGAGAAGACCCAGTGGCAGTCCACCAACTGAGCCAGGCGGGTGGCGCGGGCTTGCGGGTGCTTGCGTTGGGCCACGATGACCACATCGCTGGCGTGCAGCGCCTGTGCCGCCAGGTCGCTGTCGATGTCATGTGTGTGGGCGGCAGTCAGAGCGAAGTCCAGGGTGCCGTCGCGCAATAGCGGGGAGACCCCGGGGTAGAGGCCATCGCGCACATGGATCTGGACCGAGGGAAATTCGTGAGAGAAGGCTGCCAGGGCCATGGGCAAGGAACTCAAGGCCATGGCAGGTGAGGTGGCAAACTTCACCTGGCCCTCCCAATGCCCCCGCATTTGCTCCAACTCCTCTTGCGCCCGGCGACGCTCGGCCACGATCAATCGGGCGTGCTTCATGAAGGCTTGGCCGAATGGGGTCAAGCTGACCCCACGCTTGGTGCGCACCAACAGCGGAGCCTTGAGCTCTTGTTCGAGTTGCTGGATGGCCGCCGACAGGGCGGGCTGGGACATGTGGATCAGCTGGGCGGCGGCCCGCAGGCTGCCCACCTCTTCGATGCAGATCAAAGCTTGCAGGGTTTGGAACTTCATGGCCGACCCATGTTGTGATCTGAAAATCCGATCATAACTGCTTAAAAACGATTTGTGGATTGCACTGATCAGACCTAGCATTTCGGCACAAGCTTTGAGGAGACCTCGACATGTTCATCAGAAACTGCTGGTATGTGGCCGCTTGGGACATCGAAGTGCCCGGCGATGGTTTGTTTGCCCGCACCTTGCTCAATGAGCCGGTGCTGTTGTACCGGGACAGCCGGGGGACGGTGGTGGCCCTGGAAAACCGATGCTGCCATCGGTCGGCGCCTTTGCACTTGGGGCGCAAGGAAGGCGATTGCGTGCGCTGCATGTACCACGGCCTGAAGTTTGACCCCCAGGGAGTCTGTGTGGAAATTCCGGGTCAGGCCCAGATTCCGCCCAAGACTTGCGTCAAGACGTATCCGGTGGTCGAGCGCCATCGACTGGTCTGGATCTGGATGGGCGACCCGGCTCTGGCCAATCCCGACGACATCGTGGATTACTTTTGGCACGACTCGCCCGACTGGCGGATGAAGCCTGGTTACATCCACTATCAGGCCAATTACAAGCTGATCATCGACAACCTGCTGGACTTCACCCACCTGGCCTGGGTCCACCCGAACACCCTGGGCACCGAGAGCGCCGCCGGCCTCAAACCCCAGATTGAGCGCGATACCCATGGAGCCGGTACCTTGACCATTTCGCGTTGGTACCACAACGACGACATGCCCAATTTGCACAAGAGTGTGGCCTCGTTCGAGGGCAAAGTGGATCGTTGGCAGATTTATCAGTGGTCGCCGCCGGCCTTGCTGCGCATGGATGCAGGTTCGGCCCCGGCGGGGACCGGCGCTCCCGAGGGTCATCGGGTGCCCGAAGCCGTGCAGTTCAGGCACACCTCGATCCAGACGCCCGAGACCGAGACCACCAGCCATTACTGGTTTTGTCAGGCCCGGAATTTTGAGCTCGACGATGAAGCCCTGACCGAACACATCTACCAAAACGTGGTGGTGGCCTTCGACGAAGACCGCACCATGATCGAGGCGCAACAAAAAATCATCAGCCTGGTGCCCGATCGCCCCATGCGACCGATCGGTGCCGATGCCGGCCTGAATCAGGCCCGTTGGCTGCTCGACCGCTTGATCAAGGCCGAATCCGACCCGGGTCAGGCCTGAGCCCTGTGGGCAGACACTGCGTCACCGGCTTGAGCGGGTGGCTGTCGGGTCGTTTTTTATCCAACAAGGAAACCCAATGAATTTGAACAACAAAGTGGCCATCGTGACCGGTGGCGCGTCGGGGTTTGGTGCGGCCATCGCTCGCCGTCTGAGTCAAGCCGGGGCCGCGGTGATGGTGGCCGACCTGAACGCCGAGGGCGGACGGCGCATGGTCGCCGAGCTCAGTGCGGCAGGCGGCCGCGCGCATGCGATGGTCTGTGACGTGGCGTCGGAGTCGTCTTACCGCCAATTGGTGCTAGAGACGCTGGCCAAGTTGGGCGGACTCGACATCGTGGTCAACAACGCTGGTACCACGCACCGCAACAAGCCGGCCTTGCAAGTGACAGAAGATGAGTTTGACCGGGTGTATCGCGTCAACCTGAAAAGCATTTATTGGTCGGCGCAGTGCGTCATCCCGCATTTTGTGTCGCAGGGCAGGGGCGTGATGGTGAATGTGGCCTCGACGACCGGCGTGCGCCCAGGTCCCGGCCTGACCTGGTACAGCGGCAGCAAGGCCGCCATGATCAACCTGACCAAGGGCTTGGCACTGGAGTTTGCGCGTGCCGGCGTGCGGGTCAATGCGGTCAATCCCATGATCGGTGAGACCCCGATGATGGCCGATTTCATGGGCCTGGAGGACACGCCTGCGAACCGCGAAAAGTTCTTGGCCCGCATCCCGCTGGGGCGTTTCACGCAACCCGCAGATGTGGCGTCTGCCGTGGCGTTTTTGGCGTCCGACGAGGCCAGCTTTTTGACTGGCGTGTGCCTGGATGTGGACGGGGGTCGCAACATATGAGCGCAGTTTATCGGGCGCCCCAGTTGCACATCGATGGGCGCTGGTCCTTAGGACAATCGTTCTGAATGATGGCAGTTTGCATTCGCCAATCCCTGCCCTATAATCCAATCAGCACCAGCTTTTCACCGCCATATGACCCTTGACATGGTGGGGGTCGTTGGTTCGAGTCCAATCGCGCCTACCAATTTCCCGTAACGTCCAGCCACCCGGAGATCCCTTTCAGGGAAAACCTCAGGGGTTCGACAATTTGCGGCCTTCCTACAATCTCGCTGAGGCA
>JACCDZ011526280.1_pt1 | contig 10727 bp, 8 predicted proteins | sample 7449551 | NCBI WGS metagenome assembly JACCDZ01 (sample SAMN15323452, study PRJNA562643) | freshwater metagenome | isolation source: river surface water | place: USA:Blue River Watershed | collected 2017-08-18
GCCGTGCCTGTTAGTAATGATGCCGGCACTGCCGTAATCGGAATGCTAACATTACCACTTCCATCAATGGTTTGTGATGTTGCCGTAACTCCCGATAAGGTAATGGTTCGTGCAGTTGTCCACTTCGTAGCCGACAAAACATTCTTCGCTGAATCCGCTGTGTTATCCACATTGCCCAATCCAACATCGCCTTTTACTAAGGTAACAATGCCAGTCATACCTGCTACGGAATCTACTGCACCCGAAGTTATATACACGAATGTAGAACCCGACCAACGGTATGTTTTGTTTGTATCTAAAGCAACATAAATCTTTCCTGCCACTTTTTCATTCGCTGGTAAAGCATTAAGGGCGGTTAATGATGCTGCTTCAACAATATCATCGACATAAGACGGTAATTGTGATGTCGGTATCAATCCTGCACCATCTAATGTAGCGACACCTCCTGCAACTCCTTTTTGGGAGATTGGAATATAGTTTGCTAAGTCTCCTGTTGTTGGCACAGAACCCAAAGAAACGGTTAGTCCATTAGCGGTTTGCGCTACTCCTGTAACAACATTCCCCGTTCCACTCGTTGTAATAGGTAAACTGAAAGTCGTACCCGATAAAGTCAATCCGCTACCTGCTGTATAGGTTGTATCGGTAGCTGAGAATGTTATGTTAGTTCCTGTTTGCGAAATTCCTACATTTGAACCTGCTAATAGTACAATATCCCCACTCGACACTGTTCCCGCTGCTCCACCTTTAATTCGTGTTACAGTATCTGGAGTAGTGAATGATGCATTAGCGGATAAGTCTTTTGCAACCCCGTTGATTGTAATAGTCCTTATCTTAGGTACATAGTCTGAGGGTGTAAAGTTTCCATCGTGCCAAAAACTCGCTACTGTTTTCGTCCCTCCTCCTGCAAGGATGATGTCGTTGTCTGTTTTTCCAACGATTTTATACCCAACGCTGGAAAGGTAATAAGCATATTTAATATCTGCCATAGTTATAGTTTTTTAATTATTATTTTTATATCGTTTGTCGGCGTGGTGTCAAAGAATATTTCCACTTCATTTTCTGATATTCTTCTATAAGTAATTGGCGTATTGAACTTAGTTATCATATCGTAAGCTTCAACAATAAAGTTGTCTGTGTTGAAATTATGCGTTATAACACCACTGCCCTGCATAGTTGTAGTGAACAATGTAGGTTCGTTTATAGCGTTCCATAACGCTACATTCAAGTCGTCCTGTGTTGTGATGCCTTCATATATATTATCAGTAAGCGTTACTTTATCATCAGTTGTTGAGCCTATAATAACCTGTTGTATAGCTTCTATTTGCTCTCTATTTTCTTTAATATAGTCGATAACTTCCTGTAATTCATCTAGGTCAATGTCGTTAGATACCAATCTTTGTAGAATATCATTTATGATAACATATAAACTGTCGTATTTATTATCAAGTGTTTGCAGTTGGTCATTACTCTGCTCTTTAGAATAAACATTGCCTAATAACGGTAACTCGTCTATCGTAGCAATATTAGACGGTAAGCTCCCTATTAAGTTAAGGAGTTTTCTTCTCTCTCCGTTATCATCTACAATAATAAAATAAAAAGACCCCATACTTGGCACTATGTACATACTGCTTTTCTGTATAGCTTCACTTTCTAAATTTACAATTTTTACATTTTTTAAATTATTCATTAGTCAGCTTTTACATTATTAATATCATAAGCATCAAACAATAGTAGTTGAGAATATGCAACATCTATGTTATGCCCTTTATACTTTAGATTATGAATTTCATTTTTATTAATTGATAGCCCTATATATATAGGTTGTCCGTTGAATTTAAAATTAGACAAATCTCCACCCGAAATAATTATCTTTTCAAATTCTCCACCGTCATTCTTAATATAGTTATTTGTAAAGTCTAAAACATCCATTGACTTTTCTTCTCTATTCTGAAATAATAAATCAACATCTTCCATTTTTGCCTTAACAAAAGTAGGTGGCGTAATCGGAGTAAATATACCTATACCATTGTTACATTGATTTACGGCTTCGCAAAAGCCTTCTCCAAAAAACAAAACCCCATTTAGGAAGTCTTTTTTAGATATGAGTTTCAAGCATCCATCAATCATTACACTTATATAATCGTCAAGCGGTAAATCCTGTACTATGTCAAGATTTACACGAGGTTTAGTGTTTGTTTCTTCACAGTTCGCCATTTCTTATTCTTTGTTATAATATACACTATGGTTGCTTTTTTTTAATTCTGCTTATTAGCGAAAAATGTTTTTCATGCAAAATGCTTAAATTGTAATAAAACATTATTAAAATGGCTAAGTTAGAAATATCAGTATCTGCTAAAGATATGACAAGTGATGATTGTGTTAGGCTAAAGACTTACGAATATTATGACAGCATCGTTAAGGCTAAAGACTATCAAGGGGAAACACAAATCAATATCACACTAAAAAACAATTGTGATAAGATAGTAACCGTGCCGTCTTTCCAGTTGTTTGAAAACACAGAGAACGGAGGAAATTTCACAGCAACTGTAAATACATTTGTGATACAAGCCTTGCAAACTGTAAGCGTTCCATTATTGTATAATGGTATGTATTTAGGGGATGAAGCCTTACTTAATTATATGGTAGAGTTAAATGGTGTGTCTTGCGTATTTATCATTAATGTAACAGAGGAAAATCAAAGTAAACCAAAACCTATCATTAGTGATATTTCTCTTGAATGCGATAACCGTGATAATACAATGATTTCAATTGAAACATTTACAAATGGATATTCAGAAGATAATAAAAATATAGATTGCGTATATCTTTATGGCGATATTGAAAATGTGTTATTTAATAATAGCGCATATATCGAGGGAACTGCTATTCCAGTCAGCATGATAAGTCAAGGCGCATTGTTTTTTATTCCATCAAACACAGATAATTCAAGTAAAACATATATTTCGTGGTCAGCACAAGATGTGGATGGAACCATGTCAGACACAGCTTCATTAACCGTAAGCGTTAAAGGAGTAAGAAACATAACACTTACCAGGACTTATTACTACAATACAAATAATTTCTCGCCTTATGTTGATGATGTTAAGTTTAGTGATAATAGTAACCCATTTAGCGATATGCTTTTTCAGTCGAATTGTATGAATTGGACAGAAGATAAAATCAAAATAATTGCGCTACCACACAAAGGTTTATTGTATTATATACAAAACCCTAACAATCCACTTCCTATATATGCTCCGGTAACGATAGGGCAAGAGATTGTAGTTAGAGATATTATAGACAATAAGGTCTTAAAATTCTCGGGAGAGGGCAATTCAAATAATGAAAATACAGATAGTTATCTAACAAGTTTTTCATTCATTAGAAAATGCGGACAAACGGAAAGTGATACAAGAGTGAATGTTGGTCTTAACATGATTGTTAGTAGAGCCAACGCCATTGTGGAAGTAAATGTTATAAAAACAACCGAAGTAGGGGAAACCGAATATGAACTAACGGTATCTAATAGAGATTTTAACGGATATGTTCATGTCATAGCAAACAGAACCGTTGGAGAAAACGCCATTACTATTGATAATAACTTTATATCAACCGTACTATTCCCATCTGGAGTACCACCTAAAGAATATGAAGAAACTCAATTTGTAGAAATACCTGTTGGAACTTATACATTCAACCTACAAATGACACCTTTATTACTTGATCCACAACTCGGAGTAACGGCTTCTGCCTTATTAAATTATTCAACCAATCCTGCTTATGTTTTCGGAGAGGGCGTAAGCGTAACCGCTAACTTAACTCGATAATTATGTCAGATTGCGTAAAATATAATGGTAAAACATACCGAAAAGAAATCTTGTTTGAAAAGATAAGAGAGAAACCCGATTTCTTCACAAAGAAACACGACCTTTCCCCTGCTGATATTAATAAGGCAGTAGGGGAAAATAGTGATATTCGTTTTTCTATTTCAAATAGTAATGCTAACTTTGTAGAAGATGAAAACACAAAAAAATACAAAGACAGTAAAGGAAACGAAATACCGTACAATGTCTATTCGCCATCAAACAACGGGAACAAACCCAATTTATTACAACGGAAAAAGGATCAAAGCACTGGAGAAAATAATGATTTTGCATTAGTCGAAAGGCAATTTATCGAAGATAAAAATCTAAATTTCACAGCAGGTACTAAAATAGAATCCTTAGATGATGTAGCTTGGTTATTTCGCAACCTTGAAGATGAAGCTGTTGAACACGCCTTTGTTACATATGTTATGCCCGATGGTGCTTATGTGGTTCAACATCTTGGGTCTGGTGGGATAACTTCCGCCGTGGTTGATGCTAGACTTATCATTGGTAATGCTGTTAAAATGGGAGCTAAATCAATAGCTTTTATCCACAATCATCCATCGGGAAAATTACAAGCTTCAAGCGCCGATATGCAAATATATTCTAACATAAAAACGGGGTTGGAAGATACAGGTATAGAGCTTCATGATGGTGTAATAATTAACCTTAGAAGTGGTAAATATGTTACATTCAATAGGTATAGCGATGTAGTAAACAATATAACAGAACAAAACCAAGAACAACATAAGGTTAAAATATTATCCTTCTCCAAACATATTTTTGCAGAAAATTATAATCCCGAAAAAGTAACCGGTTCAAAATCCGTAGTAGAGTTATTATCAACAAAGAAATTTGGAATCTCTGATAAGACCGAAATGTTGGTATTAAATAATAGCAATGAAGTAGTAGGTAAATTTATTTTACCCGAAAACAATCAATATTCTAAAATCGTTGAATTGCTCACACAGTACGGTGGAGTATCCGCTATCATTTACGGGAACAACATAAATGCATCAACTATAAATGAACATAACCGAAAATTAAAACCAATTGGTTTTTCTATACTTGATGCTATTGAAGTGAAAAGCAATAACATGACCTCTTTAGCAGAGGACGGCTTATTAAGAGAACCAACATCTAATTATCAGAATAACGAACCTGCCAAGCTAACCAACAAAGAAGTAAAAGGTTATGTTTCAGATTTAAGAAACGGTAAAACACTTGCAGAAACATTTGATAAATTCAAAGAAAGCGACTATTACAAAAACTTGCCATTCGTTGAAAAAGAAATGTTAGACAAGTCTAACTTTTTAGATGTGTTAAAAGATAATCTTAAACAAGAGAAACAAGAGAAACCTAAAAGCACACCTCAACAATCCACACAATCCCGAAAAAATAATTTAACAACCGAAAGGATTAAACCATTAAAAAGACCCGTAAGAAACGCTATCCGTAAGGTTGCCGACATCGCAAAAGATATAGCACAGGGTCTTAACGCTACAATGGTAAATTATAAACCAAATGGGAAAAATACATTAGGAACTTATGACCCACGAAACACACTCGTTACTATAAGAAACGCCAACGACTTAGATACCATCGCTCACGAATTAGGACATCTATTGGATGACCGTTTTGATATATTAGGAAAGGTTAATAACCCCACTATCAACAAAGAGATAAAATGGTTCTATGACCGTGGCGGGTCTAATCCACCATCAACAATGAAAGGTAGAGCAGAAAGATTAAGATATAGACAAAGAGAGGGTATTGCTGAATTTATTCGAGCATTAGCGGTTAATCCTGACCAAGCAAAAATCATAGCTCCAAACCTATACGACCATTTCATAAATAGCGTAAACGCCAAGACAATGGAAGTGCTACAAAAGTATTCAGACGACTACATAGACCTTGCTAATGCAACTAATGAAGATGTGATAATGTCGCAAGTAGCAGACGAAAAAAGAGACAAAAACAAAGCTAAAGAAATAAAAACAGCCGTTCTATTTTGGAAAAACAACGATACCGTATTTGGAAATAAACTATGGACGGGAATAAATATGAAGTTGTTTGATTCTATGTATAAAGCGAACAAAGCCTTTGCATGGATTAACAAAATGCAGGGGAACAATGATTTATTACCCGAAAAAGATTTTAAAATACTCGCTAAAGTGTTTAACGGCGTAGATACAAAAATTGACAGGATATTTCAATCTGGGTTGATAGACAACGAAAATAAAAAGATATTAGATACTGTTACAGGCGAACCAATGACAGTTCAATGGTTGTTTTCAAACTTAGATACAACGAGTGAACAAACTTTGGTTGCTGATAAAAAATCGGTAATGTCTATCCTTATTGCAGAAAGAACAATTGAGTACGCTAAAAAATTCGAAAGAAGCACCTACCTTACAGGAATTGCAAGACAAGGGGAAACAGACCTTGAAACGGCTACTAATATGATGCAGGAGTTTAATGACTTAAAAACATCTAATCCTGAAAAATTTAACCGTATTACAGAAGCTACAAGACGATACCGTGCTTATGCCGATGGCGTATTACAATATGCAGTAAGTGTTGGGAGGTTAAGCCCTAAAACATACAAAGAAATAAAAGATAGTAACCAGTATTATGTAAACCTTACAAGAGAAAAGAAATATGATTTTGCAAGTGAAGATAATACAAAACAATTCTTATCATCATCTAAGCATATTGCCGACCCTAAAGAAATTGTAAGGAGAGCTAAAGGCGGTACAGACACCATTAAAGATGTTTACGAAAGTCTTTTGATGTCGTCCGCACAAATTATAAAAGAAGCAGACCGTAACCACATTATGAACACTTTTGTTCGTGCTTTAGACAGTGTAAGGGATATGGGGGATGGTACGCCAATAGACTTCGCACAAGTGGGCGTTCAGGTTAAACCAAAAATTGTAGAAACCGTAATAAAGGGAGAAAGAGTTTTTATGAAAACAGACCCCAGCGGAAAAGATATTGTAAAAATCTACAACAATGGAGAGGTAGAATATTGGAAGTTTTCAAAAGAAATGAGCAAAGCCTTTAACCACTTACACGGTATTTACGTCAAGTTTCCAATTGCAACAAGAGTACTCGCAAAGACAATCCAATGGACGGTTACTAACTTCCCTGTATTTGCACTCCGAAATGTTACAAGAGATACCGTGCAAAGATTTGTAAACTCCAGAAATATAGTAGTTTCAACCAACGGAATAAAAGGTTTAAACCTAAAACACAACGCCCAACAAAGAGAAGATTGGGAATACTTCGGTGGAGGTATGGCAGGATATTATGGAGATGTAGATGCTTACAAAAAACAAATGCAGGAGGGAATAGAAAAACTAACCCACGATGGTCATACCATTTACAACATTGCTAATTTCGGAAAAAACTACAAACGACTACTTCAAAAGTCGGAGAATGTAAACAGAATAGCCGAGTTTAACGCTGCATATAAAAAAGCAAAAGAACAAGGAATGAATGACTACAACGCAGGACTATATGCTGCATACGCAAGTAGGGATTTGTTAGATTTTGCCACAGCAGGAACTTGGATAAAACCACTTAACGGAATTATCCCTTTCTTAAATGCAGGATTTCAGGGGATTGCAAGAGGGGTTAGAGGTGCTAAAGAAAATCCTACACAATACTTTATTAGAACACTTATTTTCACGGTGCTACCGCAGTTATTGTTCAAGATGATGAATGTTGCAAGTGGGGATGATGATGAAGCTAAAGAATTTCCGGCGTATAAAAGGGATTTATTTTGGAATGTCAAAATGCCTTATATCGACAAATGGCTATCTATACCTAAACCATTTGAAAGTGGAATGATAGCATCAGGAGTAGATAGACTAATAGACTACGCAATGGGCGACAAAAACGCTATGGAAGGATATTTAGGTTCACTATTAAAAACCGTTTCTCCAGTAGATGATACAACTTTATTAGGTTCGGCAAAACCATTGGTTGAAGTATGGCTAAATAAAGACACATTCAGAGATAGAGCTATAATACCACAATGGGATGAAGATAAGATTAGAGGTACACGAGATAGCGATAAATACGCTTCAAGATTAGGAAAAGGAGTATCATACATACTTGCACAGTTTGGAGGAGATTTTAACCCCAATAATATAGACCATATTGTACAAGGATATGGAACATATATGGGTAAAACAGCCATACAACTTTCTAATATTTTTAGAGAGGATAATTCCAATCAATTAGGACTTAACACATTAGGTTTCTTTTCAGATTCTCCAATCGCTAATTCAAAAACAGTGCAAAAAGCATCTGAATTAGCTAAAGAAATGGGAGAGCCTTATGCTAAGCCAATGAGAAAGTTAAAGGATTTGCGTACCGCTTACTATAAAGAGAAAGACGATAAAAAGAAAAAGGAAATACAAAGTAAAATATACGATTACGCAGGTAAAATGGTTGATTATTATCAAAGTAGAAAAGATTTAATCAAAGATAATATGGACGATATAAACAACATGGCAAGAGATATTAGCAGTGGAAAAAGAACAGCCACAGATGTTAGACAAGAAATTGACAATAAAGGTTTAACTATCAAGCAAAAAGAGTTATATTTGAAACAATTAAGGAAAACACTAAAGAATGAGTGAAGATAAATTACAGGCGGATTTTTTCAAGTGGGTATGGAACACATACCCACAGCTCCGCAGATTAATTTGGGCAGTTCCCAATGGAGGATATAGAAACAAACAAGAAGCTATAAAACTAAAAGCTACCGGCACAATCGCAGGGGTATGGGATTTGCACTTATTCTACAAAAATCAATTCTACATCATAGAAACGAAAGTTGATAAGAATAAATTATCCGACAAACAGATAGAATGGAGGAATTTAATGATTGAGCAAGGAGCAAAAGCATTTGTTTATTACACATTAGAAGAAGGACAAAACATTATTAACCAAATACTAAAAACATAATGGCACTAAGTAAATCCGCTAAATATTACAGAGATAATAAAGAAGCACGAGAAAAGAAGAAAGAGTACGACACGAAACTAAACCAGCGACCTGAACAGAGAGTCAAACGCTCCGAGTTGGTAAAAATAAATAGAGAAGCTGACAAGAAAGGCGTAAACCGTAAAGGAAAAGATTATGACCATGCAGTCGGCAGATATGTAAGTGTAAAAACCAACCGAGGGCGAAAAGGAGAGGGCGGAAGATAATACACTAACAAATCAGAGATTTTTTTTAAAAGAATATGTTGCATATTCTTTTTTTTTGTATAACTTTGTAACCACAAAACAAAACATAAAATTAAAGATATGACAACTCAAACCGACAATATTTTAGATTTAATTCTGAATAGTGGTAGCGACAATCAGTTGGCAGAAACAGTCGAGTATGTTTACTTTGTAGATTTTGCGAACCACTTTGTATCAAAGATGAAAGCAGGAACTGTACTAACACCAAAGAAACATGAGCGTTTTTCAGCTTCTACCATTAGACAATATGAAGCATCAATTATTCTATTAAGAGAGTTTCAATTAAAGAATGATTTTAAGATAGGCATTACAGAGATAAGTCCAAAGTTATTAAAAGCTTTTGAACTATTCTTAATGGAACAAAACTTGACAAAAAACTCAATTAGTCTTTACATTTCAAAGGTTAAAGCTATTGCCAATATTTTATATGACGAGGAGATTTCATTTAGACCTATAAAATATTCAACAGCGAATGAATTAACCACTAAGATCTATTTCACATTGGAAGAGTTAGAGAAAATTACTCATTACCGAAAACTTACAGATGGAGAAAGAAAGGCTTGGGATGTTTTTTTAGTAGGTTGTTTTACGGCACTTAGGTTTTCTACTTTAATGAAATTTTTACAGTCACCACAGTCTTTTATACACGAATACAACGGTGCGAGTTATATAGATATTACAAGTGATAAGACAGGAGAGCAAAGCATCATACCTTTATCTAAAATAGTTGTATCTATCATAAACAAGTACAACGGAAAAATAGATGCTTTTTCAGAGGTCTATATGAATAAGGTTTTAAAAACCATTTGCAAGAAAGCAAAGATTGACAATACCATAAGCTCCCGAAGAACGGTTGGTGGAAAAATGCAAGAGGTACTAAAAGAAAAATGGGAACTTGTAAGCACTCATACCGCCCGAAGAACTTTCATATCTTTAGCAAAGCAGACCAACCTTACCGATAATGAAATTATAGGTGTTACAGGACACACTACGGCTCAACAGATGAATATCTACAACCGTAGCACCAACCTTGAAAAAGTAAAAGGTATTTTAAATCACGATTTTTTTAAAATTAATATTAATTAAATTTAGAATGGGATAAACTCCAATTGTGTAGCTATCGGTTAAGAGAAACACTTCAGAATGTAAAGCAGCTTGGGTATGACGGTATGCAAATAGATTACATAGAGGACATAATAACTGAAAGATTAAGAAGGTTTAAAGGGTGTGGAAATAAAACGAGAAAAGAATTTACAAATTTAAGAGGTTATTAATTTGTAGATTAAAAAATAAGTTGTACATTTGAATACTTTAAGCTTTCATAAGCGTTTTTTTATTGGTTAAACCACGAGATTTTTAATATTTCTCGTGGTTTTTTTCACTTACTCTTGCCACACGACTTGCAACCTCCACTTGTCTTTTTCTTTACAATGTTGGTTACTACTTGTTGCGTTTTCCCCTTTACCGACTTGGTAAAACCTTTTATATTTAATTTTCCGAACATAATATTTAATTTAATAATTAGTTGCTTCTTCTATCTCTTTTATAATCTTTTCTTTTAAATCTTCATCTTCAATCTCGTTATCGTCTTTATCAA
>JACCDZ010751408.1_pt1 | contig 10724 bp, 8 predicted proteins | sample 7449551 | NCBI WGS metagenome assembly JACCDZ01 (sample SAMN15323452, study PRJNA562643) | freshwater metagenome | isolation source: river surface water | place: USA:Blue River Watershed | collected 2017-08-18
CAGCGTTTTGCAGTGGACTTCGATGGCAACGGCCACATCCAGCTCAACAAGAGTGCGGTCGATGCGATTGGCTCGGTGGCCAACTACTTCAAACAGCACGGCTGGCAACCCCAGATGGTGACCCACGTGGAGGCCGTCCTCAACAGTCAACCCGATCAACTCGAGACGCTCTTACTGCCCGACATCCTGCCCACCTTCAGCCCAGAGCGCATGGCCGAGCTGGGTGTGAGCCTGCCTGCCCAAGCCGCCTCGCTCAAAGGCCCACTGGCCTTGGTGGAATTGCAAAACGGCTCAGCGCCCAGCACCTATGTGGTGGGAACCGAAAACTTTTATGTGGTCACCCGCTACAACTGGAGCAGCTATTACGCAATGGCGGTGATGGAGCTGGGGCAGGCGATCAAAGCTGAGTTGTCCTCGCCCGCGCACCGCAAACGCTGAACGCGACGGGCCGTCCAGACTTGAATCTTCATTTGGCCGCCATGAGCTTTTCAATGGCGGTGGCCACATCATGAAAACTCACCGGCTTGTGCAGGACTTCAATGTTCAGGCTGGCAAATAAATTGATGTGGGAAGGCGAGGTGTCGGCGGTCACGATGATGGCCGGGATGTCTTCGTTGTAGCTGTCCCTGAGCTTTTGGATCAGCACGTCCCCCGTGGTCTGGTTGAGGCGGTAGTCACTCAGAATGCAATCGATGTGGTCGATGCTCTCGAGTTGGTGATTGAGTTCGTCCTCCTGCTCGGTGAGCACCTGCACATGAGCCCCCTTGCTGGAAAGCGCTTGCCGATAGGCTTCGACCATGATGGGGTTGTCCTCGATGACCGCAACGTGTTTGCCTTGAAGCGAACGGTGAGCGAGGTTCAACCGCGATGCCAGGGAAGGCGCCTGCGCGTGGTCTTCATCGTCGACCACCGCAAACGGTGTGGTGACGATGAACCTGGCGCCCTGACCAGTCTGTGACCGCACCTGGACTTCAGCGCCAATCAGATGGCAAAGTCGCTGAACAATGGACAGCCCCAGACCCAAACCATCGTGCAGCGCGCGCGTCTGATCGGCACGGTAAAACTCGTTGAAGATGAGTTGCTGCTCAGACAAGTCAATGCCACACCCCGTGTCACTGACCTCCACCACCAAGCCACCGTTGACGCATGAGAACGACACCACCACATGGCCGCTTTCGGTGTACTGGATGGCATTGGAGACCAGGTTGTTGACGATTTGCTGCAACAGCAACTTGTCACCTCGCACCATCAGGTCAGGGGCATCGATGGTCAAGCTCAGACCCTTGCCCATGGCCTTGGCCTCATTGAGGTCACGGATGGTGTTGGCCAGATCCTCCAGGCGGAAAACCCGGTGGCTCACTTGAAGGGCATCAGAGTCCAGCTTGCTGATGTTGAGCAAGGCATCAAACATGGCATTGAGCGTGGTGATGCTGCTCTTGATTTTTGAAATGGACTTCCTTTCCGTCGGGGGCAGGTTGTCCAGATTGACCGAATCCAGGTAGACGTTGACCGCATGCATGGGCTGCCTCAGATCATGACTGGCCACGGCAATGAATTTGGATTTGGCCACATTGGCTGCAATCGACTGATCACGCTCTGTGGCCAGTTCCTGATAAAGCCGCTCGTTGCGAAACCTCAAGCGGATCGAACTCTCGAATGTTTTGGCAAAGTTTTTGGCAATGCTCAGGACCACGATGTACAAGGAGGCCAACCCCACCGTGAAGGGCCAGGGGAATATGGTGAAGGACCACAGCACCGTCCCCAGCGATGGGATCATGATGGGCAGCGTGAACGCATAAAACGTCGCAGTGTTCACGCTGTAGGCAAACATGCTGGAGATCATCGCCGCCGTGGTCATGTAGACATAGATCATGCGGTTGACCATTTGCAAATCGGGCGCCATCACGATCCAGCCCAGACCCCAGCCAAAGCCCACGATGCCAACGGCCAGAGTGATGATGCGCAGATTGCGTTGCGGATTCACCATCTTTTCCACGTCACAGGCCAACCCATACACCATGCCTGTGCGGATGGTCACCACCACCAACATGTAGCCCAGCCAGGCGGCCAAATTGGCAAAGGGCAACTCGTCCTTGAACATGGGTATGCACAGCAAAGGCGCGAGCACATTGGCCAACGTGGCAGAACGTGCAGCCTTGGTGATGTGCACCGCCTTTTCACAGAGCAATTGAAAGCGATTGGCTTCACTGTCGCCCCCCTGCACGGCGTCACTGTTGGCCAAAGGTAGGGCTGGGTTCACAGGTGCAAAGGGTGGAAGATCAAGGGGTGAATCGTGAGGTCGGCATCACTGCAGGAGTTGATGCTTTTGCGCCTTGATCACGGCCTGCGTGCGATTGAAGACCCGCAGTTCCTTGAAGATCTGATTGACATGGATCTTGACGGTTTGCTCGCTGATGTCCATGAAGTCGGCAATCACCTTGTTGGGGTGCCCCTGGGAAATCAAATCGAGCACCTCCAGCTGCCGCTGGGTGAGGCGAAATTCCCGTGGCTCCAGGTTTTCATTTTTCAAGTACGGCTGACCCTGAGCCATCAGCAAAGGCGTGAGCTTGCGAATGATGAAGTCCACCGTACTGTTTTTAGACAGAAACAGGCTTGCACCCGCTGAGGCTGTTTTGGGCTCCCACGCATGCTCATCCAGGCCGGAAATGGCCACCACCTGGTCAACATTGGGCAAGCCCTTGAAGACCTTGATGCCGGTCAGGCCACTGAGTCCGGGCATGAGGATGTCGAGCAAGACCACCCACCGCTGGTTGGAATTTTCAATGAGTTCAAGGCCTTCGTTGGCACTGCCAGCAACGGCAACCGTGATGCCTTGCGGCGCAAATTCGCTGGTCAATTTCTCGTTCAGCGCATCCCGATAAACCGGGTGATCATCGATGATCAATAGTGATTGATGACGGCTAACTTCCATGCAGTGAATGCTACTGACGTACCCAGCGCTTCACAACTGAACTTAGGTTGTAGAGGACCAGATTGCGGCAATGTTGAAAGCACGACGCCAGAAATTAATTCATTTGAATTGTTTTTCAAGGAGGCTGATTGGGCCTTAATACCAATGCACTGTTTGATGATGCCGTCAGTCCGGCTGGGCAGAGACAGGCATTGCCGCCTCCGTGCCCTCGCCCCATCGGAAGTCGATCGCTGAAGCGAGGAATGGCGCTTGGGCTGACACATGACTGTGTACAGGTGCCAAAAACAGAACAGACGCAGCGCAGAGGTTGACGGCCAGTAGCAACAAGGTCAGGAGGATTGGATTCTTCATGGGAGCATGCATTTTTGAAACTGCGTAAATGCTAGACATCACAAGACAGCACCTCAATCACAAAAACGCTCTAGAACCAATGAGCTAGGGGAGAGATGAATTCCTTTTTTGATCAAGGCATTGATGGCCTTGTTGGGTCATTCATCAGCGGTTGATAGACTGGATTTTTCTGAAGGTGGTTCACATGAAAAGAAGAAACCTCTTGCTTGCAGCCCTGGGCAGCGTCACCGTGAATGCCTCATGGGCACAAGCCCGCATTCCGATTGCCGATGCACACAATCACATTGGCTTGTTGCGGAAAAATTCTGATGCCGTATTCCGTCTTGGATCTTTGTTGCAAGAGGCGGGGGTCAGCCTGCTGTCCTGGACGGTGGTGCCCGATGGTCCATTTCTTCGTTTCACCTCCAGTGGCATCGAACAGGGGCGCGCGATTGCAAAGGGCGACCTCAAGGCTTCTTTTGACAATCAACTGAGCAACGCCACCACGGGCTTGATGCGCAATGGCGCGAAGATTCTCAAAACCTCTGAGGATCTGGATCAAGCCGCCAAGGGGGAGCCCTTTGTGGTGCTCACCAGCGAAGGGGCAGACTTCCTCGAGGGCACGCTCGACGACCTGCCCTCGGCATTTGAGCGAGGCATTCGTCACATCCAATTGGTTCACTACATCAAGAACCCCGTCGGGGACTTGCAAACCGAAAGGCCAACGCACAACGGCCTGTCTGACTTTGGCAAGCAGCTCATCAAGGCCATGAACACCACAGGCATCCTGATTGACTTGGCCCATTCAACAGGGCCTTCCATTGACCAGGCCTTGGAGGTCTCCACCAAGCCCATGATCTGGTCGCACAGTTTCATCACCAAGCAAGACACCAATTGGACTTCACGCGGTTTCATGTCGCGGGGCTTGAGCGAGAGCTACGCCAAAAAAATCGCTGCCAAAGGCGGGGCTGTTGGCTTGTGGGCGCTGGGTCCTTCGTTTGGCGGCGGCATCGATGGCTATGCCTCCGAATTGATCCGCATGATTGACATCGTGGGGGCGCCCCACGTCATGATCGGGTCGGATGAAGACGGCCTGCCGCAAGGCGCAGTGATCGATCAGCTCATGGACTTGCGCAAGGTCGTGGACATCCTGATCAAGCGCGGGCTGGATGAGAAAACCATCCGCATGGTGGCCTTTGATAACTATGCGCGCTGCTTGCGCAACGCCATGACGGTTTAAAGGCTGGCCCTGAGCGACTGTGCTGCGACTTGCAGGCTGGGTAAAAAGCGGGGGATGACCTCGGCACTGGGCAGGTCCGTGGTGGGCAAGACCACATTGAGTGCAGCCAGCACCTGGCCTTGCACATTGCGCAACGGCACCGACAAGGCCGTCACACCCAGCTCGTGTTCGTCCACGCTCAAGGCGTGATCTTGTTCACGCGCAAGCTCAATGCGCGCGCGCAGGACCTCGGTCTGGATCACGGTGTTTGGAGTCAGACGACTCAAGGTGCGGCCTTGCAACCAGTGCCCCAGCCAGGCATCGGATTGCGCGGCAAGCAAGACACGCCCAGTGGACGTGGCGTGCACGGGCAATCGCGCACCCAGGTGCAAGCCGTAGGCCAGCATGCGTGTGGCGTCGCTGCGCGCCACGATGACCACCTCCTCCCCATCGAGCACCACCGCTGAAAAAGCGTGGCCATGCTGCGTGGCCAACTGGTTGAGCACAGGCTGCACCAGGCGAGGCAAACGCGCCGAAGCCAGGTAGCTGCCTGAAAAGCGCATGACCTTTGGGGCCAGCCAAAAAAAACGGCCATCGCTTTCCAGGTAGCCCAAGTGATGCAAGGTGAGCAGGTGCCGGCGTGCAGCGGCGCGGGTGATGCCCGCGCGCTGGGCGGCGAGCGTCGCATTGAGCCGCTGACGCTCGGTGTCAAACGCCTCCAGCACGGCCATGCCTTTGACCATGCCTTCAATGAGATCGGGTTTGGAAATGCCCATGGTGCAGTCTTTGCGCGATGATCGCACACATTGCACGATCATCGCGCAAAACCCCTGACAAACCGCTGGGGACTTGGCCTGGCCTTGCCTAAGCTTGCGCGATTCTTCAGGAGACACCCCATGCGTACTCAAGTGGCCATCATCGGAGGCGGTCCATCTGGCTTGTTGCTGGGTGCCTTGCTGCACAAGGCGGGCATCGACAACGTCATCCTCGAGCGCCAAACCGGCGACTATGTCTTGGGTCGCATTCGCGCGGGCGTACTTGAACAAGTGGCCGTGGCCGCGCTCGACGAGGTGGGCGTGGGCGCGCGCATGCACAAGGAAGGCCTGGTGCACGGTGGCTTTGAATTGCTGTTTGGCGGCAAGCGTCATCGCATCGACATGCACAGCCTCACCGGCCACAGCGTCATGGTCTATGGTCAAACCGAGGTCACGCGCGACCTCATGAACGACCGCGCCGCCAAAGGCCTCACCACCGTCTACGAAGCCCAGGAGGTGAGCCTGCACGACTTCGACGGCACCACCCCGCATGTGACCTATGTGCACAACGGACAAACCCATCGCCTCGATTGCGACTTCATTGCCGGCTGCGATGGCTTTCACGGTGTGAGCCGTGCCAGTGTGCCCAAGCAAGCGATCCGCGAGTATGAAAAGGTTTATCCCTTTGGTTGGCTGGGCATGCTCAGTGACACGCCGCCCGTCTCGCACGAACTCATTTACGCCAACACCGACCACGGCTTTGCCTTGTGCTCCATGCGCAGCCCCACCCGCAGCCGCTACTACGTCCAAGTGCCCCTCACCGACAAGGTGGAGCAATGGTCAGACGAGCGCTTCTGGGATCAGCTCAGACTGCATCTGGACGACGAAGCCCGCGCCAACCTGGTGACCGGCCCCTCGATCGAAAAAAGCATTGCCCCCTTGCGCAGCTTTGTGGCCGAGCCCTTGCGCTTTGGGCGCTTGTTCCTGGCGGGCGATGCCGGTCACATCGTGCCGCCCACCGGGGCCAAGGGCTTGAACCTCGCCGCCACCGATGTGAAGTATCTGGGCAGCGCCCTCATCGAGCATTACCAGCACAAGAGCGACCAGGGGATTGACCACTACTCCGAGCGTTGCCTGCGCCGCATCTGGCGTGCCGAGCGCTTCTCGTGGTGGTTTACCATGCTCATGCACCGCTTCCCCGATGAATCGGGCTTCAACCACAAGGTGCAATTGGCCGAGCTGGACTATCTGGTCCACAGCGAATCGGCCATGCGCAGCGTGGCCGAAAACTATGTGGGCTTGCCACTGAACTTTGGCGAATGAGGCCTTGAGCGGGTGAGCAGCGCGCGGCCCCGGTGTCGCCGTGCAGCCTCAGGCGAGCTCGCCCCTGTACTGATCCCTGAGCAGGTTTTTTTGCACCTTGCCCATGGTGTTGCGCGGCAAGTCGCTCACGATGTGGCATTGCTTGGGGATCTTGAAGTTGGCCAGGCTGGCCTTGAGTGAGGCCAAGATGGCCTCGGGCTGCAATGGGGCGCCCGGCTTGGGCACCACGACTGCAACGCCCACTTCACCAAAGTCGGGGTGCGGCACACCGATCAAGGCACTCTCGGCCACACCGGGCATCTCGTTGATGTAGCCCTCGATTTCAGCGGGGTAGACGTTGTAGCCGCCGCTGATGATGAGGTCTTTGCTGCGACCCACGATGCGCACATAGCCGCGCTCGTCCACCAGGCCCACATCGCCTGTTTTGAAATAGCCATCGGAGGTGAATTCCTCTGCGGTTTTCTCGGGCATGCGCCAGTAGCCGCTAAAGACATTGGGACCTTTGACCTGGATGCCGCCGACTTCGCCACGGGGCAAATCGTGGCCAGCATCGTCTTGGACGCGCAGGCTCACGCCCGGCAGGGGAAAGCCCACAGTGGCACCGCGGCGCTCGTCCTGTCCGCCATGGCGGTCATCGGCGCGGTAGGGGTTGGAGGTGAGCATCACGGTTTCGCTCATGCCGTAACGCTCGAGGATGGTGTGGCCGGTGCGGGTCTTCCAGTCGTTGAAGGTTTCGATGAGCAAGGGGGCAGAGCCCGAGATGAACAGGCGCATGGCGCGGGTGGCCTCGCGCGTGAGCGTGGGCTCGGCCAGCATGCGCGTGTAGAGCGTGGGTACGCCCATGAAGACCGTGGCGCGCGACATCCAGGCAATGGCCAGTTTGGGATCGAACTTGCCTTGCCACAACAAGGTGCTGCCATTGAGCAAGGCCCCATGCAGAGCGACAAAGAGACCGTGCACATGAAAGATGGGCAAGGCATGGATGAGCACATCGCCCTGTTGCCAACCCCAATACGCCTTGAGCACCTGGGCGTTGCTGAGCAAGTTGCCATGGCTGAGCATGGCTCCTTTGCTGCGACCCGTGGTGCCACTGGTGTACAAAATCGCGGCCAGATCATCGGCCTTGCACGCGACGGGTTGGTGCTGGTCACTGTGGTGCATGGCGCGATCGAGCAGACTGCCGGTGCGGTCATCGCCCAGGGTAAAGACACTGTGCGTGCCCGCCTTGAAGGCCAGGGTGCTGACCCAGGCAAAGTGCTTGGGGCTGCACACCACCACAGCAGGTTCGGCGTTCTCGATGAAGTAGCTCACCTCGGCGCTTTGGTAGGCGGTGTTCAAGGGCAAGAACACATGGCCCGCTCTGAGCGTGGCCAGGTAGAGCATGACGGCCTCGACGGATTTGTCCACCTGCACAGCCACTCGGGAACCTGCTGGCAAATCCAGGCTCACCAGCAGGTTGGCCATCATGGCGCTGGCACGATCGAGGTCGCGCCACGAATACCGCAAACCCGAATCGGTTTCTATGGCCACCGCATCCAGGTCGGCGGGAAAGGCAGCGCGCAACGCGCTGTACAGATTGATGTCTTGCTGCATCTCAGACTCCTTCAAGGGTGGACGGGGCCGGGCTCGCGCCGTACAGACCAGGCCATGAGGCCTGCGCCCGCGAGCACCATGGGCACGCACAGCCATTGCCCCATGGACAGACCGGCTGCCAACAAACCCAAAAACGCATCGGGCTCGCGGAAGTATTCCGCCGAAAAACGCAACACGCCGTAACCAATGAGAAAAGCCCCAGAAGTCCAGCCCAATGGCCGGGGCTTGCGCGCCAGCCACCACAACACCACAAAGAGCAGCACGCCCTCGAGCAGGAATTGGTAGAGCTGGGAGGGGTGACGGGGCAGCGGCGAGCCACTCTGGGGAAAGACCATGGCCCAGGGCAAGCTGGGCTCAGCCAGGCGGCCCCACAACTCCCCATTGATGAAGTTGCCCACGCGCCCGGCAGCCAGGCCCGTGGGCACGCAAGGCGCGATGAAGTCGGTGATGGTGAGCCAGTTCACCCCCTGGCGGTGCGCAAACCAGACCATGGCCAGGATCACGCCCAGCATGCCCCCATGAAAACTCATGCCGCCTTGCCAGACCTGAAGAATTTCAAGCGGGTGGGCCAGGTAGTGACCGGGTTTGTAGAAGAGGCAATAGCCCAGGCGCCCCCCCAGCACCACGCCCAGCACCCCGTAAAAGAGCAAGTCATCGATGGTCTGATGGGACCACTGGCCTTGCGCGACACGCTCACGCCAGGGTGATTGGCGCAGGCGCAGGCGCGCCAAACCCCAAAAGAGCAAAAAGGCCGCCAGATAGGTGAGGCCGTACCAATGAACTTTGAGGGGTCCCAAGGCCAGGGCGACGGGGTCGAATTGGGGGTGAATCAGCATGGGCGGGATTGTCACCCAGGTTGTTAAACTGGCCTTTCCTCCAACCCATTGCCACAGACCATGACCGCCTCCAAGAAAGTCATCCCCCTTCGCTCTGCCAACATCACCGAGGGCAAGTCCCGCGCCCCCAATCGCTCCATGTATTACGCCATGGGCTACAAGGAGGGCGATTTCGGCAAGCCCATGGTGGGCGTGGCCAATGGCCACTCGACCATCACGCCTTGCAACAGTGGTTTGCAAAAACTCGCCGATGCCGCCATTGCCGGCATCGAAGAGGCCGGTGGCAATGCCCAGGTCTTTGGGGTGCCCACCATTTCCGATGGCATGGCCATGGGCACCGAGGGCATGAAATACAGCCTGGTGAGCCGCGAGGTGATCTCCGACTGCATCGAGACCTGCGTGCAAGGCCAGTGGATGGACGGCGTGGTGGTGGTGGGCGGCTGCGACAAGAACATGCCCGGCGGCATGATGGGCATCCTGCGCGCCAATGTGCCCGCCATCTACGTCTACGGCGGCACCATCCTGCCAGGGCGCTGGAAAGACCAGGACCTCAACATCGTGAGCGTGTTTGAAGCCGTGGGTCAAAACGCAGCCGGCAAGATCTCCGACCAGGAACTGCACGACATCGAAACCCATGCCATCCCGGGCACGGGCTCGTGTGGCGGCATGTACACCGCCAACACCATGTCTTCTGCCTTCGAGGCCATGGGCATGTCCCTGCCCTATTCCTCCACCATGGCCAACCCGCACGATGAAAAACAGAATTCGGCCAAAGAGTCGGCCAGCGTGCTCATGGAAGCCATCAAGAACGACCTCAAGCCCCGCGACATCGTCACGCGCAAGTCCATCGAGAACGCCGTGGCTGTGATCATGGCCACCGGTGGCTCGACCAATGCCGTGTTGCACTTCCTGGCCATTGCCCATTCGGGGGGCATCGAATGGACCATCGACGACTTCGAGCGCATGCGCAAGAAAGTCCCCGTCATCTGTGACCTCAAGCCCAGTGGCCGCTACCTGGCCGTGGACCTGCACAAAGCCGGCGGCATCCCCCAGGTGATGAAGGTTTTGCTCAACGCAGGCTTGCTGCATGGCGACTGCATGACCATCACCGGCAAGACCATTGCCCAAACCCTCAAGGACGTGCCCGATCAACCGCCAGCCAATCAGGATGTGATCCGCCCCATCGACAAGGCGCTCTACAAAGAAGGCCACCTGGCCATCCTCAAGGGCAACCTCTCGCCCGAAGGGGCGGTGGCCAAGATCACCGGCCTCAAGAACCCGGTCATCACCGGGCCGGCACGGGTGTTCGACGACGAGCAGTCTGCCCTCAAGGCCATCCTGGACGGCAAGATCAAGGCCGGTGATGTGATGGTGTTGCGCTACCTCGGTCCCAAAGGGGGTCCGGGTATGCCCGAAATGCTTGCCCCCACGGGTGCGCTCATTGGCGCAGGCCTGGGCGAGTCGGTGGGCCTCATCACCGACGGACGTTTCTCGGGCGGCACCTGGGGCATGGTGGTGGGCCACGTGGCACCCGAAGCCGCCGTGGGGGGCAACATCGCCCTGATCCACGAAGGTGACGCCATCACCATCGACGCGCACACGCTCAAGCTTGAACTCAATGTCTCGGACGAGGAACTCGCCAAGCGCCGCAAGGCCTGGGTGGCTCCAGCGCCACGCTACACGCGTGGGGTGCAGGCCAAGTTCGCTTTCAATGCGTCCAGCGCCAGCAAGGGCGC